>Ga0137407_10001150_pt1 | contig 17403 bp, 26 predicted proteins | sample CZOMad2_2_16fung_FD_108410 | JGI IMG/M metagenome (GOLD analysis project Ga0137407, IMG submission 108410) | Vadose zone soil fungal communities from Angelo Coast Range Reserve, California, USA - CZOMad2_2_16fungal (Illumina Assembly) | ecosystem: Environmental > Terrestrial > Soil > Vadose... | reverse complement strand
AGAGGGAAACATTTTTCACAGACACAATACAGCCAGTCCCTTGCTAGATCGACAAAGTGACCCAGGCAGGAAAACGAGCAAAGTCTGACGAAGCTTTATACGGATTTAAAATTTATTCAATTTATAAAACAATCTTACGCTGTGTTGACAAACATCATCAGAGAGACGTGTATGGTACCTCAGTTGTAAAATAATTATAATTTCTTGGAAACAATGTCTGCTCTTACATGTCTGGTGGCACGGCATGAAAATCCGTAACTAGTACAAACTACCCGCTATTATGTAATACAATTTCAAGAACAGTCATCCTCTAAGCGAATCGAAGCACTGGCCTTGAGCTCCGCTCTCTTCTCCCTGATCCTTGCCAAAGCACTGTTTTTGCAAATAGGGCGTCGTGCAGATGAGTAACTGGGGAAGATCTGACTATATCGAAGGGATATGAATGACTTGTGTAAGAAATACCAAAGCAAGCACATACCGATTCCACCACACTCGAAGATCATTAACTTCCACTTGTTCCTCTGGATCATCAAATAGATCAAGAACTGTGTTGTAAAATCTTTCCGAGTCGGTAGCCGTGTCTGTTCTGGAAAATACAGGCGATGAAGAGAGCGAGAACCGCACCTAGAAAGTAGTTCTAAATGTACGAACTTTAATCGGAGAGGCTTGACTACATACCTGTGTGGCAACGTATGCGATTGAAGCTAAAGTAACCTGTGTCATACCGTGTATACGCGCATTGCCAGACCGAGTAGCTTTGGGCTCCTTCTCGACTGAACTAGGCGACGTGAATATATGCTTATAAGCCTGAAAAAAATATATCAACAGCCAAGCCGTGAACAAGAGATTAGAGCAGAATTCACCGATACCAAAATTGCGCTTCGAAAAAGGCCGTTCCAGGGATCGTCTGGATCATACATGTACCCTTGATAGAGAAACAGGGGCCATTGATCCCCAGACACCGCCATTTCACCACTACGTAGCTTCTCTTTTATCCTGCAGGATGTCAGAGGGCACTCTAGAAGACATGGGAGCCCTTACTCGGTGTTTGACCAGTCCAAGCCAGCCGGGCACAATAGAGCGCCAGTCCGTTCATGATGAAATCCGCGATCAGCCTTGATATTGCGAGCCAATGGCGGATTCAAAGGTTGCCCGCGAGGAGTGATCCAGTCCAGCACGGCACTCTTCAAGCTTTTGGTGTCATCGGCTCTGGCGCCAGAAACGCCTTTCTGGATCTCGACAAGCCCTGAGTCTCACTTGATGAACCCGAGAGCTAAGGAGAAATTTGACCTACTAATTCGGCAATGTGTGCAAAGTTTTCATCCGAGCCCTCCATTAAGCGTTCCTCAAGACCCGGTATCAATAGCAGCAGCTGCCGGAATATGCGGTGCTCTCGCCGCTCCCTAGAAATGATTCAAATTGAGATGATTTTCCACTCGGAAGATTGCTCCTTACTCGTGTGTAAAATCTTCGTCTGGCTGTTCTGAAAGCTCTCCCATACGCAACATTCCATTGTTCAAGAGCGCGCCAACGTTACACAGAGCGTGGACCGTACGTCCAAAGTGTCGGCCATGGTGCACAAGAGGGTCGGTTCCAGAGCTGTAATTAAAACAAGTTAGACATAGACGACATGGAAATCCGGGAAAATCCCCAAATACATACGGTTTTTTTCTGGGACCAAGGTGCAAAGCGCCCTGCCGTTTTTGCCCGATCATAACGTTTTCATCTGACGACATAAGGACGAGGATATTAAAAAGCAGACAATGGGGGAAGTTGTTGGTAGATGGAAAAGAGTGAGGAGGAAGCTGGCGGCCCCACCCACCTTGTTTTATAACGTATTTGCTATATTGCACTTTAAGTTAGAAAGCAGACGCAGCTGATACCACACAGCATTCGACCGTGCTGGTCGATTGACCGATCAACTTCTAGTATTCTCTTTAGTTGCATACTTAAGTATTGAAGCCTGAGAAGCGTTGCGCAAGCGTATTCGTAGAGGCAGTGTATCAAAAAGGCTCGTGCTCGGCCCGACTGGTAAAAGACAATCAGCGAACGGAATAAATAAACTTAGAGTACGACTAATGCACTAGCTACCAGTTAACGATTAGTTCATTTATCTCGCGTCGGTATCTTTAACACGACAGTGCACGTCATTACAGGTCATTACAGAACCGCTGAACTTGAAAAAGTTGATAAACGAAACGAAATGCTAGCCGTCCTGCATCAACACTTGCTTTTATCCCCTCACTCGTCTTCAGAATCCAGGATGAAGGCGTATTGACGTGTTAGACCACGATTTCGTGGTTTATTGTCGTGGCTACCATCGTTTAAAACGGCAGGTGCCTTGTAATCGTGAGCATGAACGGATTCGTGGATGACGGGCAAAGTTGGTTCGGTTGGAACACGACGAATTGGTGCGCTACGTGGTTCACGGGTTTTGCGCATTTCGGTGAAGTGCCTAGTGTTTGGAAGCGAAGTAAATGAAGTGTCTGTGGGGTGGGTCACCTATCGAAGCACTGGAAAATTGGCATTCAAGGGTATGGAACATGATCATGATAACGCTCACCAAATATTTTGCCCACATCTGGATATCATGAAAGCAAAGGGGGATGTGCTCAGCATTGCCTGTATTCTGTTTTTCTACCCAGCACCACTGGTATTCACCAGGATGCTCACTACAGGCGAACTTGTCTTTGACTATCTCGAACGCTTCCATTGTAGATAATAGATAGTCAACGGTGGTGGATGTGTTTTCTGACATGGTGCTAGTAAACTCTGTCGATGGGGAAGGAAGAGTATATAACTTTACTCACTGACGAATCAGCCGACTGATGGCAGCTGCCGTGGTGCTTAAAGAGAGCTAGGGTCAATTTTCAGCGGTGAGTACTTAGTTCCACAACAACTCGTGCACTGCACAAGTACTTGAGCAATGGATCATCAAATATTCCTACTGCGGGTGAAAGAGCAGCTTAAAGTCAGAAGCTCTTGAATCATTCGCCGGAGCCGATCCATAACCATTGACCGTGCCACGCCCCTTTAAAGTGCTGGAGTGACTGGCTTCAACCAAGAGTCGAAGATAAGCGACGTTCATATGGGCAGTGGAAGGCGCGAACAGCAGTAGGCAAGTAAATCTCCGACTCGCTCGGAAGTGGAAAATGGGGATTGTTAGGTTTTACACAAGCCGCGTCACTGACTGGAAGGCAAACGCGATGAGGAACTACAAATTATAGTACTACTTGTCAGCGAGGACAGGGCCGGACTCCGAATAGCTAGATAGGATACATTAGTATCCCTCAGTCCGAGTGTAAAGAGGACTGTATTGTGTACCTAGATAGGATACATTAGTATCCCTATAAGAGTATAAGTATGTATGATAAAGTAGTAGGTACGTAGATAGCTTACCTCAGTCCGAGTGTAAAGAGGACTGAGGAAAGCATCAATATTACGACGTGAAAATAGTGAGCGTTGTGGCTGTGCTAACGGCACGGGCCGGTTGAGTACGAATGTCCGACGAGATAATAGCGAGTGGTGAGTGTAGTCATTATATACTGATATACGTGAGTTGAGGGATGAAATCTAACACTACTTACTAAGTTATACCCAACAACACCCAGGCAGCAAGTCACATTCACAAACTTGATTCGCACAGCCACTCCTGCGAGCTTCACGCCAGCATATCTCCGCCAACAGATATTGCTACTTAGACAATTAGAAGTAACTATATATTGGTCTCGTACATTGCAATACATTCCATATCTTCCTGATCACACTCGGTCATACGATCCTCTTCCGAACTCTCGTTTGAGCCACTCATGTCTCCATTGCTATCCGATTCTTCAAAATCCGAGTTAGAGTGATATATGATCTCCGCTGGCGGTAGGATATCATCAACCTCGTCACCGGCCATGTAATTGGAATCAGATACCCGAGGAACTTGTTCATTACGACCAAGTGAAGTCAGATTTTGACTATTGGTGTGCATGTGTCCCACACCGAGTCCGAGGTGGTATCTCATTAGCATATCGCGGTCAACGAAGCTGTCGAGTTATTAGAAATTATGACAAATGGTTGCCAAGCTTTGCAACTACTTACCGATTAACATAATAAGCGACCCAGTCCGAGGCGTCCCGGGCACAGGAGGACAAACCTTTGCCGTCAGGATGCCTTTTTCCACTCGCGAAGGCCGGGACAAGATGACAACCTCTGAGTACATCCGAAGGATTGATAAATCCAAATGCACCTTTATCAGCCACAGGAAAAAATTGAATCCGATCAAGTTTTTGAGCATCCCATCCAGTGCGCGTGGTCTCCATAGCTTTATACCATCTTACCCACAGAAATTCCAGCCGATGTGGTTGATAATTTAACATTCCTGGACCGACATAAATGATATTGGCATGGTAAACACCCAGAACTCGGGCATATCGAAATGGATGCGGTGACGATGAATCAGGATCATCGCTAGGATCAGCCAACACCATCACATTGTGATGAGGTGTGGATGCGTTGACCATATCTTGATAGCGACGAACGTCATACGTTGTGTAATTGAGGCGCATTAGTTTGTGTTCATATATCCGATCACTTTTAAAAAGGATTGATTCTGGGCTGATGTTGTCGACCTGTAAAGAATCGTCGTGGCCAGGGGGATTGTTATTTTGACGTTGAATCTGTAGCATCGTCATGATGCGAGGGAGAATATGTTCTTTCAACTCGGGAAGAAAATTCTGTGGATAGAATGACAGAAGTTAGCATTACAAGCTACCGTTGCTTGAGTATCTATACCTTTATCGCAGGATCACCCGCATTCTCCCGAAGAAAGGTACCAATATGGCGGTGATGGCTTTGAGAGACACCAATATGATGGTGTTCGTGTGGAGAACTGACCATGGCCTCGCATGCATCGTGCCTTGTCGCAGAAAACCTCGCTCTAATACGGCGGAGACGGGCCTCACGCCGTTCAATTCGGGTTAATTGCTTGACAAAACCAGGTTTCTTATCTGTGCGCCTGTACCGGGATTTTGGCTTACGGTGTTCAAGTTCGCCCTGTGTTAATTCAGTACTTAAGGTGTTAGCCAAGAGTTAAAAATTCTTACGGGCTCTGTCGAAAAAGAATCTAATGTCCCAAGTTGACGGATCGTCGTCGCATAATAACCGAAGGAATGGTATTTATATGTTTGAAGATTGAACCGTCTTCGCCGAGGTCCATCCCTTGATGGTTTAGGAGCAGAAGTAGGCTTGTGATTGGATGAGTCGTCTTTCCCTGAACATTTTTGTGTATTCTTTTGCTGACGGCGTTGACGAGCTTTCACTTCTTTTGCAAGCTCCTTTGTATCAAAAGCTGAGCATAATTTAGTGGCAAATGCGCGAAGTTCAACGCCAATGCGAATATTTGTCTGCTCGAAGATCGCGAGAGTGCGATCAGTATGCATGCGGAGCTTTGCAAGGCCGTGCCAATGGGCGGTGACAAACAAGAGTCTAAGGATAGAGCTGTTGTATGGCTCTGGAAGCAGCCCTTCGAAGGCAGGTATGGAGCACTGAACTCAAGCATTAATTGACAGCCGGTGACTAGATAGGAACACAAACTTGAAGGAGGTCTTCAAAATCCCTTGCAGCCATCCTCTTTAACTCCGACACGTTTCTTGAGAATCGCCGGATGGTGTCTCTGCCAAAGGTGGGTACCTGCCTAAAGCTTAGCAAGCAATGAATTAGTTTATACAACTGAGAGAGCCGGTGCAATGTATCACATACCGGCGATCAAGCTCATCAATCAAGCTCTTATCCACAGTATTTAATATCCTGAGAAGGTGAATGAACAGCGCTTTCCATACACCGAGTTCAACCTCGTGTAAGAGGTCAACAACAAGTATACGGTATAAATCGAGACCTAGAGGGGCAAGTTTTGTCGAGAAGGCATTCTGCGCTCATACTTTAGTAGACAGGCTAATTAGAATCTACAACTGTAGACTGACTTTGTTTGGGACCAACGACTCCTCTTTCAATATAGCTTTTACTGCGTCACTATCGACAGCGTAGTTCTTCTTATAGATGATATCCCGAGCGATCCCAACTTTGCGTCGCCTGGCTTCATCATCTACACGAGCAAGTGTCTTGCGCTGCTTCATGTCTAGTGGCATTCCCATGTTCTGCAAGCGTGATTTAGGTATGAGGCACCGGGGACAAGGGCAGAGGCCTTGATCACGGATGCCGGCTAGTATAATTCTGTGTTGCATTAGAGCAACAGTTGACATGGGAAGACAGAAAAGCTTACTTTTCTTTATAGTCCCCCGAATACGTAAGAAGCCTTGGATAAAATCGACGTGCATTGCCATCACAACACACTACCACAATACCATGCTTGTATGCAATAAGGAATTCTTCATCCAGAAGAACCTCCCACTGCGTATGTAACAATTCGCGTCGACAGTGTGCCATTAATTGTTTACTGGGCGGGTGCCCCTTCATATTCTGAGAAGCAAAGTCCTTAAAGGAGTCCGGCAGCTACAAAACAGATCAGATAACAACGAAGGCAAGTTCGAAAAAGAGCAAAGACGAACCGACTGGAAATAGGCTACATGATTGGCCAAGTGATTGGTAGGCCTACAGCGGCGATATTTTGACTCATTTCCAAAGCAAAGATAGCATGGCCATAACTTTGCGTCGCCGAACGACGTCAAATGAGTAGCATCCGACCACAGCATAATTGCTACAACGACCCTGGGAAGAGTGCAGCCTGGTTCTCTGGGTGATTCTTGAAGCTCACGATGGGCATCTAAGAAGGCGCGTGAAGTGTAGAGTTCTCCATGTACTCGCTCGTCCGCGCATGTGTCCGTAGGTCGCCAGAAGAGCTCGAATGGCTCATAATGAAAGTGTTGATTGTCGTCCGCATTTGCTAGTTTTTCACGTATGACCGAAACGAATGAGCGGTGATACAGGTCACCCACGACGTATGTCTGAGGACCAGGCGTCTTCGTGTTACGATGGAAAGGCACCGAGATGGCAATTGTCGTTTTTTTCCATCCTGAATCTACGTCCATCCACTCTGCCTCATCCCCTTCATCTTGCTCATCGAAATCGTTACGGCCTAATATTTCATCAATCTTATGCCATGGTGTATGGCGCACATCATCTGGAGAGAACTTGGGATCGCCGACAATATCAAGAAGCTCGCGGAAACTTTGACGAGACTTCTGGATACCGTGGTTCCAGTACCAGTGACCTAGCCGAAACGAGCTTTCGTTAGGATAGGGCAGGAATTTATGTTCGCCTAGTTCTGTTCGCTGTTGCTGAGGAGAGATAATTTTAGAAGCAGAGGAGTCTTCACATAGGTCCCGAAAATCCATGTACTCCTCAGGATCATGAGATGGCAATTTATCCGAAAGGTACTGTCGGAAAAGTCCAAACATATTTCGGGGGGTCCGAAAGATTCGGCGAACCGTCGACACTAGTGGAAGGGTGGCAGAGGAAGAACATGTTGGCTCAGGCGGAATGGAAGTGGAATGCGGCTGGTCTGGTTGTACTTCACAAGTTGGGGGTAGGAGGGGAAGTGGCTCCGGGATTATATCCCTAAAACGTTTCGGCAATCGACGATGCAACCTACGAGGCCTGCTGTGTGGAATTAATACACGATTGTCGTCCTGGACAGGGCCAGGTTGGTACTAAAGTAATCATCCATTGAGTTCAACGAATACAAATTCAGCATAGGACGGGTGGTATACCATTTGCGTGTCATGAACCACTGCCTGATGGCAATTGTCTGACTTCGTGTCGTCGTCTGGCAAGACAATATTATCCTGATGATTATGCTCCACAGGTTCAATGCGCCTTTTCTTCCGATCGTTCCAGGCTTCCCTTGCTTTCGTCAGAACACCCGCCAAGCGCTTCTTTGCCCTTGAACAGGTTCGCTGGTGATATTTCAATGCGCCGGGCAGCGAGAATGACTTTCCGCAGGAGCAATACTGACTGTAGGTCGAGTCCGCCATGTTCACGTCCATGAGGTAGTCTCCGCCGTTGTCGTTACCTAGTTCTGCCATCAGTTATTGGATGCTGACAGTGAGCAACGGTAACTCAGAGAGGACGTGTGCGAATGGCTGTTTCGAATGACGAATTCACAGGCTGGGCCTAGCCTCACGAATATCCTGGGACACGAAGGTTGAAAGGGTGATACCGCGCTCTGCCTTTGGGAGACTAGGGTCGCTGTGACACGGTGCGAGTTTTTGAAATCGGTAAACGTTCATTAACCTTGAGGCATAGGTATGTGCGAGGAGAGCAGACGGTCCGGATCATCCAGTAGCATGATGACAAATGACAAATGTTCAAGTTAACTGTAAGAAGCTGCGCTGGTACTAATCCTCAGTCGCACTTACGATCAAGTCCCGAATTTAAATATATAAGCTGTGTAGTCGCCAAGTGTCGACTCGGAGTTCCCGGCGCCCGGACGATGTAGGCTCCAGTAGTAGAAGTTAAAACACATTTCACTAAAGTTCTAACCACTGTACAACTCTGGACAAATCAGCTGTATCGCTATTGGCAGCGTTACGTTATGCCTGAGTGCTATAAAACGAGCATAAACTGGAGAGACAAGATCCATATCCTCTAGTCTCGATACACGTTCTTCAGCCAAGATACAATCATTATGTCTGAAGTTTCCCAAGCTCATCTCTTGACGCGCATCCACCATCAGCTGCACGGGGGTATTATTCTCCACTACGACCGAAGGGCCCGTGACCTTTGCCCATGGTTTTGGTATGTCGTCTTATCATATTATCAGTTTCAGCTGATTCATCCCTGGTCCTGTGGCAAGGCCTGTCACTCGGTTAGGAACCCGCGTCGCTCCTTCTGAATTATCAAGTTATCGCGACGAACACGATTTCAGAATGCCATGCTGTCTGTGTGTTATTGGCGCCACAGATGAAAATAGTTACATGGAGTGTGCTATTTATTTGGCCACGAGTGGCCCTTACTCCGGTGAATACGTAGCCGGCTGTACCTCTGGTCGCTGCGCCTATCTGAGTAAGTTACCCTTGAAGGGACACGGTCCTGACATGACGATATTGTACTGATTCTACTGAATTTCGGTGATAGTGTGCATGGAACGTATGTATACAAGCAGGGGTCTGCTTCTACGGAAGTATCCTGTTCGACGTGAGTTATACTTTTCTGATGTACTTTGTTGTTATAATGCCAATCGTAATACCCAGCCCTTGAAGCCCCTCTGCCGCCTGCGTACGACCGATCATCTAGATCAAGCTCGACTGCTTTAATCCAACTTTTGAGGTTGGATTCATGGGCGCGGCCTGGCTTACCCGAAGGTGATTTTAGGAAGCTCTTAGCAAAATGCCGATGTGGGCTAGTTATGACCCGGAGGGTTTTCGAATATCACCTTTGCACTGTGGCTGCTGTTTCACCGGTCATCATCGACCTTACCTCAGACACCAGTGATGATATTATTGATCTGACTGGTGACTCCGATGACGAGTAGTTGGTACTAGATACCCGAAATTTTCTCCAATTATCATATGCCTTTCAGTGTCAACTTTAAATAAGTAATGAGCAGAGCGTTTTGCGCTCTTGTATAACTGCTTCAAGTTTGCGTTTTTGGAATTAAGAGTACATCAATTCATAGTACATATTATTCCCTAAATTTATAAATAACAATATCCTTCCGGTATACGAATAATGACAAAATTCAACATACAGCCTAACAAGGTTCAGAAACTAAATTAAGTTCTCTCGTCAAGTGACAAGAGACTCGCCGTTCGTGGACCTCGTAGACGAAGACTAGCTGGGCGACTGCTGACGCGAGCCCTAGTTCGGCGGACAGGTTCACAGTCTTGAGTCTGCACAGAATTATTATCGGATGGCTCTAAAAAAAATGTTATAAGCGTTGTACAATTTGGAATAATTGTCTCAAAACTGACGTGAACCAACAATCGCATGTCCTTGATCGGCCGCAACAGCTTCAAGTGCAATACGAAAGCCGCAGTTAACTTGATTTTTAACCGTGTCAAGCTGTTCCCGGGCTGTTTCGACGCGGAGTTGTTGGGCTTTGGTTGCGAAGAGCATCTTTCGATAATGCCGCTCGGCCAGAACTAATTCAGCCTGCAGAACATTGTGCACTTCGCATGCATAAGCCAGCGTAACTCTATCGGCCTCATCCACAGCATCCAAAGACCGCGGAATATGGAGGTCCTGAGGCAAAAGATAAACGAGAATAAGAATCGAGCGGCATTTCAATTAATTAACATGGTAACCTACATTGTAGCATTCTTCAACGGTTGGCAAATTCTCCGTGGCTTGTAGGTATGAGGCAAGTGGAGAGCCTCGGTCAACGAAAGATTCTTGGCATACATCAGACGGCGTCATGATAGAAGGCAAAGTTGAAAGAAGTGAAATGGGAGAGCTAGATATTGGAGGTGGTGAACTCTGAGATTTAACAGTTCCGCCGTCGACCTTTCGAAGCCATTGTTGAACATCAGATGTGGACATTGTGGGGGGATGAAGGGAAGTGTGGTTTCAACGCAGTTGTTTTGAAGTATTTACTGCAATTTGTACTTCCGACAGCAGTGCGACAGAGCGCTGGAAACAATACAAGCAGGATTGTCAGCAGGATTACAGCTGTAAACCTTCAATAGCAGGGCTCAAAGTTGGCTGAAAACGCTTTTGAGGTGTCGCAGCTTCAAAAACAAAGCGAGAAACTTCAGCTGCTCTTCCGAAATGCAGTGACGCATTCCCGCGGTAACTAATATTGCCCGATTAGGCCAGATAAGTCCTGATAGCCATGAGACAATGCGAAGTGATGTTTTCTATATGATATTGCGGGACCTTTTCACTCCCGCAACAGATCTTGAGGAATTAAGTCACCAACACGCCAATATTTTTCATACGTGCGATCCATGCGATCAAACATACTCGATCAAGTTTGCGGTTGATCCTCGGTTCTCAAATCAGGGAACTTGAGTCTCATGGTGATACAGAATGATGCAGTCAAAAAGAATGTAACGAGAGGATGGTCTGTTGATGCGTCGAGACTTAAACAAAGAAAGATAATTTTCAATGAATTGCCTATTCTGATTTTGTTGCGCAGACTCTGCGAGCCCGCGCCACAGCAAGTTGCTTTTGGAGCTGTGAAGCGTTTTCATAAGTGACAGATGCGCCAACTTTGAGCCAGGGACGGGTTCGATTGGTCTTATTCAGATCTGTCACGTGATGTATAGCCACGAAGTGACGTGGGCGCCTCGCCCACATTCCGAGTGCGCCCGGACTCAAATAGGGTTAAAGTCGGTTGCGATGTGCGCCAACTCAGGGCAAGCTCAGTTATAGACCGCATTTTTGAAAATTTTGCTTTATTAAAAATTGTACATATTACCGTCGTCCAGTGGGGTCAGGTCTGTTTTTGGTAATTTGGCTGAGAAATCACGATTGGCATCTGGGGTCCTGGCACTCCCTTATGCGTCTGTGACATTAGTATCACACCTCCGACTCCCGCGCCAGCGTTGCATTAACCGACCAGAGTTCTTGTCTCGTTACCGTCGTCTCGTGCATTCGTGCTCATGGCCAGTAACAACCGAAATCCGATGGGCACCAACCAACATGGGCCAGTTCGTAAGTATGGCAATGTACAATACTTATGGGCATCACTGAGACCTATATCCAGTGTCTGCCGACGACGAAACATTGGTAAAAGCCCTCAAAGCCTACCATCGAGAGAACCTATCAAGCAATAAGAAAATAGCTGCAAGATTATGGGCTGACCATGGAACAAGGATGAGGTATGTTGATTACAAGTTTGATGATAACCAAGTGTTGATCAGGATGCAGTGACACAACGGTGAAACGACGACGGAAAGAGCTCGGTCTGATGGGCAGCCGCGGTCCCACTACTCGGGCACTCCTTTACGCTGCAAAAGAACAGCTGGTGCTTGACCAGATGAATAATGATCCCGCCAAACGACACGGTGTCCGTACTATCCAGCAGAAGGTTGCATTTCATGACCACACCCACCTCACTAGGCGCGTTTATAATATACTCATAATTTTGTTATATCTGATACTTCCTTTTGTAGAAAATTTGTTTCCGACATTATGCACATTCATGACAACGATGCGTTTGATGAACGCGAGCCCGCCGCTAAACGTGTCTTTCGTGTACCCAAGTACCCAATAGGAATCCACGAACGCTGGTCGGGAGACGGGCACGACAAGCTCTACAAGATCGGCTTTCCTGTGTGGGCCATGGTAGATGATGCTACGGGCAAGTGGCTTGGTGCCTGGGTGGTACCTAGCAATCGCATGGGCGAGATTGTCGCATATTTGTTTCTCTGCCTGGTTGAAAAGTACGAGGGTAAGTCTGTGCGTATTCATGGGTATACTGTTGCCTGTTAGTGATGCGACTGCTTCAGGGATGCCTCTTCAGTCTTCAACCGACTGTGGTTCGGAGACAACGAAACTATATGGCCTTGCTATGGCACTGCGGTAAGCTAATAACTATGTACCTTGCCTGAATTGTTTGATCCGAATAGTTCCTTTCCTAGGGCCATATTCCATCCGGATTTTGACCTTGGGTTACTTCCCGCTCATGTCTATCTCCGTAGTGTTCACAATATTTCCATTGAGCGCTCGTGGCTTCGTCTCCGTCTCGATTGGGGTGACAATATTGTTGTATTCTTTAACAAGGGTGTCGAAGATGGCTTGTATAATCCCCATGACCCAAAACAATAGTAAGCAAAGCCCATAAGCCTTATCACCTTTATTTGATTGGGTATTTACAGTGAGCTTTGCCAGTGGCTTTGGCCAAAGCTTTTGCGGGCGGACCTAGCTGAGTTCATGGAGTTCCGTAACGGTGCACCCATGCGCAAAGACAAGGCAAAGGCAGGCCCTTCAGGCATGTCTCGCAATGAAGCCTTCAGCATGCCCGAGAACTGGGGCGGGCGCAACTGTCTATTGCCGGTTGATGTAGCTGTAGTTCGCGAGATCAAGGAAGCCATGGGTGGTGACTCACTTTTAGAGTTCACCACTCCTGAGTTCGCAGCTCGAGCCCAGGAAGCCTATGATACACTGGGTGTCTCCGAACTTAGTCCTGCAAACGTATGGCATGTATTTCGGGCCCTGTATCCGCTAGTTTTTGTGTAATCCATAGTATAAGCTGAAACCATCTTGTTTGCGACATAAAAACATTAAAAGATTTCCATTGCCAGTCTGTAAAGTAGAACATAATGACGGCGAATGCTAAAAGGCCAACGAGACCGAATATATCAATCTAGTGAGTGTGGAGAGGTCTGGTATGAACTATGTAATGAGATCGAGATGACGACATAGAGAAGCTATTAAGATGAGGTATTATGGAGTGCGATATGTAATGACTGTGGGAGCTGATGGTCAATGAGCTATGCACAAAGACGGGGGAGGTAAGGGGATCTCAGTGTGAGTCTAACATGAAGCAATTGCCAAGATGTGATTGTGTTTCCGGCACAAACTGATTATGGGGAGAAGCCTAATGATTCGAAATAAGATAAATGTAACTCGACACCATCACATGACTAACCATGACGAAGTGGACCAGACGGCCGAGCCTTCTTGGGAGTAGTGAGCTTTTCGTCCTGCACCACAATTGTGGCAAGGTTCAGCCCCATACAGATCCAATTGTTGCTGCAAGCCTTGCTGTGCTGCTCGACAAATAGTTGGATAAATTTTGGCCCACGGTCCCAGTATACTTCACGTCTATGCACTTCGGTGGTGTCACTGGTGTGTCATGTCAGCAAACTATATCCACACCAAGCGGATTATCTCACGTATGGCTCTGCGGATCTATCAGACATATATTTCCAGAATCATCAAACAGTCCTTTGAAGCCGGCAGTGAGATAGGGATCATATTCTACCAAACGGAAAACACGAACCTTGAAGATCACAGAATAAAAGAGAGTTCCGTGTGTAAACCAACCCAAAGTGAGCAAATGCGTGGATGGCCTTCGTCATGTCATTGGGTGCATCTCCGACACTATCACTTCCTGTGAATTTCTGTAATCCAGCATCAAGATCACCACAAGGAAGGAGCGGCGTTGCAATAAAGTGTTTAAATGGGACGTGTCGGCCACCCGATTCCCTCAAACTTTTGAGACATCCGAAGATTGAATTCGCGAAGTTGAAAGAAAACTCTGCACATAGAATATTAGCTCATGGAAGGGAAGAGTTAATTAACATATGGCTCACTGGGCACGACAATCTTACACTTTGCTGCCCACTCGTCAAAGTGTTCCTTGATAGAATCACCTATACACAAGAGCCTGTACTCTGCTTTGAGTAGATCCTCCACTAACAACTCACTCTCACCCCCTTCCCCCATGATCTGAGTGAGTGCCATCTCTTGGCCCTGAAAGCGGCACTGAAAATCAAACCTAAATCAGCAACATAGCATATCGAATGAGTAGTAACACATACGTAAATGGCTCTCTTCGTGTAGCCTTGGCCAATGAAACCTGTTTGATGGAACGGCTCGCTGTCTTTCCACATGAGTTCACCCTCTGGCCAGTCTGTCGCGATCTCAATACCTTCTTCCTCGGATGAAGTTGAGAAAACAACTCCTCCCGTCTTTCCAACTTTGGCTGTGGTCCGCGTAAATGAATATTCTCGCATAGGCGGGTTGCGAACATAGACAGGTGCGGCAACAATGTTGGGCCGCCAAGCACTGTACAGTGTTACGGGACCAGCGCGTGACACTTTCCGTGCAGGGCGATCCGCACCACTATCAGAACTACTCAGCAGAGCCTTCCGTTTGTTCCCCTTACCACGGCGCATCGGAACATCATTGTCCCCATCACTAGCTGGGTCCTCTGCATCAGATCTGTCGAACTATGTTAAGATTGTTGTGCTACTGTTAGGTCCAGATCGATGCTAAAAAATGATAAGACTTACAATAACTTCAGCTTTGTACACGAAACGGACTTCTATTTGTCTGTGTGCCGGATTCTTGCCGCACACAAGGGCAACATTGTTGGCAAATTGCTCTATGGTGCCGTTGCTATGGTGGCTTTCGAGGCTGTGGTATCTTGCGGTGCTTTCGTGGCCGTACAGCGATATTGTCTGCCTGGAATCGTACCAAGTATGTGAGATATAATATCAGTGAAATACTGTATAGTTTCATACCAATTGAGTTCCGCCCCTTGCGGGAACTCTCTTGCAAAGTCTATCCGTGTACGGCTCAGCAAGTCTTCTAGAACACTTCGCGCAGTCAAGTGAGGTTGATAAACACCTGAATGGTGGATTTGAGTGATCTTCGAAGTTATGTCAGCCATCGCATGGTAACAAAGGCAAAGAAGACTGCAACCTATTGCATTTTCCCGCGAATATTGTTGACAGCTGCAGGCATCTGCCACAAGGCCGTACCAAGCCTAATCGTGAGATTGCCTGCATTTTCTCTTTTGTCCTTACGCTCCCTAACGACTGAAGCCGATGCACCAATTGCCTTGACAAGGCTCGGGTTAGCTTTACGTGGCACCGGAAGGCCTAGACGGACAGAGGATGCATTTTGTTGAAAACTGGCAGCAGCCTGCATAACGAATGCACCACTGTTCTCGCTCTCGATTGTGTGCGTAAGGTTCAATTGATTGACGGCATTTGGGATTGCAATAACTTCACGTGGTATCGCTGATAAGGTGTCTGCGCAATTCAAGGTATTCAGCGATAGTTGACCTGCATGACACCAGTACGCACTGCAGTAGCTGTGGCACTTATTGCATAAAGGAACGCTGAGGTCTGCTTTGACGAGCCCACAGGTTTGGCATTGCGATAAGCTCTGTATACAACATCCAAGTCAATTTTCGCTGCAAGAAGAGAAGTGACAGCGTACATTGAGGTGATGTATTTCGGCGTTGCTCTTGCCAACGCGACTGCGACACTTCGCGCATTGAACAGTATCTAGGAACGGGAAATCTAAGTGACAGTCAGTGCACTTCATGACTGTGATCAGTAACTGAAAATGACGCAAGCTCAGACAGGCTAACGAAAACTTTCAGCCACAAGTAACAAACCAGTCACAATGATCAAATGTGATACGCATACTCACAGAAAAAGAGAACTGTCTGTTGCTTTGTAAGGTCTCTATATATCTGTTTGCAAGCTCGCAAGCGATTGCAACAAGTCTCCGTTATCACAACGACATCTCCACACTCGGGTTGGTGCTCGCAAGTCCGATCCAAAGCAAACGACGGCGGTGAACGAAGTTTGAATCGTGCAGTGTTGAGGATGTTGCATCACTCAATCGCCTGCCGTTACCTTCGATCGCAGGGCTTGTGCACTTCGAATCGCGGTCCTCATGCTGTCACTGGAAAGTCCGTGGCCACAGACATAAGTGAGTGGAGGGTAACGTTGCGTCCGTCTTGCCTATCAGATGCGACTATCACAGGCACACGACTTGACATCTACTACCTGGAGACCACATGAAGTAACGAACATACACAATAACCGTCACGGTCACTCGGTCAAATCAGGATATGAGACCCCGGCAAACCAATTCGGCAGCTGTGATCCTAAAACAGACCTGACCCCACTGGACGACGGTAGCCTGGTTAAAGAAATAACGTTTTGTGGAATGAGGTAATGCAAGTTAATATATTTTGGGACTCACTGCCTCGACATGCGATGGAAGAGGATCTTAAGGAGAGCGTCAAAGGCTGCAATGATTAAAAGGTGACTTCGCATGCTAATCCAAGAGGTCCGAAAATAAACGGCCGCCGAGAGAAAGATCGCCGATCGTTTATGTACTTGGAACTTGGCACGATCGTGCAGCTTCAGGGAATCGAGCATGCCTACGGGCACATGTTGTCATTAAAACTGACATGACAGCGCTGAGTCCCACACGAGGCATCAAATGTACCCGAGAGACCATAGGAAAATTCGAGAAAATACATACTAAAGACAAGAACCAAAGACGAACAGTCGATCTGTGACGCTGTCACGCTAAATGTCACAGGAGGATCGAGCTTGCTTTCATTTTGAAAATCCGATATGGATCCTCTAGGCTACAGCTTGTTAGACGGTGTGACTCATTATTGACCGGACAAAGTGACATTACATGGCGATCCCCAAGTGGTACCCTCTGGAAACCGTCTTTATTGCATCTAAATTCAAGGAAGGACTAGGTTCGATCGCTCCAAAGTACAGTGGGGCCTTGAACGCAATGCCACCAATACGCACGGATATTCTCGAACGATGTAGCGGCAGCTTATGTAGGAGGAAATTTTTCAAGGACATTGTCACCTGAGTACGTATGTGCGCCGTAGTGTGTGTATTGGAAGGCTTATGGATTTCCATCAAGAGGCACTACCGGCCCAACAACTAGATATATGGCCACCTTGTCGACCTCGTTCAGTCGACCGGTATGGGCACGTCAAGAACGGTGGATGAGCTT
>Ga0137407_10001148_pt1 | contig 17405 bp, 14 predicted proteins | sample CZOMad2_2_16fung_FD_108410 | JGI IMG/M metagenome (GOLD analysis project Ga0137407, IMG submission 108410) | Vadose zone soil fungal communities from Angelo Coast Range Reserve, California, USA - CZOMad2_2_16fungal (Illumina Assembly) | ecosystem: Environmental > Terrestrial > Soil > Vadose... | reverse complement strand
GCCGATAACCGTTCGATCTTCCGCTATGATATGGAAGCGCTGCCAAATGAGGTCACCGGCTCGATCGGAACCTCGACGGCCTTTGCAGCATGGAACGCGGCGGTGTATGTCGCCCAGATCGAAGACGACCGGTTGACGGAAATGACCCAGAGCGGCCGTTATCTTGATGCCGCCAGAGAGGTTCTGCGCAAGCATAACGGGCTCTGGTTCTACGACGAATCCTACGTCATCTCGCGCCGTCGCGACTGACAATTCAGGACACATTTGAAAGGGACCGCCGAGGTCCGGCGGAAAAGGGGTTACCTTGATGCGCGCGTCTTACTTGTTCACCTCAGAGTCGGTTTCCGAAGGCCATCCGGACAAGGTTTCGGACCAGATCTCCGACGCTATCCTCGACGCCTTCATCGAGAAGGACGTCAAGCTCGGCATCGCCGACGATAGTCTGGTCAATACCCGATTGGGCTGCGAGACGCTGTGCACGACCAACAAAATCGTGATCGCAGGCGAGGGCCGCGGCCAGCTGTTTCGCACCATTCACGGCGTCTCGGTGGTCGATCGCGAATTGATCAGCCAGATCGCCCGCGACGTGGTCAAGGACATCGGCTACGACCAGAACGGCTTCTCCTATCACGGCGCCGACATCGAGGTATTGCTGCACGGCCAGTCGCCCGACATCGCGATGGGCGTCGACGCCAAGAAAAAGCGGAGCGGGGAAGAGGAAGGCGCCGGCGATCAGGGCATGATGTTCGGCTACGCCTGCACCGAGAGCGAGGTCTACGAAAAGGGCTCCTACATGCCCGCGCCGATTTTCTTCGCACACAGGATCCTGAAGGTGCTGTCGGAGAAGCGCCGCAACGGCCAGCTGTTCGACCTGCAGCCCGACGCCAAGAGCCAGGTCACCGTGAAATATGTCGACGGCAAAGCTGTCGGCTGCACCAAGGTCGTGGTCTCGACGCAGCACAACGAGAAAAGCCGCAACAACAAGAAATACTCGCCCGGCCTGATCAAGGAGATGATCTCGAGCGCGGTCGAGTCGGCATTGCCGAAGGGCTGGATGCCGCAAAAACCCTCCGACTTCCTGGTCAACCCGACCGGCAATTTCGTGGTCGGCGGACCGGATGGCGATTGTGGTCTGACCGGCCGCAAGATCATCGTCGACACTTATGGCGGCTATGCGCCGCACGGCGGCGGCGCCTTCTCCGGCAAGGACCCGACCAAGGTCGATCGCTCGGCCGCCTATGCCGCGCGCTACCTCGCCAAGAACGTGGTGGCGGCGGGCCTTGCCGAACGCTGCACCATCCAGGTCGCTTACGCGATCGGCGTTGCCGATCCGATGTCGATCCTGGTGGACACCCACGGCACCGGAAAGGTCGAGGAGAAGAAACTCGAGAAGGTGCTGCCGGAAATGTTCCGCCTGACGCCGACCAACATCCGCCGCTCGCTGAAACTCAACCGCCCGATCTACCGCCGCACCGCGGCCTACGGCCACTTTGGCCGCGCGCCGGAAAAGGATGGCGGCTTCTCATGGGAGAGAACCGACCTTGCCGACGCGCTCAAGCGCGCGGTGTGATGGCTCGCCGTCATTCCGGGATGGTCCGAAGGACCAGGCCCGGAATCTCGAACTTCTGGATTCTGGGCTCGCGAGTTTCACTCGCGCCCCGGAATGACATGCACAGGAACAGGAAACTCACATGACCGCCGCCGCCAAGAAGCCCGCCTTTACCGATTACATCGTCAAGGACATTTCGCTCGCCGAATTTGGCCGCAAGGAAATCTCGCTGGCTGAGACCGAGATGCCCGGGCTGATGGCGACGCGTGAGGAATACGGACCCAAGCAACCCCTGAAGGGCGCGCGTATCGCCGGCTCCCTGCACATGACGATCCAGACCGCGGTCCTGATCGAAACGCTGGCGGCACTCGGCGCCGATATCCGCTGGGTCTCCTGCAACATCTATTCGACGCAGGATCACGCCGCGGCGGCGATCGCCGCGGCCGGCATTCCCGTGTTCGCGGTGAAGGGTGAGAGCCTCGCCGATTATTGGGATTACACCGCCAAACTGTTCGACTGGCACGGCGGCGGCACGCCCAACATGATCCTGGATGACGGCGGCGACGCCACCATGCTGGTGCATCACGGCCTGCGCGCCGAGAACGGTGACATCAAGTTTCTCGACGAGCCTCAGTCAGAAGAGGAAGAAGTTTTCTTCGCGCTGATCAAGCGCCTTCTGAAGGAAAAGCCGAAGGGCTACTTCGCGGAGATCGCGAAAAACATCAAGGGCGTCTCGGAAGAGACCACCACGGGCGTGCACCGGCTCTACGAGATGGAGAAGAAGGGCACGCTGTTATTCCCGGCGATCAACGTCAACGACAGCGTGACCAAGTCGAAATTCGACAATCTCTACGGCTGCCGTGAATCGCTGGTCGACGGCATCCGCCGCGGCACCGATGTGATGATGTCGGGCAAGGTGGCGATGGTCGCAGGCTTCGGCGACGTCGGCAAGGGCTCGGCCGCTTCGCTGCGCCAGGCCGGCTGCCGCGTCATGGTGTCCGAGGTCGATCCGATCTGCGCGCTGCAGGCGGCGATGGAAGGCTATCAGGTCACGACCATGGAAGACGCCGCCCCGCAGGCCGACATCTTCGTCACCGCCACCGGCAACAAGGACATCATCACCATCGAGCACATGCGTGCGATGAAGGACCGCGCCATCGTCTGCAACATCGGCCACTTCGACAACGAGATCCAGATCGCGCACCTGAAGAATCTGAAATGGAACAACATCAAGCCGCAGGTCGACGAGATCACTTTCCCCGACGGCAAGCGGATGATCCTGTTGTCGGAAGGCCGCCTGGTGAACCTCGGCAACGCCATGGGCCATCCGTCATTCGTGATGTCGGCCTCCTTCACCAACCAGACGTTGGCCCAGATCGAGCTGTTCGCCAACAACAAGGACGGCAAATACGAGAAGAAGGTCTACGTGCTGCCGAAATCGCTCGACGAGAAGGTGGCGCGGCTGCACCTTGCCAAGATCGGCGTGAAGCTCACCAAACTGCGGCCCGACCAGGCCGACTATATCGGCGTCAAGCCAGAGGGTCCGTTCAAGGCGGATCATTATAGGTATTGATCTTCCTCGTGCCGGCGCTGCCAGTCCGTACCCTCACCCTGAGGAGCCGCGAAGCGGCGTCTCGAAGGGCGAGGCCGGAATCGGGCCTCATGGTTCGAGACGGCGCTAATGCGCCTCCTCACCATGAGGGGCGGGCTTCGGCGCGCTCGACCTCTATTTCGTCATGGCCGGGCTTGACCCGGCCATCCATCTTTCGAAGATGATGGATACGCGGGTCAAGCCCGCGTATGACAATGCGGGCGATCCGGCTGCCCGCCGCAGCGGTAGTCGGGATGTGGGGAGGCCATCATGCCATCACCGGAACATTTCGACGTCCTGATCGTCGGCGCGGGGCTCTCCGGCATCGGCGCCGGATTTCACCTGCAGCAGAACTGTCCCGGCAAGAGCTACGTCATCCTCGAGGGCCGCGACTGTATCGGCGGCACCTGGGACCTGTTCCGCTATCCCGGCATCCGTTCCGACAGCGACATGTTCACGATGGGCTATTCGTTCAAGCCGTGGACCGAACCGAAGGCGATCGCCGACGGGCCGCAAATTCTGAACTACGTCCGCGAGACCGCCGCCGAGAACGGCATCGACAAGAAGATTCGCTTTCACCACCGGGTCAAGCGCGCATCGTGGTCGACGCAAGAGGCGCGCTGGACCGTGGAAGCCGAACGAATCTCAGGCGAAGGCTTAACCGAGATCGTCCGCTTCACCTGCAATTTCCTGTTCATGTGCTCCGGCTATTACCAATACGAGGAAGGCTACACGCCGGAATTTAGGGGCCGCGAACATTTCACCGGGCCCATCGTGCATCCGCAGAAATGGCCCAAGGATCTCGAGTACGCCGGCAAGCGGGTGGTGGTGATCGGTTCGGGCGCGACCGCGGTGACGCTGGTCCCGGAGATGGCGAAGACCGCCGCCCACGTCACCATGCTGCAGCGTTCGCCGACCTATGTGGTCGCGCGCCCGGCGCAGGATGCGCTGGCCAACAAGTTGCGGCGCAATTTGCCGGAGAAACTCGCCTATCATCTGGTCCGATGGCGCAACGTGCTGCTCGGCATGTATTTCTTCCAGCTCTCGCGGCGCAAGCCGGCGCGGGTCAAGCAACTGATTCTCGGCGGCGTGCGGATGGCGCTCGGGCCCGACTACGACGTCGCGACCCATTTTACCCCGCATTACAATCCCTGGGATCAGCGGCTTTGCCTGGTGCCCGACGGCGACCTGTTCAGCGCGATCCGGCAAAAGCACGCCTCGGTCGTGACCCAGGAAATCGATACCTTCACCGAGCATGGCATCCGGCTGAAGGATGGCAGCGAGTTGGAGGCCGACATCATCGTCACCGCGACCGGGCTTGTGCTGCAACTGCTCGGCGGCATGGAAGTTGCCGTTGACGGCCGCGCGGTCGATTTTGCCAAAACGCTGGGCTACAAGGGCATGATGTATTCCGATGTGCCGAATCTTGCATCCTCGTTCGGCTACACCAACGCGTCCTGGACGCTGAAATGCGACCTCACCTGCGGATATGTCTGCCGCCTGATCAATTACATGGACCGGCACGGCTACAAGCAGTGCATGCCGCACAATGCAGATCCCTTGATCACGGAAGCGCCGTGGCTCGATTTCTCCTCCGGCTATGTGCAGCGCGCGATCGCCAAGATGCCCAAACAAGGCTCGAAGCGGCCGTGGCGGCTCTATCAGAATTACGTGCTGGACATCGTGACCTTGCGCTTCGGCAAGGTCGATGATGGCGTGATGAAGTATTCGTGAGAACCTGACTCGAAATGCAGCCAATGGAATTGGGCTTGCCCGCGAGTTCGTCATGCCCGGCGTTGTGCCCACCTTCGCTAAAGCTTCGGCGGACTGGCATCGAGCCCGTCGAAACCTCGGCGTAGACGGCTGCCGGGCATCCAGGTCTTACCTTCGCTCAACCCAAGAAGTCGTGGATGGCCGGGAAAGGCGAGCGGAAGCGACGCCGTCCTTCGGACGGCTATGCCCGGCCATGACGAAAAAAGCGAATCGTTTTCAGTGAGTTCAGACTCTGAGGCCACCCGGGGCGTGGCGCCGCACCGCCATGCGTTGTTTCACGTATTCGCGCATCTTGCCGAATCGGCCATCGTGCCGAATCGGTTAACGTCGAATTAATCGACGCATCCCAAACTGGGCGGTTGAGGCACTTGACCGCATGAGGAAGCCCATGGACGCCCAGCGAATTGCCATCGATGCCGTGGTTGCGTTGACCGATTGCGACCGCGATACGGTTGCTGCCTTCATTCGCCGTCTTTACCTGGCCGGCGTAAGGGACCCGAAGCGCTTGACCTTCAAGGGCTTGCAGGCGCTGGCGCGGGCCTAGGGTTAGCCAGAGCCGTTTCTATTCCGGCTTGCCGATCGACACCTTCAGCGTCCCGACACCGTCGACCCCGCATTCGATCTTGTCGCCGGGCGAGAGCGCGGCGACGCCGGCTGGCGTCCCCGTCATGATGATGTCGCCGGCGCCGAGCGCCACTTGCTGCGACAACTGCCAGATGATCTCCGGCACGCTCCAGATCAGTTCGGTGAGGTCGCCCTTCTGCCGTTCGGTGCCGTTGACCGAGAGCCAGATCTTGCCCTTCGTCGGATGGCCGATCTTCGAGGCCGGCTGCAACGCGCCGCAAGGCGCGGAATGGTCGAACGACTTGCCGACTTCCCATGGCCGCTCCTTCTTGCGCGCGGCAAGCTGCAGATCGCGGCGCGTGAGGTCGATGCCGACGGCATAGCCGTAGATGTGTTCGAGTGCCTTGTCGGCGGCGATATTGAGGCCGCCGCTCTTCATGGCCACGATCAGTTCGACTTCGTGGTGCAAATCCTTGGTCAGCGGCGGGTAGGGGATGGTGGCGCCATCCGGCTCGAGCATGTCGGCGTGCTTGGCGAAGAAGAACGGCGGCGCCCGCTCGTCATTGCCCATCTCCCTTATGTGCTCGAGATAATTGCGCCCGACGCACCAGATGCGGCGAACTGGAAAGGCTTTGGACTCGCCGACGACGGCGATCGAAGCCTGCGGAGGCGGGGGAATGACGAAGGATGTCGCGCTCATGAAGATGTCTCGGTGGGGTTGGGGTGGCGAATCGGAGGCTAGCCTTACGCGGTTGCGCTGATCGGCGCCAGCGTCGCAGGCCCGGCATCGCGGTGTTGCAGGCGGAAGAACGACGCATAGCGCCCGTTGCGGCGCAACAGATCGTCATGCCGCCCGCGCTCGACGATCTCGCCGCCCTCGACCACCAGGATGGCGTCGGCGTGCATGATGGTGTGCAGGCGATGGGCGATGACGATGGTGGTGCGGTTCTGGCAGAGATGCTCGATCGCTTCCTGCACCTGCTTTTCGGATTCCGAATCGAGTGCGGCGGTCGCTTCGTCGAGCAGGATGATCGGCGCATTCCTCAGCAGTGCGCGCGCCACCGCGACGCGCTGACGCTGGCCGCCGGACAATTGCGTGCCGTGTTCACCGACCGGCGTGTTGTAGCCGAGCGGAAAGCCCATTATGAATTCGTGCGCGCAGGCTGCCTTTGCCGCGGCGACAATCTCGGCCTCGGTGGCTCCCTGTTTGCCGAACGCGATGTTGGCCCCGATGGTGTCGCGGAACAAATACACGTCCTGCCCGACATAGGCTGTCTGCCGGCGAAGCGATTGCCGCGACACCGCGACGATCGGCTGGCCGTCGATCAGGATATCGCCGCCATCAGCCTGATAGAACCGCAGCAGCAGCGCCAGCACCGTCGATTTGCCGCCGCCGGAAGGACCGACCAGTGCGGTGACCTTTCCGGGCTCGGCAATAAAACTCATGCGATTGAGCACCGGCTCGTTCGGACGGTAGGCGAAGCTCACGTCGCGCAGTTCGACCCGCGCGTCGGTCAACCTCAAGGCTGGCTTGTCGTCGTCGCTGGGCTCGCTGGCCGGACTATCGACGATCTCGAGCAATTTTCGGGCGCCGATCAGGCTGGAGTTCAATTCGATATTGAGGCGGGCGAGGCGCTTGGCCGGTTCATAGGCCAACAGGAACGCGGTCAGGAACGAGAAAAACTGGCCGGGCGTCGCGCCCAACGCGACGACGCTGTAGCCGCCATACATCAGCCCGCCCGCGACCGCGAGCCCGCCGAGCGTTTCCATCAATGGGCTCGAGCGGTTGGAGACGCGCGCCATCTTGTTGGCATTGACCTCGACCGCCGTGATGCTGGCGTCGATGCGTTCGCGCATCGTCTGCTCGAGCGTAAAGGCCTTGACGGTGCGGATGCCCTGCAGCGATTCCTGCATGGTCTCCATGATGTCGGCGGTGCCGGTGAATTGGGTATGGGCGAGGCCCTTGATGCGCTTCACCAGCTTGCGCAGCACCAACATCGCGGGCGGCGCCACCGCGAATCCAAACAGCGCCATATAGGGGTCCTGCATCACCATCACGGCGACAAGCCCGATCAGGGACAATACATCGCGGCCGACGGCATTGATCAAGAGATTGAGAACCTGCGTGACGGAATTTGCCCCCGCGGTGAGGCGCGCGAGAAATTCGGAGGAGTGCCGCTCGGAGAAGAAGCCGACGCTTTCGCTCATCAGTTTTGCGAACAGCGCCCGCTGGTTGTTGGCGAGGATGGCGTTGGAGATCTTCGATAAAATAACCTGATGTCCGTAGGTCGCCGCGCCCTTGAGAATGAAGATGATGACGGTGATGCCGGACAGGATCGCGATGCCGCGGACGTTCTTGTCGACATAGGCCTGATTGATGACCTGGCCGAGCAAATAGGCCGAGCCTGCGGTCGTGGCGGCCGAGACTGCCATCAGCGTGAACGCCAGCAGATAGCGCCGCCAATAGGCGGCCCCCTGTTCCACGACGAGGCGGCGAATCAGGATCGCCGCGCCATAGGGATCGTCAGTGATCTTGTTCGGGAGTTCGGTCATCAGCGTTCCATTGACTGCGCTGGGCGGTTCTCTGTCCAGCGCGTCAGGGTTGCTCCGAAACGTCCGTCTCCTTGCCCGCTATATCGAGGTTTTTCAAGCCAAATCAGGGCTTGCCGCGGGTCAGATCTTCAGGCCGACACCGCTTGCTCAAGCTCGCCATGGCGCTCGCGGAGCAATTTCTCCTCCCAGACAAGCGCGTGCGCGGCAATGGTATCGAGATCATCATATTTCGGCGTCCAGTCCAGGAGCTTGCGGATGCGGCTGGTATTGGCGACCATGGTCATGATATCGCCCGCTCTGCGCGGAGCATATCGAACCGCGAAATTGCGCGCGGAGACACGGCGTACCGCCTCGATGGTCTCCAGCACGGAATAGCCGCGGCCGTAGCCGCAATTCAGCGTCGTGGATGCCCCGCCACCGCGCAAGTACGCCAGCGCCGCCAGATGCGCCTGCGCGAGATCGCTGACGTGAATGAAGTCCCGTATGCAGCTTCCGTCCGGCGTCGGATAATCGGTTCCGAAAACGTCGATCTTGGCGCGCTGTCCGGTGGCCGCCTCGACCGCGATTTTCAACAGGTGCGTTGCGCCTACCGTCGCAAGCCCGATCCGCGCCTGCGGGTCGGCGCCCGCCACGTTGAAGTAGCGCAGCACGACGTAATTCGTGCCGTGTGCCGAGGCCACATCGTGCAGCATGATTTCGGCCATCAGCTTGGAGGAGCCGTAGGGCGACAATGGCCGGGTCGGGGCATGTTCGGGAACCGGCATCTGATCCGGATTGCCGTACACGGCCGCGGTCGATGAAAAAATGAAACGGTTGACGCCGCACTTGACCGCCGCGTTCAACAGGCTGCGCGTGGTCATGGCGTTGTTGCGGTAGTAACCGAGCGGATCGCGCATCGATTCCGGCACCACCACTGAGCCTGCGAAATGCACGATGCCTTCCACCTTGTGCGCGGCGATCACGCCCTCGACGAGGTTCTCATCGGCGGCATCGCCAATGAACAGCGGCACGCCTTCCGGCAGGAACGCGGAAAAACCGGTGGACAGGTTGTCGACCACGACAACGCTTTCGCCGGCTTCCACCAGCGCGTGAACCATGTGACTTCCGATATAGCCGGCGCCGCCGGTGACAAGCACGGTCATGAGATCATCCGTCTCCCGATAGAACGGCGATGCTATCGGGACCGCGGTGAAGAGGAGGTTTCGGCGCACGCGAACTGGCCACTATGCTTAATGTTGCGTATAGGACTTGCGCGAAACGGAGCCTGACGTGGGACTATCGAACCTTTCCGCCGACACCGACAATCTGCAGCTGGTCGTGCCGAATCTGCACAGGCGCTATTCTGGCGTCACCGCGACCAACCGCATGGTGGCGCCGAAGCTCGCCAAGATGTTCTGCGCGGCGTGGCTCGGCCCCAACAGGCCTGACGGAATCGCGGGAATCGGATTTTCTCAACTCCTCAAATTATGGCGCCGCCGCGCACCACTGATCTGGCACGCGCGGCGCAACAACGAGATGATCGCAGGCGTCTTGCTCCGATCGCTCGGCTGGCCGCTCAAACTGGTGTTCACCTCGGCGGCGCAGCGGCATCATAGCTGGACCACGCGGTGGCTGATCCGAAGGATGGACGCGATCATCGCCACCAGCGCCATCTCGGCATCGTTTCTCAAGCGCAGGGCAACGGTGATCCTGCACGGTGTCGATACCGATCGCTACGCGCCGCCGGTCGATCGCGCATCCGCATTCGCCGAAGCCGGCCTGCCGGGCCGCTACGCCATCGGCTGCTTTGGCCGGGTGCGTGCGCAAAAGGGCACGGATGTGTTCGTGCAAGCGATGTGCGCCCTGTTGCCGCGATATCCAGATTTCACAGCGGTGGTGGTCGGCGCGATCATGCCGGAGCAGCAGGGCTTTGCGAACGAATTGAAGACGCGGATCGAGGCCGCGGGCCTCACGTCGCGCATCCTCGTTACCGGCGAACTTCCGATCGAAGCGGTGCCGCGCTGGTACCAGCGGCTGACGATCTACGCCTTCACCTCGCGTAATGAAGGCTTTGGGTTGACGCTGATCGAGGCGATGTCGGCAGGAAGCGCGCTGGTGGCATCGCGCGCGGGGGCCGCAGAACTCGTAGTCGAGGAGGGCGTGACCGGCATACTGACGCCGCCCGGCGACGTCGATGCGCTGGTGGCAGCACTTGAGCCGTTGATGCGCGATCCCGCTTCCGCGGCGAAAATGGGCGAGCGGGCAAGGGCGCGGGTGCTTGAGAAATTCAGCCTGGATGCGGAAGCGGCGGCGATAGCCGAAGTTTATCGCGCGCTGACCTGAGCCATGATTTCCGTGACGAACGCATCGAGATCGCCGCCCGCGAACAGAAAGCCCGGCAGGCCTGCGGCCTCTGCCGCCTCGATATCGGTCGGTCGGTCGCCGATGACAAAGCTGCCTTCGCGCCGTACCGGCCAGTGCTCCATCAGGTCATGGATCATTCCGGGGCTCGGCTTTCGCCAGTGATGGTCTTCGAGATAGCCCGCAACCGTTCCGTCCGGATGATGCGGGCAATACCGGATGTCATCGATCACGGCGCCTTGCGCCCTGAGCTCTGTGCGCATCCAGTCGTGCAGCGTGTTGAGTTCGTCCTCGGTGAAGAAGCCGCGCGCTACGCCTGATTGATTGGTGAAGAAAAATACAAGATATCCGGCCGCGTTGAGCCTGCGGATCGCTGTTGCCGCATTCGGCATCCAGCGGATGCGATCGCGCGTGCCCATGTAGCCGTCGTCATGGTTGATGACGCCGTCGCGATCGAGGAAAGCGGCAGGCCTCAACGCAGAGCGGGAGGAACCAGCGCCGCTCATTTTCGCGCGCCTTCGCGCATCAGTGCCTGTTCGATCGCCTCGCAGATTCCGTGCGCGACAGTGAGGTGAATTTGCTGGATGATCGCCGTGTCATCGCTCGGCGCGACCAACAGATGATCGCAGAGCGCGACGAGCGCTTTGCCCTTGGTGCCGGTGAAGCCGATCGTGACCAGCCCGCGCTCACGCGCGGTGCGTAGCGCCGCCAGGATGTTCGGCGAGCGACCCGAGGTGGACAGCGCCAGCAATACGTCACCGTGCCGGCCAAGACCTGCGACCTGTCGCGCGAACACCTGCTCAAAACCGTAATCATTGGCGATCGCGGTCAACGCCGAGGTGTCGGTGGTCAGCGCCAGTGCCGCGTAAGCCGGCCGGTCCTGTTTGTAGCGGCCGACGATTTCGGCGGCGATATGCTGGGCATCGGCGGCGCTGCCGCCGTTGCCGATGACCAGAAGTTTGTTGCCTGCGCGCAGCGAGCCAATGATGACCTCGGCGATTTTTCGCGCGGTGGCGAGCAGGTCCGCGTCCTGTATCGCGTGCTCAAGGGCTTTGAGCGAATGCGCCAAGTGAGTCCCGATCGGGTCTTTGGAATTCTGGCTCAAGCGACACCGTGAGAGGTTGCGGTTTGATCTTTGGTAATGACCGCCTTGAGGCTGCGCAAGCGCGCAAGCTCAGGGCGCAGCATCGGTCCCGGCCTCGGCCAGTACACGCCGGGCGATATCAACCACATCGGATGCGGGGATGTCCCGCATGCAGCGATGCTCATTCATGGTGCAGACCGGGCGGTGGCAGGGTTGGCAGGAAACGAGGGTCTTGGTTTGAGCCGTCGCGGCCAGGCCGTTGAGGGGCGCCCAGTGGTAGGGGCTGGTGGGACCGAAAATGCCCATGGTCGGCGTCCCCAGAGCGGCGGCGATATGCATCAGGCCGGAATCGTTTGAAATCGCGACTTTGGCCGCCGCGACAGCCAAAATCCCGTTGCGCAGATCAGTCCCGGTGAGGTCGCGCACGCGCGGTCCGCCTGCGGCCACGATTTCCGCGGCAAGCGCCGTCTCGCCGGGCCCTCCGACCACCCAGACGTCGAGGCCTAGTTGGGCCAGAAGACGCGCGGCCTCCGGGTAATAGGTCCAGCGCTTGGACGCCCCGACCGAGCCTGGCGCCAGCGCCACGGCTGTGCCTTGGCCGAGTCCCCGGGCCTGCCGAAAGCGGCTGACCTGTTCGGCCGGTACTCGGAGCTGCGGCACCGGCCATTCCGCCGGCAGGGGGGCGCCATCGGGCAGCGCCAGCGCCGCATTCTTGTCGATGAAGCGGGGCAGGGCCTTCTCGCCCCAGCGCCAGTGGTTGATCAGGCCAAATCTCGCCTCGCCGACGAAGCCGATCCGCTCCGGAATAGCCGCGAGCGCAGGCGCAATGGCCGACTTCCATGTACGAGGCAGGACGAGCGCAGTAGCGTAGTTTCGCGCGCGGAGCTGGGCGGCGAGCCCCCATTGCTTGGCCACGGCCAGCCGGCCGCGCGGCAGGTCCCAGACGATGCCGGAACGGACACCGGGCATATAATCGACCAGTGGCGCGCACAGGGTGGTGGTCAGCAGATCGACGGGCCGGTTGGGCCAGCGCTGGTTCAGTACCCGCACCACGCTATGGCCGCGCACGAAGTCGCCGATCCACATATAGGGCACGATCAGGATCGGACGCGTGTCGGTCGCGTCCTCAATCCCAACATATTTTGAATTAACATTCATTTTTTAACGGCTTGGCGGCCCCAGATATTTGCCTCTTTCGGTAACTGCTCCTCTGCAGCAGGTAAAGGCATCGGTCGTCCTCACCGCGCCGGATAACCCGAGTTGCCTGTGAGGCGGGAGTGGGGCAAAGCTGGCGACGCACAATCTGGGCAGGGTACGTCATGTTGCTGGTGACCGGGGGCGCCGGTTTTATCGGATCGAATGTCGTGGCCGCGCTCAATGAGGCGGGCCGCGCCGACATAGTCGTCAGCGACGTGCTTGGCCATGACGGCAAATGGCGCAATCTCGCCAAGCGCCAGCTCGCCGACATCGTGCCGCCGGCAGAGCTGCCGAATTGGCTGGACGGCCGGCGGCTCGACGCGGTCATCCATCTCGGCGCTATTTCCGAGACCACGGCAACCGACGGCGATCTCGTCATCGAAACCAATTTTCGGCTGTCGATGCGGCTGCTCGACTGGTGCACGGCGCAGGCGACGCCGTTCATCTATGCGTCCTCGGCATCGACCTATGGCGATGGCGCGCACGGGTTTCGTGACGACCAGTCGGTACCCGCGCTCAAAGCGCTGCGGCCGATGAACCTCTATGGCTGGAGCAAGCACCTTTTCGACATGGCGGTAGCCGAGCGCGCCAGCCGCGGCGACAAGCTGCCGCCGCAATGGGCCGGCCTGAAATTTTTCAACGTGTTCGGCCCCAACGAATATCACAAGGGCCCGATGATGAGCGTGCTGGCGCGGCGCTTCGACGACATCAGGGCCGGCCGGGTCGTGGAATTGTTCAAGTCGCACCACGATGGCATTGCCGACGGCGATCAGCGGCGCGATTTTATTTATGTCGACGATGCGGTGCGGGTGATGATGTGGCTGCTGGCGACGCCGTCGGTCTCGGGCATCTTCAACGTCGGCACCGGCAAGGCCCGCAGCTTCAAGGATCTGATGCTTTCGGCCTATGCCGCGCTCGGCACAGTTCCGAATATTCGTTATGTCGACATGCCCCAGTCGATCCGCGACAGCTACCAGTATTTTACCCAAAGCGATGTCGATCGGCTCACGCGGGCGGGTTATAACGGCGGCTTCACGGCGCTGGAGGAGGCGGTCGGCCTCTACGTCAAGGGCTACCTCGATCGCGCCGATCGCTTCCGCTGACGGCGCTCGAGCATGATCCGAAAAAAGTGGGAACCGGTTTTTCGAAAAGATCATGCTCAAACGAAGGGATGAGATCATGATCCGATTCAATCCAATCGGATCATGATCTCGGGGATAACGCAAACAGATGTTCGATTTTGAAGCCCTGACCCATGCGATGGCCCGCCAGACCGTGCTCTGCGTCGGCGATCTCATGCTCGACGAATTCGTCTATGGCGAGGTGTCACGGATTTCACCGGAAGCACCGGCACCTGTGATTGCCGTACAGCGCAGCGAGACCAATGTCGGCGGCGCCGGCAACGTCGCGCGCAATATCACCTCCCTGGGCGCGCGCTGCATTTTTGTGGGGCTGATCGGCGACGACGACGCGGGATCGCAACTCAAGACCGAGCTGGCGAAAGAAGGTCTGATCGAAAGCGTTTTGGTTTGTGACTCCGCGCGGCCGACCACGCGAAAGGTGCGTTTCGTCTCCGAGCATTTCTCCACTCACATGCTGCGCGCGGACTGGGAGCTGGCCCAGCCGGCCGCTACCGATATTGAACAAAGACTGATCGACGCCGTTCTGCCGCTGTTGCCGCGTGCCGACATTGTGCTGCTGTCGGACTATGCCAAGGGCGTGCTGACGGCCCGCGTGATCCGCAATGTCATCGATGCCGCACGCAAGCTCGGCAAAACCGTGATCGTCGATCCCAAGAGCGCCAATTTCGCGATCTATCGCGGCGCGACGCTGCTCACGCCCAACCGCAAGGAGTTCGCAGAAGCGACCCGAAGTCGGGCGGATTCGGACAAGAGCATCGCCAATGCCGCGCGGGACGCGATGCAGCTTGCGGACTGCGAGGCGATCCTGGTGACGCAAGGCGAACACGGCATGACGCTGGTGCCGCGCGAGGGCGAGATCATCCATATACCGGCCCATCCGGTGAAGGTCCGTGACGTCTCCGGAGCCGGCGACACCGTTGCCGCGGCGCTTGCCGTCGTGCTTGCGACAGGCGCCGGGTGGGAAACCGCTTTGCGGATGGCGAACGCGGCGGCGGCGGTTTCGGTCAGCAAGAAGGGCACGGCCATCGTGACGTCGGCCGAATTGCGCCGAAGAATCCTGCCGCATGCGTTTCTGGCGGCGGAAGAAAAAATTGTCGCCGATCGCGGCGATCTGGACGCGCAGCTTCTGGAGTGGCGCAAACAGGGTTTGAGGATCGGCTTCACCAACGGCTGTTTCGACATCCTGCATCCCGGCCACGTCAAGGTCTTGACCGCCGCGCGCGCCGCCTGCGATCGCCTGATCGTAGGCTTGAACAGCGATGGATCGGTGAAGCGGCTCAAAGGCGAGGGCCGCCCGGTCCAGGATGAGCGCGCGCGGGCCGAAGTGCTGGCAGCGCTGGAGGCGGTCGATCTCGTCGCAATCTTCGACCAAGACACGCCGATCGGGCTGATCACCGCGATCAGGCCGAGCGTATTGGTGAAAGGGGGCGACTACACCCGCGAGCAGGTCGTCGGCCGTGAGATCGTTGAAGCCCACGGCGGCGAAGTGCTGCTCGTCGACGTGCTGCCAGGCTTCAGCACGACCTCGTTGGTCGATCGCGCGCGGGGAGGCAAGGCGTGAACGCGCTGGCGCGAGAGCCTGCGGGCGCGCCGTTGTGGCGGCTATGGCGGGATCCGGCCGCCTGGATCACGACCTCCGATATTTGCATCATCCTGACCGCGCTCGCTCTGCCCTGGTCGACGTCGCTGGTCGCGATCTTCGTGGTCGCAGCGCTCGTTACGATGGTCCCTTTCTTCGATGCGAAGGCTTTCCTGGAAATTCTAAAGCGCCCGGTTTCCATCCTGCCGGTCGCCTTGTTTGCGCTCGCGGTCATCGGAACGCTTTGGTCGGACGCGCCATGGGGCGCACGACTATATGCGATCGGTCCGGCCGCGAAACTCTTGATGCTGCCGGTACTGCTCTATCACTTCGAACGCTCCAGCCGTGGCCTGCAGGTATTCACGGCCTTTTTGGTGTCGTGCGTCGCGTTGATGGCGATGTCCTGGCTTGTGGCGTTCGATCCACGGCTGGCGCTGAAATCCGGCGCCGAATACGGCGTGCCGGTCAAAAACTATATCGACCAGAGCCAGGAATTCGCCTTGTGCGCCGTGGCGCTCGCCTATCCCATCATCATGTTATTGCGCGCGGGAAGAACAATTTCTGCGCTGGCGCTGGGCGCGCTCGCACTGAGCTTCGTGGTCAATATGGCCTTCGTCATTGTTTCGCGTACCGTGCTGGTGACCATGCCGGTCATGCTCGCGGTATTCGCGCTGCTTCATCTGAAATGGCGAACCAGCGTCATCATATTGTGCGTGGCGATCATGCTGGCGGGGCTGGCCTGGGTAGCCTCGCCACCGTTGCGCGGGAGGATCGGGTCGTTCTTGACCGATTACAATCTTTACAAGGAGCGAAACCTTCCAACCTCGATGGGCTTGCGGCTGGAGTATTGGCAGAAGTCGCTGCGGTTCTTTGCCGAGGCTCCGCTGCTGGGGCACGGTACGGGATCGACCCGGGGACTTTTCGAGCAGGCCGCGATCGGCCGGGCCGGCGCCGGCGCCGATGTCGTTGCAAACCCGCATAACCAGACCTTGAACGTCGCGATTCAGTGGGGCGTGCTCGGCGTGATCGTGCTGTATGCGATGTGGCTCTCGCACCTCTTGCTGTTTCGCGGTGAGAGCCTGATCGCCTGGATCGGGCTGATGGTCGTGGTGCAGAACTTCTTCACCTCGCTTTTCAATTCCCACATTTTCGATTTCAACGAGGGATGGATGTATGTTCTCGGCGTGGGCATCGCGGCAGGGATGATATTGAAATCAAGTCCGCGTGAAGTATCCTCTGGAATACGGAATTCCGTTCAAGCATGACGGCTGGCATGCTGCGGCCAGATCAGCTATCAGCAATCTTGTAAAACGGGCGGAGCCCGACATCTCTGGTGACCGGTCAGTGACACGATGCGCCTCCCAAATCTGACCCATCGCAATGCGTTGATTGCAACCCACGATGCGCTCGCGACCGTGCTCGCGGTGCTGACGAGTTTTTATTTGAGATTCGAAAGCGATCTGGTTGATCGCCTGCCGCTGTTGTTGCGGATCCTGCCCTATTTCATCGCGTTCAGTGTGATCGTTTGTTATACCCTGAAGCTGACCACCACGAAATGGCGGTTCATTTCGCTTCCCGATGCGTTGAACATTTTGCGTGCGGCCACCGTGATGGCCCTGGCGCTATTGGTGCTGGACTATATTTTTGTCGCGCCCAACGTTCAGGGCGCGTTCTTTTTCGGCAAAATAACCATTATTCTCTTCTGGTTTCTCGAAGTGTCTTTTCTCAGCGCCTCGCGCTTCGCCTACCGCTATTTCCGCTATACACGCGTGCGGCATCACGCGAAATCGGAGGACGCGGCTGCCACGCTTCTGGTCGGCCGTGCTGCGGACGCCGAAATCCTGCTGCGTGGAATCGAAAGCGGCGCCGTCAAACGGATCTGGCCCGTCGGCCTGTTGTCGCCATCCGCCGCCGACCGCGGCCAATTGATCCGGAACATCCCGGTGCTCGGCAGCATCGACGATATCGAGGATGTGATCGCTGACTTCGCAAAGCGCAACAAGCCGATCGCGCGGGTCGTGATGACGCCATCG
>Ga0137407_10001146_pt1 | contig 17417 bp, 26 predicted proteins | sample CZOMad2_2_16fung_FD_108410 | JGI IMG/M metagenome (GOLD analysis project Ga0137407, IMG submission 108410) | Vadose zone soil fungal communities from Angelo Coast Range Reserve, California, USA - CZOMad2_2_16fungal (Illumina Assembly) | ecosystem: Environmental > Terrestrial > Soil > Vadose... | reverse complement strand
CGCGCGCACCTGCCACTCGTCCATCCGCTCGCCGCGCTCGTCGAGCGTCTCGTAGCGCAGATGCGCCAGCATGCCCGGCCGGTGGAGGCGCGCCCCCAGCGGAGCCCCGGCCGGCGGCTCTCCGTCCACCTGCGCCCAGGCGACACGGAGCCGCTCGATCTCGCGCGGATTGCCCGGGAGATCCGGCTCCACCGTATCCAGGGCGCGGTAGGCGTCCGCCCAGCGCACCCCGGTGCCGAACACGAAGGACTGGAGCCAGCCGCCGATCGGCGAGACCATCGCCAGGCTCAGCGCGGCGAGCCCGAGGGCCGCCGCCGCCCACGCGATCCAGCGCACGAACCTCCGCCGGCTACGCGCCATCCACCTCGTCGATGAGCTCGATTCTTCTCTGGTGACGTCCGCCTTCGAAGGGCGTGCTCAGCCACATGTCGAGCATGGCCATGAGGTCTCCCTCCGCGACGAAGCGCTCCCCCAGCGACAAGACGTTCGAGTCGTTGTGCGCGCGCCCGAGACGCACGGACTCGACATTCCACCCGATGGTGCAGCGGACGCCGCGGACCCGGTTGGCGACGATCGCCTCGCCGTTGCCCGAGCCCCCCAGGACGATGCCCCGCTCGAACTCGCCGCGCGCCACTCCCACCGCCACCGGCCGGATGAACAGGGGATAGTCGACGGGAGTCGACGAGCTGGTACCGAAGTCGCGCACCTCGTGCCCGCGCGCGGCGAGGGCGGCTTTCAAGATTTCCTTGTAGCGGAAGCCGGCGTGGTCGGAGCCAATCGCGATTTTCATCTAGCTACCCGCGAGCCTGGCCACGACCGGGGCGAAGGCGTCCACGTACGGCTCGAAGACGACGTAGTAGGAGATGTTCCATCGCTCCCTCCGTGCTTGAAGATCCTCGACCTGCTGCTCGATCGGTCCGACCAGGACGTAGGGGCTCGCCAGGATCTCGTCCGGGCTCAGCGGCGGCCAGCGCCTCGCGAGCTCCTCGGCCGCCTGGCGACGATTGTCGGTCACCACCACGCGCTGGACCAGCGCGTTCAGCTGGAGGTGCTCGTAGCGGTCTCCGGCTGCCTCTCGGATGAGCCGGAGCCGCTCGTCGACGCCCGCGGCGCGCCAGCCGGACAGGTCCCGCTCGGCCCCCCCGCTCCGGAAGGTGATGCCCGACAGCCCCACGATGTCGGCTTCCTTCGCCGCGAGCGCGAGGAGTCGCCGGCCATTGCCGCCGATCAGGATAGGCGGGTGGGGGCGCTGGATGGGAAGCGGGTGGGTCTTGTGCCCCGTCACTCGATAGTGCCGGCCGGTGAAGGTGACTGTCTCACCCCCGAGCAAGCCCTTCACGATGGTGACCGCCTCCGCCAGCCGCTCGACCCTGGTGGCCCCGGCATCGAAGCGCAGCCCGGCCTCGTCGTACTCCGACTTCATGTGGCCCGCACCCAGGCCGAGCTGCAAGCGGCCGTCGGTCAGGACGTCGGCGGTGGCGGCCTCCCGTGCCACGATTACTGGGTGCCGGAAATCGTTGTTGAGCACGTTCGTGCCCACCCGGAGACGCGTCGTCGCCGCCGCCGCGCTCATCAGCGCCGGCAGGGGCGCGAAGAACTCCCCCAGGTGATCCGGCACTGTCAGGACCGAGTAGCCCAGCGCCTCGATCTTCCGGGCCTTGTCGATCCACTCGCGGGGGGATCCCGCGCCCCACACATTCACGCCGAATCGAAACGGCTTCGGCGCCATCACTCCACCTCGCCGAGCTTCTTGCTGGTCATCTCGCGTCCGGTCCCCCGAGCTCGATTCTGAACCGAAGGGTTTCGGTCGCTCCGAGCTGGGCGGGCGTGGTGAAGCGTTCGACCAGAACCCCACCATTCGCTAGAATCACGCGTTGAGAGGCCAAGTTCGTTGGATCGGTCGTGATCTCGACGAACGGTAAGCCTTCGGCACGGGCCTCGGGCAGCAACAGCCTGAGCGCGAGTGTTGCATACCCTCTACCCTGCTTCCAAGGAACGACCGCGTACCCTATGTGCCCCAGACAATGTGGGGGAAGCGCCGTAGTGCCGGGCTGCCAACGAAAGCCGATGCTCCCGCAGAACTCCCCGTCCCACATCCAACGACGATACCCGGGAAGGCGTGGGACCGTGGAGCCGTCGGGTAGCGTGATGGGCGGGCCCTTGGCCTCGCGGTCCACTAGACCGGCGAGGAATGCGGCGGGGTCCGTGGCAATCTTCCTCCGTTCCTCGCGTGCGGTCACCTCGCCGCGAATGTTGTCCGGCGACCAGCCGCGTTCGAGGGCGGCGACATAGCTATCGAGATGCGGCGGGGAAGGCCAGACGAGTTGCATGGCGTGGCGTGAATGCGGGCCAGCGGTCATCCGTCGCCCGCACTCTCGAACGCGGAAAGACACCACGCTTCTTCGCCCCGGAGCCACCCGCAGAATACCCACTCGGGTCCGAAGTCGTCGAGGTCGAAGCTCCGCTGGACCCCGGGGTAGTGCTTGATCCGCGTGGCGCCGGCACGGATCGCTTCCGCCCGTTCCCGCTCGGGAAGTCGGAGCGCGTAGGTGTGGGTGCCACCCGCGTAGCCGAACACGATGCCGGTCGCCGGGTGCATCAAGGCGGGAGAGCCGTAGAAGACCACTCGACAATCCACGGGAAGCCCGGCCGGCAGCTCGTCCCAGAGCCGGGCGACGACATCAGGATGCGTCCCCAGCGTCTCGTACGGTCGCTCGACCTGATCGGGAGAAGCGAGCGCCGGCGTGCTCGATCGCTGATGCCGCGCCTCGCCGCGGCGACGTAGGCCGGCGTTCGCGGGGTGGTCGAGAGCCGAGCGGTTCACCGGTCGCTACGAGACAAAGGGATCCCAGAAGCCCGGCGCCGCTTCCGTGTGCTCGACCACGTCGACCCAGCTGCCGGACGGATCCCGCAGCGCGAAGCGACGCTGCCCCCACGGTTCGTCCCGCAACGGGTACGCAAACGTCGCGCCCGCCCGCTCGAGTCGCGAGAACTCCGCCGCGGCATCCGACACCTGGAAGGTGAGGAAGAGGCCCGTGCCGTTGAAGATCTCGGGGCCGGGGGGCGAGGACGGATGGTCGGGGGCCATGAAGGCCACCGTCCGCGGTGGATCGCCCGGCAACGCCAGCAGGACGAACCACGACGCCTCAAAAACCACCGCGGACCCGAACCAGCGCGCATAGAAGTCCCGGCACTCCTTGTGATGGGAGGTGACGATGACCGGATACATGTCCTGTAGCTGCATCTGCCCGCGCTCCTTTTGGGCGGTGCCGTCTCACGACACGCTCGCCCAAAAAGATTACATCCTCACAGCGTCATGATGTGAGTGCAGTCGTCGGTCCCGACGCTCGGGCGAAAGCCGAGCGCTTGGTAGAGCTGCGCGGCCCCGGGGGCCGCGGTCCTCAGCCGGAGGCGGTCGAATCGTCCGCGCGCGACTTCGATGACCTCGGAGACCAGCCGCCGGCCCACCCCGAGCCGCCGCTGCTCGGACAGGACGTACAGGTGGCGCACCCGACCAACCCTCGGCTCGGCGGCGTAGGGATCGGCGTTGAGCCCACACACGCCGACCACGCGCTCGCCGATCCGGGCGACGAACAGCGCCTCGCCGGGCTGGTCGAACCGATTCGCGCCGCGGGTCCACTCCTCGGCGAGCCGCCGGACGAAGCGCAGCCCGTGTCGCTCGCTCTCCGCGACCAGCTCGGCCACGTGCTCGACCGGCGACCCCGTCAACTGTTCGATGGTCACGGCTCCGGTCATCTCGCGAGCCAGTGCCAGCCCATGACGACCGCGAGCCAAACGATCGAGGCGACGAGGAGCGTCATCCCGAAGCCCCACGCCTGCCGGAGGCCGAGCCAGCACGCCAGCACGAAGATGAGGGACGCGGCGAAGCCCACGACCATGGACCGCACGAAGTCGGCGGTCTGACGCTGGTCGCCTCCACTGGCCGAGAACACGATCCACATGGCGAGGGGCGCGGTGAGGGGCATGGTGGCGAGGAGGGCCGCGAGAGCCCGCGAGCGCTCCTGCACGATCGCCACCAGGACGATGACCAGTACCGACAGCGCGACGGGCACCAGCCGGTCCCGAATCACCGTCCCCCCGTCGCCCGGCACGACATGGCCGCGCTCCTACTCCGTGAGGACCTTGTCGGCCCACTCCACCAGACCGACGAAGATCGCCGGATTCGAGAAGCTCGCGTTCTTGCCCGTCAGATCGGTATCCAGGACCCCCCGGGCCCTCGCGCAGGCGCCTCAGACGTGGATCGGAACACGGTGCTCGACCACCTTTGTCAGCGCGTCGGCGAGCGGCGCCCATCCCACGGGCACCACGGACTCGGCCACCGCCGTCCGCATCAGCGAGACCGCCTCGCCCAGCAGGAAGACCTGGACCTCGTGACCCGCTTCCACGAATGCGTTGGCGTGGTGGAAGGGAAACGCCGCCTGGGTCGGATCCGCGGACCCCCACGCGCTCTTGATGAGGACCTTCATCGCCTCTCTCCCTTGGTCGTGCGCGACCGCGCCGCCACGCGCGGCCTATTGCATGTACTTGACCTCACAGCGATACGTCTTGTACTCCCCGACGAAGAATGGCTGGAGCGCGGGCGCGAACTCCTTCTGGTAGAGGTCGCTCTGTTCGTAGGCCTGCATGTCCCCCGCGCCTTCCCACAGGCTGACCGCGAACCCCGTATCCGCATCGGCCGTGTCCTGAAGGAGCCACCGCCCGCGCAGACCCTTGCTCTTGGCGCCCTTGGCGGCCACCGTCGCCTTGTACGTCCGCTCGAACTCGTTCCACGAGCCGGCCCGGAGCTTGCCCCACGTGATCCGCATGATCATGACCGTTCCTCCCTTCGGGGTTTCCCGCTCGCACGCCCTCACCGATTCCCCCGCGAGTTCCCGAACCGACGCCTGGCCGCACGCACACTGAGCACCACGAACCATAACACCAGCAACCACCACGCGGCATTGATCGCGGCGGCGAACGCGATCCCAGAGGGTGCAGGACGGCGGTGGTGTCGATTCGATTCGACATCTAACCCCGGAGGGCGAATAACATGAATACGAAGGCCACCAGGCTCAGCCCGCTCCGTACCGCGTGAAGCGCGTTCCAGCGCTTGAGCAGCTCGTAGGCGTTGCCAATCTGGCCGCTGCCATGGAGTTCCAGCAGACGCTTGTTTGTCGGGAAGACGACGAGGAGCGTGAACGGCACCACGGCGAGCAGGAGCAGGGCCCCGACGAGGTAACCGAGACCGCCCCGGAGAGCCCACGCCAACACCCCGCTCACCCCGCCGAGCACAGCCAGGGACGCCTGCATGGTCGCGGCGCGCTCGTAGCTTGGCGCCCACTCCCGGAGCGCAACCTCCACGCCGCAGCTCATTCGAGCCGGATGCTCGACGAGGTTGATGTAGAGCGCAGCGCCGGCGAACAAGCCGCAGCACCCCACCGCGAGGAGGCCGAGCAGGCTCAGCATGGCTGCGCGCGGTGGAGACGAAGCATGAGAGTCCACGACGTGCCGGATTCGCCAACCTTGTGGAAACCCTCGGCCTCGTAGAAGGCTCGCGCGTAGTTGGACGGACTCACGCTCAGGCTGAGGGCCCGATGCCCGTCTCCGCGCGCGATCTCGACCAGCGCCCGGAGAAGAGCGCGTCCGACTCCCTTCGAACGGCGGGCCGAAACCACGGCGATGCCCAGCTCCGGAGTCTCGGCGTCCACGAAGCCATAGGAGTGGAACTCGGGCGTCCAGAGGCGAAACCACGCCACGCCAATCCTCGTCCCCTGCTCTTCAGCAAGAACACCTCGGTCTCCCGGGCGACCCCAGTCGGCCAGGAGCTTCGTGAACTCGGGCTGCTCCCGGAACTCGCCCAGGGGCGGCCGCGACCAAGCGGGGTTCCAGAAGAACGCCTCGAACAGCATTTCTTCCAGGAAGGCGCGGTCCGCCGAGTCGAGCGGCCGGAGGTCAACCATCTTTCCTCTGGGTGGCCCGCCGATTGGCCTCGTAGAAATGGTGGAACTCCAGCACCGACCCCTCGACTGCGAGCACCGGAAATGGGAAGCACTGGTCCAGCCCGTCCAGGCTCGTCTGGCGCTCGAGTCGCCCCAGGAACGGCCGCGTCATACTCTCTCTGATCTCCCCATACCGGTCCAGAAATTGCCCCCACAGTGGCATGTGCTGAAATCGATGGTGGATTACGCGAGCGGTCGCCAGGTACGGGGCCGGAAACAGACGACGATAGGCGCCGAGATTGTAGAGCCACGACGCCCCCACCACCTGGAGCGGCAGCGGCACGGTGCGTTTCACATGCTCGAAGAGCGCGGCCAACTCCGCCGTTCGCTGACCAAGCCGTTCGATCCCCAACGGGGAGCGCCCATCCGTCTCGGCATTCTGAAAGTGGAGGCGGATACGATCACCACTCCACCGGGCGTAGGAAAAACAGCCAAAGGTCGCGACCACAGTGGGTGCCGCCATCGCCTCCGGTCGCGTCAGGTAAAAGCGATACGTCCACTCGCGACCATCGTACGAATCCTGCAGGCCAGCCAGGTACTCCCGCCAGGTCGGATGAGCCGGATCAAAGTCCCGACCCGAGCCAAACCGGATATAGAAATTCGTGTATTCCAACAGAGCGCGTGCCAACGGCATTCCGGAGAGGGCAGTGACCTTCCGGGCAAGCTGAAATTGGAGATCAAAGAACGCCTTGGCGTACATCACGCCGTGGCGGCCCTTGCGCGTTTTGGCGCGATCGCGGTACTGATTCGCGGCCCAGCTCGCCGCACCTATTTCCCCCCGCGCGACGCGCTTTGCAGCAGCTCCGCCAGGTCCTGCTTCCAGAACCCCGCCTGGGCGGTGGTGCCGTGGCCGGCGGTCTGGTCGCTCGCCGGGATCAGCAGCACGCGGCCGTTTGTCACCCGCTTGATCTCGCGGTCCAGCAAGCCGAGCTCCGGCGGGTTGCGCTCGTCGTCTGCCGAGTTGATCGCCAACAGTGTCGCCTTGATGCGCTCCAGGCCCGCCGAAGCGTTGTAGTCGCGCGAGGCCTCCCACTGGAAGAGGTGGTCGTTGGCATCACCGGAGAACCGTGCGCTCAGGCGCTGGTTGAGCAACTGATCGGCTTTGTCACGCGTCGGCGCCGCCGTGTAGAGTCGCTGGTTCCCGCCATTGGTGGCAATGCCGTAGAACACCGAGGCAAACTGGAGGCTGCGGGGCTGCTTGGTGTAGTTGCCGTTCATCCACTCCGGGTCGTTGCGGATGGAATCGATGATCAGACGGCGCATCATCCAATTGCGGCCGGACATCTCCGTCGGCAATGACGCCATCGGCACGGCCACATCCATGAAGTCCGGATACTTCTGGGCCCAGATCCAGGTGTGCATGCCGCCCATCGAGTTCCCAAGCACTAGCCGCAGGTGGCGGACGCCCAGGTGCTCCGTGACCAGCCGGTAATGCGCGTCGACCATGTCATCGTAGTTGTACTTCGAGAAGCTCGCGCGCAGGCCGTCCGACGGTTTGGAGGATTTGCCGGTGCCGATGGCGTCCGGCAGGATGACGTAGTAACGGCTGGCGTCCAGCGGCTGCCCCGGGCCGAAGAGCTCTCCGGCGAACGCGGGGGTGAGCATGCCGGCGCCCGATCCGGTCGTGCCGTGCAGGGTGAGCACCGGCTCGCCGGTGGGCGCGCCGACCGTCGTGTAGTGGAGGCGCAGCTCGGGCAGAACCTCGCCGGTGTGAAAGCGGAAGTTGCGCACCACCCAGCTGCCTTCCTTCGGCGCGGGGTAGTCGGCGGCCAGGCTTGGAAGGGCCGTCAGGGGGAATACCACACTCCACAGCGCCCAACTCAGGAGCTTGAGAGGTTTCATTTCGGCCTCCTTCGTTCTCGGAGCCTTCCCGCCACGGGAATCGTCCACCACAGTACGGACAGCGAGCCGCTACGTTTTCAGCGGTACGCCCTTCGCACACAAGGGGCAGGCGCCGGGCTCCCAGATCCGGCTGGGAAACGACGCGAGAGTCTCCAACGCAAGACCATGTGCTGCCGCCAGCTCGCTCGCGGCATCGCCGTACGCCGCGAGTGTCCCAATCGCGACGGGCCGGGCGCCGCACTGCTCGAGCGCGGCGAGGGTGCCGCGAACGGCCGATCCCGCGTTGACGACGTCGTTGACTATCACCACGCGTTTGCTCCGGAGCTCGGGCGCGAGGGGCTTGGGGATTGGGTAGGAGACCGGAAACAGACCAGCCGCACCTTGGTTCCGCACGGGCGCCGCGTAGGAGAAGGGCAGGCCGAGCGACGATGCGACCATGAGAGCCACGAACGCGCCCTCGACGAGGGGCCCACATACCGCCTCCGCCCGGTGTCGGCGGAGACGGTCCGCAAGCGCCTCCGCCAATGGTTGCACGCGTTCAGGGTGCAGGAGGAGCCGCTCCAGGTCGAGCCAGACCTCACCGTGATGACCCGACTCAAACACGAAGTGACCTTCCCGTTTCGGAAGCAGCTCCGCGACCTGTTCTTGCATCATGGCGCGGCGAGACGCCCCCGGACCGCCACCGGCAAGGATATGTCACGCCCGATCGACAAGGACAAAGACACACCCGATTTCCGAGTGCACGTCGGCGTCGATAGTTCCCGCGCTCGCGACACTCGCCCATCCGGGGCCCAGCCGGCGCCCCGCTTGCACGAGCTCGCCCTCCAGTATGAACAGGAACTCGGGACTCTCGTGGGTGTGAAGGGGAAACCGCGCTCCCGGTTCGCACCGGACGAGCTGCATCTCCCAGCCGTCCGTGACGGCGATGTCCCTCACGAAAACACCCGACGCCATTGCCGATGGCCGCCAGGGTAGGTCATCGACTTTGACGGACCGGAAAGACCCGGGCTCAAGTAGGCTCATCGCCTCACGCGCGCTCACTTCTCCTTCATCGAATGCTCGTCCCAGAGCCGAATCAAGTACCCGTCGGGATCGACGAGCTCGGCTCCATAGCCCCAGTAGGACTTGCGCGGGCCATGAGCGAACTCGACTCCCCGTGCCGACCAGTCGGCGAACGTGGAGTCGACATCGGTGACTTGAAACCACAGCGCGCACTGGTTCGGCACCACGAGGGATCGGAGCTCCTGAAGGAAGATCGTGAAGCCGCCGGTGTCCTGGAGCGCGACCGTACGCCGGTCCGGAACCTCGAACTCAACCTTCAGGCCGAGCGTGCGAATGTACCAGTCACGGGACCGAGCCAGGTCAGCCACCGGGATCCGGAGATGATCGAACTTGATCATGCCTCGTGACCTTTCAACATTGCCGGTGCTGGCCACCGGCCGCGCCCGACTACCCGGCCTAGCAAAACGGTCTCCCCACTGGCACCACCCCGCCTTCCATGATGCCGAGCGGGATGTCCGCCAAGCAGGACACCCCCACGCCACCCAGTACCCAGGCCGGCGACTTCGGCCACTGGACAGTTCGCGATACGAGAACATGGAAGATCGCCCACTCGACGACGCGCACCGGGACGTAAATCGAGAGGTACGTCAGCGGTGCGTTGCGAGTCGCGTTGTTCATCGACAGCGCCGCGAAGAAGATGAACACGCCCACCACGACGCCAAGCCCGAGGCGCGCGACACCCAGCAGTGCCGCACGCCGCAGTGGTCTCGGCTGCTCGGGGGCCAAGAGCCGTAGACCGACGAAGCACCATGTCACGTACGCGATGCACTTGACGACGACGTACACGGCATAGCCGAGCACTTCCACTATCGCTTCCCGCCTTCCCCACGACAGCTAATCTTTGACATGATCGCCCGCCCACGGCAAGCCGTGGGCCGTCCGCTCGATGGACGGTCAGGCGGCATGGGCGCCTAGGAACGAAAGGAGGCGCCACGTTACCGCCAAGAGCCCGACGGCACAGAGGCCAAGCACTACCGCGATGACTTGAAGAATAGTGGCCCGGCCGGCGGCGGCCGAGCCGCGCACGACGATCGTGTCGCGGATAACGCGCGCGCGGGGTGGGGGAAATTGCATTGCCGTTCTTATGCGATTGCCGAAACGCCACACGTACACGGCAAGGCCCACGAGCAGCAGGCACGTGACGCCGATGCTCCAAGCTAGAACGGCGACGAGCGTGGCCTGCTTGGTGCCTGCCGCTGGAGGCCGGCGTAGCAGCTCGCTCAGCCAGTTCTGCACCGCCACCAGCCCGACGACACCCGCGACGGCTGCCAAAAGCACGCCCAAGAAGATGCGCTTTCGGAGCTGCCGGTCGGCGCGCTGAGTCTCCATGATCCCTCGCCGCCTACCGTGGGATATCGCCGCGCTCGGCTTGGCGAAGCGTTGCGGCCATGTGGTTGCTAACCGCGGCGCTTGAAGAACTGTACCGCGCGCTCATGCTTTTCGGCCTCCGCGCGAGTCCTGAACGTCCCTAGATTCCGGCGCTTGCCGGTCTTCGGATCCTTCTTCCGTGAGTACAACCGGTATTCCTCCGACCCGAGCTTCCGGATCATCCGTCGTCCTTCGCGTCGGCAGCGTCCATCCCCGCTTGCTCAGGCATTCGTTCCCCTTCGCAGGGTAATGGAGATGGACCACGCCTGCTCCAAGCGTCCTCGCCTCCACAAGCTCCAAAGTTCCATTGGTGAGGCAACATTTCAAGGAATCGTCTGCCCCCTTGCCTCGAGACGCAGAGTGCCGGGCCAAAGCTACGCCCGAGGTCGATTCTATCCGGGGCGGAGGGGCTTGGATCGTTGAGAATTTCGATGTCGTCTCCGCTCAGGCTACCCAGCGCGTTGCCGACAACGAGGCCGAACGCGAGAGCCAGTCCCCCCAACATCAAAGGGACATGACGCTTGATCATCACCACGTAACGACGCTTCACCGTTCCCTCTCACCGCGATAGGCAAGGCGTCCGGTCAGGACCAGCAGAAACATGCACGCGGTGACGCCACAGCCCGCGGCGTACACAAGCAGCAGCGGGAGGCGCTCGACTCGGACCCGGTCCCAGTTGTTGAAACGGAGGCCCACATCGTTGATGGTCAGCGTGCTCGATCCGCCTTCCTCCGCAATCCGCAGCTGTCCGGCCCGGAGCAGAGCCGCGAGGGGCTTGCCTCGAGCGTAGATCTCCACCCGATCCATGCTCTCGCCGAGCGGCACGAGCATCGCGAATGGCGTCCACCAAATGTCGCGGTGCCGAAAGAGCTCCCCGTAGAGCGGGACCGCGGCGACAAAGAACATGACCAGGCTCAGGGTCGCGAAGACGAGCCGAATGCGAGGAGGCATCTCAGATCCTCCGTGTCGGACGTTTGTTCAGATCCTTCAGGAACTGGCACGCTTTCGCATCTTGTAGTGAAGGCGCAGAAATCGCGTTCGCCAGATCCAGAGGTCGTGGTCCGCGCGCAGGGTACCCTGGGCGTCGGTGTACACGCGAATGGTTTCCTTGAGGGTGCGCACATGACGTGCCCACCCGCGGCCTGGTTTCTCTTCGACGAAGAAGTAGAACCCCGGGTCGCCAAACCGAGCGCCGGCAGACCGCACCGTGAAGCTACCGTCCGGGCTCGATTCGGGACGCATGATCACTATCGCGCTTCCATTTGGTAGCGGGAAGACCACCTTCACGCAGGGGCCGGGGTACCCGGGAACGTTACAGACCGAATAGCTGCCCGCATACAGCGTTCTCTGCGTCGCCACGACATCTCGCACCCAGGCCGTGTACACGACCCGGCCCGACCGTTCCTTGAGTTGCACCACATCGCTCGTGATTCCAAGCTTCGTGTCAAGGGGTGACAGCGGAACATTGAGCTGCTGAAGGCGCCGGCTGAAGATGGCGGCAAGAGCGCCTCCGAACGGACGGAACGCTCGACACCACTCCGACCAGATGTCGAACTCGAATTCGGCGGTGTTCTCGTAGAAAGTGACCACCCGAGGATCCACGTTCTCCGGGCTACACGCTGGGCCCCTGAGACGGGAGAAGTCGTTGATGAGCCCACGGCCCGGTCCGTCCGCCACGAAATCGAGGTCCTTCCTCTCCGCGAGGCGTCGGAAGAAGGCGGAGCCGATCAGCTCTACATCGCCGATCGGCCCCTCGAGCCATGGATAGTCGCTCAAGTCGACGCGCTTGCCCGTGAGCTGGACCCAGCGCTGCGTCATCCAATCACTCAGAGCTCCGCGACCACCGCCCAGGTTGGGAGTCCCAACCTCAAGACCTTTGGAGTCGTCCATCACTCGGTCACCCGCTGCGGCCACGACGTGGCGCCGCGCGCTTCGCCCGAACGCCCGCGCGGCCACGGTCGGGTGCCGCGCCCTTGTTAGACGGCGTCGCGACTGACCTATCCTTCAGTTCCTTCGTGAGACGTTGGAGATACTGCCGCTTCGCTCGCTCGATCGTCACGGGATCGTCGCGGTGCCGGGTCGCCGGCACATCGACCTTGAGGGTATCGACGACCCGGATCGAGACGCGGTCCCCGCCACGAAGACTACGGCTGATCCATTTGAGATGCTCGCCCGGCCCGGAGGCCTCGCTCCGAAGACCACCGACGACGATGAGGCCCTCCGCCGCTGTCCGACCCTGGCGCCTCTTCTCGGGGTGCCTACGAACCCAGCTCAAGATCGCAGATAACACCCCGAATCCTTCGACACCCGCGACACAGGCCCGCTTGCCATTCAGCGACACTTCGAAAGCGATCATGTCTGTTCCTCGTCGACGTCAACGGATCGCCCTTAAACTCCCCCCGAGAGCAATGTCGCGAGGCCCAAGTGTCCTCAACTTAACACCGCCGGTGCGATGGCGGTCCCCACCGCGGCTATTGGCGCGAGCCCAGAAAGAGCCACCATCGTTTCCAGACCGCGAGGATCACGAGGGAGAAAAGAAGCGCGACCGGCATTATCATGAGGAAGCCCGCGAGAGAGAGGTACGCCGTCTGGCCGTCGTGAGAAGTCGTAGCCGCAGTCGCAGCGCTGCGCGGTATCCGGATTGGCGAGACCGCATTTCGGGCAATCCTGCGCCATCGGTTAGGCGGACCCTCTAACGGTCACGGGCAACGGCCGGGGCAACCGACGCGGGCCAGACATTAGATTGAGCCATGACCAAGCCGCCGACCTCATGCCCGACCTTCGAGCGCTCGGCGGAGCTGGGCGACGTGGTTGTCATCGTGCGCCGCAAGCCTGCCGACCCAGTCGGCAAGAGTGAGGCGACCCCGGCTGAGGTGGACGCCTCCGCGCTCCCACTCCGCCGGCGAGAGGGATCGCAAGAGCGCCAACACCTCCGCCCGGCGCCGCTGAAATGCGGCCAGAGCTTCCCCGGCGTCGTTGCGGAGGTACTGGCGCTCCGTGGCCCATCGCTCGGGATCCAGCGGGTGGCCAATCGCGCCCCCGATCCGCCAAGGAGCCAGATCGTCCGCGCTCGCCCCGAACACGAGGATCCGCGGCTCGTCGAGCGCCACGACGGTGTGGAACCGGATCTGGAAGAGCTCCTCCACATCGCGCAGGTGGCAGACGATTTCCTTCGCAGCCCAGTTGTGCGCATCGCGGCGTCTGGACAGTTCGTGGTCCGTCTTCCCGGAAATCGCTCGCTCCAGCTCGTCCGGTGTTTGGGCGAGACGGCTGAGCCGTGACTCTATCGGGAGCGCGCTGTTCTCCTCAGCGGTCGGCATCGACGCTCTCTGCTCGCTCCTACTGGATCACTTGCGTGGCCTGCGCTAGGACCGACGGCGGAATGGTCAGCCCGAGAGTCCGCGCGGTCTTCAGGTTGACGACCAGGTCGAGCTTCGCCGGCTGCTCCATCGGCAGGTCGGCCGGGTTGGCCCCCTTGAGGATCTTGTCCACGTGAGTTGCGGCCCGCCGGTACGAATCGACGAGATCCGGCCCCAGCGACAGCAGGCCGCCGGCTTCTGCAAACTCCTTGTTGTCCATGATCGTCGGCAGCCGATACTTGAGCGCGAGGTCTGCGACCATTCTTGGCCGGTTGGCGACCAGGGGGTCGCCCGGCGCGACCAGCGCACCGGCGCGTTGCCTGATCGCGGCCTCGAACGCGCCCTCGAAGTCACCCGGAACCCGCACTTCCAGGCGCTGAAGCTTCACCCCCAGCGTTGGGGCCGCCGCCTCGAGCTCCTTCAAGATCGGCCCATAGGCGGGGTTGGGCGGATTCCAGAACACCGCCACGCGTGTAAGGTCGGGCACGGTCCTCTTCAGCAGCTCCAGCCGCTTCCCGCCGAGCGGGGCGGTCATCAGACTCATCCCCGTGATATTGCCGCCCGGGTGCGCGAGGCTGGCCACGAGTCCAGTCTCGACCGGATCGGCGACGAGGCCCCCCATGACGATCGGGATCGTGCTGGTGGCTTGCTTGGCCGCAAAGCTCGCCGGCGTACCGGAAGCCAGGATGAGCCGCACCTTCAGGGCGACCAGCTCGCCGGCGAGCGCAGGTAACCGATCGTCGCGGTCCGCCGAGAAGCGGTATTCGATGACGATGTTCTGGCCCTCGACGTATCCGTGTTCCCGTAGTCCTTTGAGAAAGCCCTCGATCATGAACGCCCGGCCATCGCGTGAGCCGACGGCCAGAAAACCGACTCGGGGTACTTCCGAAGCCGGCTGGCCGGACATTTCGCAGCCAGTCAGGAGGCTGAAACCGGCCAGCGCCAGGCCGCCCTGCAGGAACGCGCGACGACTATGGCGCATGCTGGCTCTCGTGGAGCGCGAGTATCGCCTGCCGCTCAATGGCCGTCAACCCGCGGGGGCCCTTGCTCACCTTCGCCCCAAGGGCCCTCATCCGGCGACGCCCGTACTCTGCCGCAGTCGACGCGTGGTCGGCCCCTACTGGATCACTTGAGTGGCCTGCACGAGCACCGACGGCGGAATAGTCATCCCTGCAATGCGGAGGGTACGGCTTTGTTGACACCAGGTTCGGTCATTCGACGACGCGATCCGCCCGCAGCATCAGCGATGGGGCGATCGTGAGTCCGATTGCTCTCGCTGTCTTCAGGTTGACGATCATCTCAAACTGTACGGGCCGTTGCACCGCCAGATCCCCGGGCTTCGCGCCCTTGAGGATCTTGTCCACGTAGGTGGCGGCTTGTCGGTAAAGCCCGTAGAGGTTCGGGCCGTAGCTCATCAGGAGACCAGCCTCGGTATAGTGGGAGAGGATGCTCGTCGTGGCCAGCCGATGCCTTGCCGCGAGATCGCCGATCAGTTTTGGATGGGCGCCGAACATAGGGGACGGGAGAACCATGAGGGCGCTGTTGCGCCCCTTGACTGTCGCTCTGAACGCGCTCTCGAGGTCGCTCGGGCCTCGGGCCTCCACAATTTGGTGCTGCAGACCTAACGAGCGGGCAGCGACCTCTACTGCGCGGAGCGGCGCGGTTGTGCCCAAGCTGGGATCCCGCAAAACGGCGACGCGCACGATCCCCGGGATCGCTTCCTTGAGCAGCTGGAGCCCCTTGGCGAACACCTCCGGGAGATCGAGGAAGACGCCGGTGAGGTTTCCCCCCGGCCGGGCAAGGCTGGCGACGAAGCCGCTGGCGACAGGGTCTGACTCGAGATTGAGTCCAACGATGGGGATCGTCTTCGTCGCATTCATGGCAGTCTGAATGGCTGAGGAACTTATCGCAACGATCACATCGACCTTGAAACGGACTGCCTCTGCCGCATACTCGCGGAGCCGATCCTCGCTGCCGGCCGCGAATCGGTCCTCGATGAGGATGTTTTCTCCCTGAATGTAGCCGAGTTCTCGAAGAGCTTGCCGGAATACCCTTTGTTGCTCCTGAGGGCCGGAGGTGGGGTTTAGCTCGACGATGCGGACGACTTTAGTCCGTGGCTGCGGCTCCGCGACGAGTGGCGAAGCGAAAAGGACAAGGGCGACCGTGCCGAGATGCAGTAATCGTCTCTTGCTGGCCGATGGGGCGAGAGTCTTCACAGCGGGTCTCACCTGCGAGCCATCTCGCGACATCGTTGCCGACGCTGGCCCACGCAGTTCCCCTGCTTGTGTGTCGAACGGCCACGCTCAACGGCCGAGGCCTGAGCATCGCGAGCGGCCGGTCCGTTGAAACGTATGTTAGACGACCTTCTTGTCGGCAAGCCCAGAATCCAGCGCGAAAGCCCGCAATCGCGAGGATCAGCCCGCATTTGTTCCTCCTTTGAGGGCTAACGCCAGCTTCAGCGGCGGCGCCGAGCAACGCGAGGTGCCGGCCGCTGAAGCTGAGTTAGGGTTCGAGTCGCCACCGCCCTTGCTCATTTCTCGACGACATGGTCTGCCCGCGCGAGCACCGACGGCGGGATCGTCAGGCCGAGGACCTTGGCGGTCTTGAGGTTGATGACCAAGTCGAACTTGGTCGGCTGCTCCACGGGCAAGTCGGCGGGCTTGGCGCCCTTGAGGATCTTGTCGACGTAGGTAGCGGCGCGCCGATTCAAATCAGCCTGGCTGTGTCCATAGGCCATCAAGCCCCCGGCATCGACGAACTCGCTCAATGTGTACACGGCCGGCAGCCTGTTCTTGGCCGCCAGGGCCACGAGGCGTCCGCGCTCACTGGCGAACATGGCGGTTGTCCACACAGCCAGAGCGCCCGCGCGCGCCTTGGTCATGTCCGAAAACGCTCTATCGATATCGGCGGGAGCTCGCGCCTCCACCAATTGAAGCCGCACCCCGAGCGCCCGCGCCGCGACTTCTGCTCCCTTCAGTGTGTCCTTTTCCGTGCGGTCGCCGACGGCGCCCGGCTGCCAGAGGACAGCGACCCGACTGACCCCCGGAACGGCCTGCGTGAGCAGTTCCAGACACTTGCCGATTCGCTCCGGGGTGAGGGAGGACAGCCCCGTGACATTGCCGCCCGGCCGCGCAAGGCTGGTGACGAGCCCGTCCGCAACCCGATCGCCGGCGCTAATGAAGACAATGGGGATCGTCCTGGTCGCTCGCTTGGCTGCCATGGCATGGGGTGCGCTTCCGGCCATGATGACATCAACCTTGAGCGCAACCAGCTCGGCGGCAAGAGCGGGGAGCCGCTCGACCTTTCCCCCGGCATCTCGATATTCAATCACGATGTCGCGCCCCTCGACGTAACCGAGGTCACGCAGTCCTTGACGGAAGGCCTCGTGCTGGTTCGGGGGGGCAGCGGCCAAATTGATCGACAGGTAGCCTATTCGAGCGACCTTGGTCGCCTGCTGGGCTCCGCCGGCACTCGGGCTGAAGAGCCCGCCGAGGAGAAGGATGATCGTGAAGGCGAGCCCCGGCCCTCTCATCTCGACTCCGGGCCTTCGAACTCATTCCGCCGACGTGTTCGGATTGGACCCGCCTCCCTCTGGTCTCGTCCTCGAAGCGTAACGCCTGCTGTTCGGCAGCTTTCGCTTAGGCCGGAGTCTAGCGTGCGAGTACAGGGTAAGGGCGACGCGACCGTTCATCCTCGCGATTGTCCTTAGGTCTCCGGCCAAAGCGCTAGGGAAAATGTCGCACGCCTGGCCGTTTTCCTCAGCCCAATCTCATACACCCGATCGTGT
>Ga0137407_10001145_pt1 | contig 17418 bp, 12 predicted proteins | sample CZOMad2_2_16fung_FD_108410 | JGI IMG/M metagenome (GOLD analysis project Ga0137407, IMG submission 108410) | Vadose zone soil fungal communities from Angelo Coast Range Reserve, California, USA - CZOMad2_2_16fungal (Illumina Assembly) | ecosystem: Environmental > Terrestrial > Soil > Vadose... | reverse complement strand
CAATCCCGGCAGAAGTCCAGGATCGCCTGGCATTCGGGGCTGAGCATCGTCAGATCGCGCGTCCCGTAGTGCGCGGCCGTGACCATCGCCTCGATTTCCAGCTGGTACCGCGGCTCGGTCCGCCCGCCGGTCACCGCGTATGGCCGGACCCAGGTATCCTCCTGGTCCTCCGGCAGCAGTTCCTCGTCATCCAGCGGCAGATAACGGCCGTCGCCAGCGGGCACCCAGTCATTATGGCTCGGACCGGAGCCGGCGTCTCCTGTCACGATCGATCATTCCCCGGTTGTGATCATCTGGGTGACTGAGCACCGCGTACCTGCGGCGTCAGCACGCCGCCCACCCGCTCGACCAGCAGCGCCATCTCGTACGCGACCAGCCCCATGTCACAGTCCGCCGCCGCCAGGACCGCGATGCTCGAGCCGTCGCTGATCGCCATCACGATCAGCAGGCCGCGCTGCATATCCACCACCGTCTGGTTGACGATGCCGCCCTCGAACACGCGTGACGCTCCCTGCGTCAGGCTGGTCAGCCCGGATGTCACCGCCGCGAGCTGGTCGACCCGGTCGAGCGGGAACCCCTCCGAGTAGGCCATCGGCAGGCCATCCGACGACACCACGATCGCGTGCGCGACTGCCGGCACCCGCTCCACGAAGTTCGTAGCCAGCCAGTTCAGATCCTGAGCCGAACGTGCGAGCGGAGTCACCACTGCGCCTCCTGGCTACGGGTACGGCCAGGGTCATGATGCCTCATGAGGTCGTGCCCTCTCCGGTGTAAGGGTTCACGCCAGTGGCTGCGGCCCGGCCTTGCTGGACGCCGTGCTGGAAGCTGGCGAAGCGATTCCGGGTTTCCTCCGCTGACCTGCCCGGGGCGGATTGAGCTGGCGTCCTGTTGGCTGCTGAGGCGGCCGCGGTCCCGGGAACGAGGTTTGCCTGCGGCTGCCGCTTCGGCAGCCCGGTCGACGTCGTGCCGTCCGACGACGGGGCGTGGACCACCTCGGCGGCGCGCCAGCCAGCGTCGGCCGACGATGACCAGCCGTCACCGCCTTGGCCGTTCGGGCCGATGACCTGTCGGCCGCGGCTGAACCAGTGCGACTCCACCGCGTCGAAAATAGGCAGCCGTTCGCGGTTCGCGGAACTGTCCGCCGAGGGCACGATTACCTGGCCCGGCGGCACGGTCACCGGCGCAGGCGGCACGATCACGTGACCCGGCGACGTGGTTTCGGCCTGGCCGGCCAGGCCGCTGTCCGCGCGAGGTCGCGGTCCGGTGCCGGTGCCGGGCAGGCCGCCCGCCCCGGCGAGGCCGTCAGTCCTCCCGGCCAGGCCGCCGGCCCTCCCGGTGAAACCGCCGGCCCCGCTGAAGTCGTCGGCCCCGGCGCCGTAGAGTGCCCCTCCGCGCTGATCGGCGCTGCCCTGAACGGGCTCCGGGTCTCGCGGACCGAAGCCCGCGGCCAGCCCGGCGGCACGCATGCGGTCTCCGAGCCGTGGCCCGGTCCCGGTCCCGGTCCGGGAATCGTCGTTGCGGACGGAGGCGCCCGCGACCGGGCCGGCCGGGGCCGGCTCCTCGCGTGGTAGCGCGGGCCTGGGCACCGGGGCCAGGCCCGTCCGGCCGGCCTCCCGCACCGGCATGGCATAGCCATTGTCCTCCACGCCTGCCTGGCGCAGGTCGGTGGCGGCGGTCACGGTGGCGGCCTGGTTCCCCGAGGCCATCGATACCGAACGACGTGGGCCGGGAGTGCCCGTTTCCTGCGTGATCGTCTCCGCGGGCAGCCAGATCTGCGCGATCAGACCGCCGGATGGCACGGGGCAGAGCCGGACGCGGATTCCGTGCCGGGCCGCCAGCCGGGCGACCACGAACAGGCCCATCCGGCGGGAGACCGCGACATCCACTACCGGCGGCCTGGACAGCCGCAAGTTCGCCTGCGCCATCTCCTCGGGGCCCATGCCCACGCCCTGGTCGGTGATCTCAACTAGGGTCCAGCCGTTACCTTGCAGCTGAGCCGCGATCGTCACCGGAGTTTCGGCCGCGGAGAACGACGTCGCGTTCTCCGCCAGCTCCGCGGTCAGGTGCACCACGTCGCTGACCGCCTCGGTACGGACCGAGACCCCGGGCTGCACGTTCAGCGTGACCCGCTCGTACTGCTCGATCTCCGACGCCGCCGCGCGGAGCACGTCGACCAGGGCCACCGGCCGGCTCCCCCGCCTGGAGAGCTCGTGGCCCGCGAGGACCAGGAGGTTCTCGGAGTTGCGGCGCATGCGGGTGGCCAGGTGGTCCATCTGGAACAGGCTCGCCAGGCGCTTGGAGTCCTGCTCACCCTGCTCCAGCCGGGTGATCATGCGAATCTGGCGTTCCACCAGGGTCTGGCTGCGGCGGGACAGGTTGACGAACATCGCGTTGACGTTGCCGCGCAGCGCCGCCTCGTTGGCCGCCAGCCGCACCGCCTCCATGTGCACCTGGTCGAAGGCCCGGGCGACCTCGCCGATCTCGTCGGAGGAGTCCACGTCGATGGGCTCGACCTGGGGCGGGATGCCTTCCCCGTCGGACTCGCTCATCCGGCGGACCATCTCCGGCAGCCGTGTTCCGGCTACCTCGAATGCCCCGTTCCGCAGCCGGCGCAGCGGTCCCACCATGGACCGGCCGATGAGGATCGTGGCGGTCAGCGCGATCCCGAGCAGCAAGGCGACCGCGAGGCTGAAGACGATGGCCGAGGTGATCGCGCCGTCGTGCAGCGACCCGCTGCGGGAGATTACCGCGTCCGCGAACTGCTGCTCCACCGACCGCATGCCGCTGACGACGTAGGAGAGCGCGGAGCTGGCGTCGGAGATGGTGGGGTCGGTAGCGATGGCTGAGCGGCTCGACGCCAGCGCGATGGCCTGCTGTTCCTGCGCCTGGGCCTGGACGACTTTCGAGCCGGACAGCACGCTGTTGAACAGCTGGCGCTGCTCGGCCGTGGCGGCCGTGTTGAAGGAGTTCAGGTCGCCTTGCTGCTGGGCCTGCGCATTGGTGAGCTCCGCCTGGTGGGTCGGCCCGAACTGGCCGAGGGTGATCAGGTCCGACTTGAGGGTTGAGGTGAGCAGCGCCTGCTGCAGTGACGCTTCTTCCTTCATGCTGGAGACCAGGCCGAGCACGCGGACCGAGCCCGCCAGCGTCGAGTCGCTGCTGCCCACCGCGAGCTGGCCCTCAATGGCCAGCAGCGTGTTGATCGCGGTCGCGTACTCCTGGATCACGATCAGCGCGGGAAGCTTGGTGCCGGTCGCCGCGGCCCGGATGGCGGGCAGGTTGCCGATCGCGGTGACCGCCGCCTTGCTGTCCTGCTGGGCCAGCGCCGAGTAAGAGCCGTCGATCCCGGCGGCCAGGTTTTTCACCTGATCGGCCCAGCCGTTGGTGATCGCGTGTTCCTGGTTGAGCAGGCTGAGCTCAGGTCCCGGCGGGACTGCCGATTTAGGCGGGGCACCCCGGCCGCCGTTGTTGCTGCCGAGGATGATGTACCGGACGGTGTCCTCGCGCTCGGTCTGCAGCGCCTGCACCAGCCCGGTGATCTTGCCGCTCAGGTTGGCGAGCGTCAGCACGCGCCCGTAGACGATGGCGCTCTGCGCGGACGACGCGATGAAGATCGCGCCGGCCGCTACGGCGGTGACAGTCGGGATGATCACCAGCAGGAACAGCCGCGATCGCACGCGCCAGTTCTTCAGCGCACGGCGGGAGGCCGGACGCGGCGCCGCATCAACCGCCGGCTGCTGGCTGCTGCCGTGACCTGGGGGCGACCCGCCGAGGGCGGGAATATCCGGAGTAACAGGACCGAGGGCCATGGACGGCCCGGCACCCTGCGTCACCTGGCCGACGGCCGAGTGCGGGATACCGCGGATCTTCCTGGCCTTGGACAGCGCCGTGCTGGAGTTCCTAACCATGGGACCGACAAGAGTCCAGCGACATGCGGGCGCCGCGACGGAACCGACACGGAGTTGCTCCTCCCGGCAGGAGATATTGCGTCCACAGTGTTATGGGTTACCTAGTGTGGACACTGTAACGTGCGCCAATACGTAAATGAGGACAAAAGCGTAAGGATTCCGAAAGCTTCTAAAGGGGCAGGTCACGGGCTGATTGTCAACAATTTCGACCACCTCCTGCTCAATGGATGAACCCTGACCCATTCCCGCTCCGGCCGGCCGAGGGCCTACCGCCGCGCCCCGCGGGCAGGCTGGCGGCGGCGGCGAGGCCGGCCCGTTCGGTTGGGCCGCCCGGAGCCGGGACATCGGGCTGGCGGCCCTGACGGAGGCGGAGCAGACGACAGGCCCAGATGATCGAAGCCAGTTACCCCCCCCCGCACGAGACCCCGGGAGGCCGCCCTCCAAGATCACAAGGACTTTATGAAAAAGGGTATACCTTTTCTATGGCGACGGGATCTTCGCATATATGTACGCATTATGCTGTCTTCATCAGCCTTCCGGCTAGCGGATGCTAGCCATGGGGTGCACCTCCGCCAGGCTGGCTGCTCCCTCGCCCGAGCCTTCACCACGGGCCCGGACCTGGCTCCCGTTTTGCTATCGGTTGGCCGACGTCGGCCAACTGGACAGCACCGGATAGCCTCTCGCGCTACGGTTGTGCGCGAACATCCCATTTGCGCTCTCGAGGGGGCCCCATGCGGTTGGCCCGTGTCCGTGTCCGCGTCTCGGCCTTGCGCATCGCGCCAGCGGTCCTGCTGGCGACGATGCTGGTTTCCGGCTGCCAGTTCCTTGGCATCGGCGGGTCCGGGGCTGGATCCGGGAGCGGGCCCATTACGGTGGCCGTCGTTCCCGGAATCGACAACGCCCCGCTCCGCGTGGCCGTACAGGAAGGGCTGTTCCGGCAGAACGGCCTGAACGTCGTGGTCAAGGACTACCCGTCCATCGAAGCCGAGTTCCGGGCTCTCACCAGCGGTCAGGCTCAGGTCGCGGCCGGCGACTACACCGACTTCTTCTACATGCAGGCGGCCGGCCGGGCCTCGCTCCGGCTGATCGCCGACGGGTATGACGCGGTCTCCAACTCGGTGGCGATCCTCACCTTGCCGACTTCGGGCATCACGACGCCGCAGCAGCTGCAGAGCCTGCCCGGAGGGGTGGCGACGGCACCCGCCCAGCTGGTCCAGGCCAGCACGGCGGTCCCGTTCAACATCCAGACCCTGGCCGCCCAGGAGGTCCTGCAGAACGACGGCGTGAGCCCGAGCACCGTGACCTGGACGCCCATGCAGCCGCAGAACATGATCGGGGCGCTCCGCACCGGCCAGGTGAAGGCGATCCTGGTCACCGAGCCCTACATCCTGCAGGCCGAGGAGCAGCTCGGGGCGGTCGAGGTGGTGAACGCCAGCAGCGGCGTCACCGACGGCCTCCCGATGTCGGGTTATTTCAGCCTGGCCTCCTATGAGCACGCGAATGGGCCGGCCGTCCAGGCATTCCAGAAGGCGCTGGCTCAGGCTCAGGCCGAGTGCGCCCAGCGCGGTCCGGTCCAGTCCGTGCTCGCGCAGCTCACGGGCATGAACTCTGGGGAATCGGCGCTGGTCACCCTGGGTGCGTACCCGGCATCGCTGAACGCCGGCCAGGTCCAGCGGGTCGCCACGCTGATGTACGACTCCGGGATGATCAGGGCTCCGGTCAGCGTCAGCTCCCTGACCTCCGGGCCGTGAAGGCGGCGGCGTTCTTCGCCACCGGGGCGGACGCCGAGTTGACGTACGCGGAGGTGCCCACCCCGGCCGTCGGCCCGCGCGACATCCTGGTGCGCGTGCGGGCTTGCGGGGTCAACCACTCCGATCTCGACTCCTGGCGAGGGATATCGCGGTGGGCCTTCACGCTGCCATGGGTCCTCGGGGCGGAGTTCACCGGGACCGTGGCCGAGGTGGGCGATCAGGTCACCTCGGTCAGGGCTGGAGACCTGGTGACGGCGCTGCTGCAGTACAACTGCGAGACGTGCGAGCGGTGCCGGAACTGGCGGCCTGACCTCTGCCCCAACCTCACGATATTCGGCACTGGCTGCTGGGGCGGGTACGGGGAGTTCGTCCGGGTCCCGGAGCGGGCGGTGATCCCGCTCCAGCCGGGCGATGACTTGCTGCCGATCGCAGGCGGGCAGTGCACCGTCAGCACCGCCTGGCACATGGTGAACCGGCTGGCCGACGTCCATCCCGGCGATCTCGTCCTGGTGCCCTCGGCCTCGGGCGGCGTGGGCACCGCCTTGGTGCAGTGCGCCAAGCTCGCTGGCGCGAGGGTCATCGCCACCACCGGATCACCCGCCAAGCGCGAGCTGGTCGAATTGCTGGGGGCGGACGAGGTGGTCGTGCGCGGCAGCGGCACCGACGAGCCCGGCCGCTTTACCGCGGCGCTGCTCGAGGCAGGCGGGCGCCGCTTCGACGCGGTGCTCGACACCGCGGCCGGGCCGCAGTTCGGCGCCCACCTCGAGGCCCTGCGCGACGACGGCATCCTGGTCACCTGCGGGGCGCACGCGGGCGAGATCGTCCCGCTCGACGTGGTCAAGCTGTTCCAGCACGGCTGGCGTATCGCCGGCTTCCGGATAGCGCCGCCAGACGAGCTCCGCGCCGCCGTGGACCTGATCAGGAACGGGCTGGTGAAGATCCCGGTGGACAAGACCTTCCCCCTGAGCCAGGCGGCCGAGGCGCACCGCTACCTGGACCTGCGCCGGCACGTCGGAAAGGTCCTGCTCACGGCCGGGTAGCCCAGCGCCGGGCAGGGGCCGGGAGGACGGCGTCGCCGGACTGCGGGCCGGGAGCCAGCCCGGCCCGCAGTCCGGCCGTCAGATGAAGTACCAGTGCTCCATGTCGAAGTTGGACAGGGGCTGCCCGATCCTGGCGGCCTGGAACCCGGCGATCTTGGTGCTGTAGGCGTCGAGCGCGTCGACATAGGCGGGGATGATGTAGCCGCCCTGGTTGAAGTCGAAGTTCTGCATCTCGAAAAGCAGTTCCTTTTCCAGCGACGACCCGCTGGCGGTGGCGTTGGCCTGGTCGTACCACTTCGTGTAGGTGGGATTGCTGGTGTGCGTCTCGTTGAATGGCGACTTCAAGAGCATCGACTCGGCGACCTGCGGCAGGTACGGGAAGTAGTTGTAGTAGTCCTGGGCGAAGGGCCACGACAGGTACTGCTTGCCGAAGAACGTCCCCGACGGGACGTTGCTCACGTTGATCTTCACGCCTGCGGCCTTGGCCTGCTCCGCCAGCACGGTCGCCATCGCCACCGTCCCGGTGGAGATGGCCGAGGTGGTGAGCGTCACTGTAAGGTCCTCTTTGCCGGCCTGCTTCAGCAGGTGCTTGGCCTGCGCGACGTCGGTGTGACGGACCAGCTTGGTGTTGAAGACGGGGTCGAACGGCGAGAATACGTCGCTGGCCAGGCTCCCGTGGCCGTCCAGGGCGGAGTCGATGAGCTGGGCCCGGTCGACCAGCAGCCGCATCGCCTGGCGGACGCGGACGTCGTTGAACGGCGGCGTTTCCACCCGCATGGTGAACGGGACGATCCCGCCGCCCTTCGACGGGATCGCCTTGACGCCGCTGGCGTTATCCAGCGTGGCCATCTGCGGCCCGTCCAGCGTGCCGGCCGCGTGGATCTGGCCGGTCTGCAGCGCAGCGGCCAGCGACACCGTGTTGGCGAAGTCGAGGATCTCCAGGGTGTCGGCGTAGGGCAGCCCGGTCCGCCAGTAGTGCGGGTTCCTGGTGAACACGCTGCGCTGCCCGGAGCTGAGGCTCTTGAACATGAACGGCCCGGTTCCGACCGGCTTGGCCGGATTGAAGCCGACCGGGGCGATGTACAGGTAGACCCACGACGCCGCCAGCTGGGTTACGAAGCTGCTGTACGGCTTGCTCATCGCGACCAGCACGGTGTGCGTGTCGACCGCCTTGGTGTTCTTGATGTCGATGGGGCCCAGGGGGATCGAGCCGCTCAGCTGGTTCGACAAGATGCGGTTCAGCGTGAAGATGACGTCCTGCGCCGTCAAGGGCTTGCCGTTGTGGAAGGTGACACCCTGCCGCAGCTTGATGGTCCACTGGGTGAAATCACCGTTGGGGGTGATCGACTCGGCCAGCATGTATTCGAGTTCGGCGTTGGCGTCAAGCTGCACCAGCGGGCTGTAGAGCGATTGCAGCCGGGAGCTGTCCAGGTAGGTGATGCCCTTGTGCGGGTCGACCGTGTCGGTGGGCCCGCCGCCGGTGAGCCCTACCTTGAGGTCACCGCCCCGCTTGGGCTTGGTAGTCGCAGCAGGAGTACTGCTGGTGTTGGTGCTGGCACTGGATCCGCTGCAGGCCGCTAGAAGGCCGCTCGCGCCGGCCAGCGCGCCGGTGGCCGCGAAGCCCCGAAGGAACTGACGCCGGCCAAGAGCGGCATAAGACGCCGGCGCTTCGCTTTCGTCCGATCGATCCACGGAAATTATCCTCCAGTAACGGGGGGTGCAGCCCCGGCAATAGTTAGCAAATGCGCTAGCTTGCCCCGGGCCGGCGCGGAGGCGCCGGCCTTGCTCCAAGCCGACGCTGAGACGTCGGCCTTACCCCCCGGACCGGCACAGAGGCACCGGCCCCCCCTGGAGCACGGCAGTCGCGATATCACGGGTCATACTGTCACAAGATCCACTGATGTCGCCAGCAGAACTAAAGGGTTCACCTGGCCACGAATAGTCATGTTGTGCGCAATCGTGAAATAAGATCCCGTCCTGCCCCCCCTGCATCATTACCAGGGGCCGGGATAGCACCACTGGATGACCTGCTACGGCCGGCCGGCCCGGAGCCAGATGGCCTCGTCACCGACGTCACGCGAGCGCCGACGGCCCGGCGAAATGAGATGGGAACGTGACCTGAGCCATGACACCCGGGCATCCCGGCCTGCGATCGACTACGCGTCGTAGTGCGCCCTGATGAGCACGCCGGACGGGTCGGGCGGGATGCCCGCCGCTGCGGCGGCGGCGCGATAGTCCGCATTGCCCGAGCTCAGACGCCCCCATTACGCTACCAATGAGGCGATCACCGGATGAGTCCCCCCGCCTCGGGCGCCCGCACGCCCAACCGGAAGGAACCGACGAAGTGACAGCCTCCGCGACCGATGAGCACGGTGGCACGGTGTTCCGCTGGAAGAGTCTCCCGTGGCCGTAGCCGCGGCTCCCGCCCGGCCGACCGCCTCTCCCGACGCGCACCCGATCGTGCGCTTGATCAGGCGGCGGCTGGCCATCGGCGTAGTCATCCTGTTCCTGGTGTCAGTGGTGGTGTTCGTGGCCACCGAAGTGCTGCCGGGCAACGCCGCCACCGCGATACTCGGGCATAACGCCACCCCCGCCCGGGTGCGCGCGCTCGAGCTGTCCCTGCACCTGAACCGCGGCCTGTTCGACCAGTACTGGGTATGGATATCGGGCCTGTTCACCGGCAACCCCGGGCGGTCCCTGGTCAACGGGCAGCCGGTGTGGGCCTATGTCGAGCCGAAGATCGTCAACTCGGCGGTCCTGGTCTTCGTCACGGGCGCCATCGGCACGCTCGTCGGCGTGATCCTCGGCGCCGCCGCCGCCCTGCGCAAGGATGGCTGGTTCGATCACGTCACCTCGGTGGTCGTGCTGGCGGTGACGTCGCTCCCCGAGTTCGTCGTGGGCATCGCCCTGGTCATCCTGCTGTCCACCGTGGTCTGGCATGTCCTGCCGGCGGTCTCGCTGCTGGCTCCGGGCACCTACGCCTGGGACCAGCCGGAGCTGCTCGTCCTGCCGGTCGCCACGCTCGTGATCGTGATCGTGCCGTACATCCTGCGCATGATGCGCGCCTCGATGGTCGAGGCCCTCGAGTCCGACTACGTGGAGATGGCCCGGCTGAAGGGAGTGCCGGAATGGCGCGTCGTGCTCGTCCACGCGCTGCCGAACGCGATCGCGCCCACCATCCAGGTCATCGGCCTCAACTTCCTGTACCTGGCGGGCGGGGTCGTGATCGTCGAGTACGTGTTCAACTTCCCCGGCATCGGCCAGGGACTGGTCGACGCGGTCAATGACCGGGACATCCCGGTGCTCCAGTTCATCGTCCTCGTCCTGGCCGCGTTCTACGTGGTCATGAACATCGTCACCGACGTGATCGCCCTGCTGGCCACGCCGCGGCGAAGAATCGCCAGGTAACCCCATGGCCATGAACGCTCCCCCCGTGGCCCGGCCGCGGCCTGCCCGGCCGACCCGTCGGCACCCGTGGGTATCCATGCTCTGGTCAGCCGCCCGCACTCCGCGCGGCACGATCGGGCTCACGCTGGCCTCGTTCGTCGCGCTGGTCGCTGTCATCGGCCCGTTCGTCGTTCCGCACCCGTCGGATGCCCTGGTTACCCTGACCTACGGCCCGCCGTCAGGGAAGTTCCCGCTGGGCGGCGACTTCCTCGGGCGCGACGTGCTGTCACGGGTGCTCGATGGCGGCTGGGTCCTGCTGATCATGGCGGCTTGCGCGACCGTCATCGGGATCGTCGGCGGCGCGGCGGCCGGAGTGTCAGCGGCCTACCTGCGCGGGATCAGCGACGGGATCATCATGCGGGCGGTCGACGTGATCCTGTCATTTCCCCAGCTCGTATTCGCCCTGTTGCTGCTGAGCCTGCTGGGCCCGAAGCTGTGGCTGATCACTATCGCGGTCGGCGTCTCGCATGCCCCCCAGGTAGCCCGTGTGCTGCGGTCGGCCACCCTCGACCTCTCCGAACGGGACTTCATCAAGGCGGCGGAACTGCAGGGCATGCGGCCGGCCAAGGTCATGCGCAAGGAGATCCTGCCCAACCTGGTCAGCCCGCTGATGGTGGAGGCCGGGCTCCGGCTGACTTACTCGATCGTGCTCATCGCCGGGCTCGCGTTCCTCGGCTTCGGGCAGCCGCCGCCCGCCCCGAGCTGGGGAACGATGATCAATGAGAACCGGGGCGGCCTGACGCTGAACCCGTGGGCCGTCGTGGTGCCGGCCCTGCTGATCGCGGTGCTGACGATTGGGATGAATACGTTCACCGACGCATTCGCGCGGGTGGCGATCGGAGTTGACCGCCGCCCCGAGGAGGCGGCGCTGATCGGGGATCTCCGCCAGGAGCTGGGCGGGTGAGCGTACCGGAGGCGAGCGGGAGACACAGGGTGGGCCAGAGCATAGTGCCGCAAGTCGATACGACCGCGGCCCGGCGGGATGTCCGGCTGGAGGTGACCGGCCTGGAAGTGCGGCTGGGCCGGTCCGGGCCTGACGTAGTGCGCGACGTCTCTTTCGCCGTCCGGGCCGGCGAAGTGCTCGGCCTGGTCGGCGAGTCGGGTTCGGGCAAGACCACCGTGGCGCTGGCCCTGCTCGGCCACACTCGCCGGGGGCTGCGCATCACCGCGGGCCGCGTCCTGCTGGACGGAACCGACTTGCTGGCGCTGGGCGCGCGTGAGCTGAGGGCCGCGCGCGGATCCCGGGTCAGCTACGTACCCCAGGACCCGTCCTCAGCGCTCAACCCCACGCTTCGCGTGGGAGCCCAGGTCCGGGAGGTGCTCCGGGTCCACGCCGACCGGGCCCGCGGCGCCGGGGACGCCGGCGACCGCGTGGCCGAGGTCATGCGGGAGGTCCACCTCGACGCCACACCGGAGATGCTGCGCCGGTACCCGCACCAGCTCTCCGGCGGACAGCAGCAGCGGATCGCGCTGGCCATGGCGTTCGCGTGCCGGCCGTCACTGATCGTGCTGGACGAGCCGACCACCGGGCTCGATGTCTCTACCCAGCGTCACGTACTGGACACCGTGCGCAGCCTCTGCCGTTCCCACGGCGTGGCGGCCGTCTACGTAAGCCACGACCTCGCTGTGGTCAGCGGCCTGGTGTCCGACGTCGCGGTCATGTACGCCGGACGCATCGTGGAGATCGGGACCACGGGTCAGCTGTTCGGCCAGCCGGTTCATCCGTATACCCGCGGCCTGATCGCCGCCGTGCCCTCGTCCGAGCGCGCCGAGCGGCTGACCGGCATCGACGGCCAGCAGCCGCGGCCGGGGCGGCGGGGCGGCGGCTGCTCGTTCGCCCCGCGCTGCGGCTATGCCATCGACAGCTGCACCACACAGGTCCCGGAACCGGTGATGGCGGCCGACCGTTCCGTGCGCTGCCTCCGGGCCCGGGACATCCCGGCCACCCGCCCCGAACGCCCGCCGGCGGCGGGCGGGCTGCCCGCCGGCGCGGCCGCGCCGGTCCTGTCGGTCCGCCGGATCTCGGCCAGCTACGGCAGCACGCCGGTGCTGTCCGGCGTCAGCCTCGAGGTACCGCCGCGCGCCTGCGTCGCCGTCGTCGGCGAGTCCGGCTCGGGCAAGACCACGCTCGCCCGCTGCGTGGCCGGCCTGCATAGCAACTGGACCGGCGAGATCTCCTTCCAGGACACTCCGCTGGCCCGCGGCGCCCGCCAGCGCGACAAGGACGTATTGCGGCGGGTCCAGTACATCTTCCAGAACCCCTACACCTCGCTCAACCCGCGCAAGACCGTCGGCCAGATCATCGACCAGCAGCTCCAGCAGCTCACCGGCCTGTCCCGCCGGGATCGCTCCCAGCGCGCGGCCGGCGTGCTGGGCGACGTGTCGCTGGCCGCGGACGTCCTGTCCAGCTACCCGGACCAGCTCTCCGGCGGGGAACGGCAGCGGGTCGCGATCGCCCGGGCCCTGGCGGTCGAGCCAGAGCTGCTGATCTGCGACGAAGTGACCTCGGCGCTCGACGTCTCGGTGCAGGCGGTGATCGTGGAACTGCTGCGCGAGATTCAGGCCCAACGGCAGCTGGCCCTGGTCTTCATCACGCACAACCTCGCCCTGGTGCGCAGCATCGCCCAGTCCGCGGTGGTCCTGCGCGAGGGCGCGGTGGCCGAATCGGGCCCGGTCGAGCAGGTCCTCGAGCACCCGTCCGATCCTTATACCCAGCGCCTCATGCGGGACGTGCCCAGGCTCATGCAGTCCGCGACCCAGGAACCGCCCACCGGGTCGCGCTGGGGTCCGGCAATCTGACTAAGCAGAGCGAGCGCCGCGCCAGGATCTGCAATATTCATATGTTTATTGCAAATGCACATGCATGAAGCGATAATCTATTTTCACCAGCCGCCAGATCACCGGAGGAGCGGTCGCCATGGCGCAAAAAGTCGAAACCCTCCTTGTCGATGATCTCGACGGCAGCGAGGCCGAAGGAACCGTCCGGTTCGGCATGGACGGTTCGGACTATGAGATCGACCTCAGCGCCAGCCATGCCCAGCAGCTGCGCGACGCGCTGGCCCCCTATATCAGCGCCGCCCGTCGCACCGGGACCACCCCCCGTCGCACCGGGCAAAAGGCCGCCAAGGCCCCGGGCCCCGTCGAGGTCCGCGAATGGGCCAGGGCCCAGGGAATCGACGTCAAAGACCGCGGCCGCGTCCCGGCCGAACTCATCGCCAAGTTCAAGGCCGCCACCGGAAAATAAGACAGGAAACTTTCCGGACTGCCTGGGCAGCAAGCCCCTGATTCTCGCGCTCACCGACGCGAGAATGTCATGTTTCCACGTATTGTTGGTACCCGGCGGCGCCTGGGGCGCATTAGCGCGGATGACCCGTCTCGGCCGCGCAGCTTGTAGCCGGCGCCGCCCGGCGCGGGAGCTGGCCGCGGACGAAGGCGGGCCTGCCTCGCAGCTAGCCCGGCTGGTGATGACGGGATACAGTCGCGCGGGTGGAGCTGGATGAGCGGTTCAGCTGGCAGGGCCGGCAGATCGCGTGGTGCCGGTCAGGATCTGGCCCGGCCGTCGTGTTCTGCCACGGCACGCCGTTCTCCGCGGAGCTGTGGAAGCCCTTCGCCGCCGCGTTGAGCCGCGACTTCACCGTCTACCTGTGGGACCTGCCCGGGTACGGGAAATCCTCGAAACACCCAGGACAGCGCGTGGACCTCGGCGTCCACGCCAGTGCCCTCGCCGCGCTGCTCGGCCACTGGAACCTCGACCGGCCCCACGTGATCGCGCACGACATCGGCGGGGCGATCTCCCTGCGCGCCCATCTCGTGGCAGGCGCCAGCTACGCCTCGCTCATGCTGATCGACGCCGTCGCCCTCCCGCCCAGCGGATCGCCGTTCTTCCGGTTCGTCCAGGACAATCCGGGCCTGCTCGGCCAACTGCCCGGCTATATCCACCAGGCGATCGTGCGCGCCTACGTCCAGAACGCCAGCCACCTCGGCCTCCGCGATGACGTCCTCGACCTGCTCGTGCAGCCGTGGACCACCGAGGAAGGCCAGCAGGCTTTCTACCGCCAGATCGCCGATTACGACGAGCGGTTCCTGCGCGAGAACACCGAACGCCTGGGCGGCGTCACCATCCCGGTCCGCATCGTCTGGGGCGCCGAAGACACCTGGATCCCGGCCGGACGGGCGCGCGCACTGCGCGACCTCATTCCCGGCGCCACCCTCGGCCTCGTGCCCGCAGCCGGGCACCTCATCCACTACGACGCGCCGGCCGCGCTCATGAACGAGATCCGGGGCTGGCTCGGCACCCCCGCCCGGCGCTAGAGGTAATTCTCGAGATCAGCCTTGATATCGGCCGGCGGCACGGGCGGCTCATACCGCTTGATGACCTCACCGTCCCGGCCGATCAGGAACTTGGTGAAGTTCCACTTAACCTCGTCGGTGCCGTCCACGCCCGGCCGGATCTTCGAGATAGCGTCGTAGAAGCCGCCGTACTGCGGCCCGAAGTCGCCGGGCGCCTGAGCGCGCAGCCACTGGTACAGCGGGTCGGCGTCCGGGCCGTTGACCTCGATCTTGGCGAATACCGGGAAGGTAACGTCGTAGGCGGACTTGCAGAAATCCTGAATCTCCTCGTTGCTGCCCGGTTCCTGTTCCTTGAACTGGTTGCAGGGAAAGCCGAGGATTTCCAGGCCGCGGTCTTTATCATCGCGGTAGAGCGACTCCAGGCCTTCGTACTGTGGCGTCAGCCCGCATTTGCTCGCCACGTTCACGATAAGCAGCACCTTGCCTTCATAGCCGTGCAGCGGAACCTGCTGACCGTCCGCGCCGGTCCCCGCGAAGTCGTAGACCGTGGTCACTGACTGCTCCTTGTCGCCTCGACGTGTTGATGTGGCCGCCCGGAGATCGACACTACGCGTTCACCTCAACGCGACCTGCGGCACCCACACTTAGCCACCATGAGCAACTCGGATGAGTCACGTAGGCATGCGCACGGCGCAAACGGATCAGTCGCACCGGGTCTCAGCCGGCGTCGCTTCCTGCAGTACACGGGGCTCGGCGCCGCGGCGGCCGCGGCGGCCGGGATCGGCGGCGCGGCGGCGGCCGCCGCCGCGGAGCTGCCGAGGGGGTGGAGCGGGACCATCCGCGACGTGAAGCACGTGGTGATCCTCATGCAGGAGAACCGGTCCTTCGATCACTACTTCGGAACGCTCCGGGGCGTCCGGGGGTTCGGCGACAAGCAGATCCTCACCTACCCGAACGGGACCAGCGTCTTCGCTCAGCCCGACAAGGCCCGCTCTGACCTGGGGTACCTGCTCCCTTACAAGCTCACCGACCAGATTGACAGCGACCTCGACCACAGCTGGGCCGGCGACCACGCGGCCCGGAACGGCGGGCAGTGGAACAACTGGGTCGCGGCCAAGACCGAAGAGACGATGGGCTACTTCACCAGGGACGAGATCCCCTTCCAGTTCGCGCTGGCTGACGCCTTCACCATCTGCGACGGCTACCACCAGGCGATCATGGCGCCCACCAGCCCCAACCGGATGTACCTGTGGACGGGGACGTCGAGCGGCTTCATCACCAACCCGGACGACTACACGGTGGACTTCGGGCCTGACGCCGGAACGGCCGAGGTCACGACTTACCCCGATCAGCTGCAGCAGGCCGGGATCAGCTGGCAGGTCTACACCAACGACCAGGTCGGCGACAGCGGCAGCTTCCCCGACTTCTTCCTCGGCGACTTCGGCGACAACCCGCTCTGGTTCTACCAGCAGTTCAACACGACCAACAGCCGCAACGGCGGGACCGGCGCGCTCGCGACCCGCGGGGCGGTCACCCCGTGGAAGACCGACGGGGGGGCGCCCGCGCTGAGCAAGACTCACGCCGCGTACGTGCTGTCGTCGTTCATCAACGACGTCAAGAACAACAAGCTCCCCCAGGTGTCGTGGATCGTCGCCCCGGCGGGCTACAGCGAGCACCCGGCCTTCACCCCCGACTTCGGGGCGCACTACGTGAACACCGTGCTGCAGACGCTGTTCTCGAACCCTGACCTGTGGAAGAACACCGCGCTGTTCGTCACCTACGACGAGCACGACGGTTTCTTCGACCACCGGCTCCCGCCCTTCCCCGAGGCGAGCGTCACCGACGAGTACATCGGCGGGCTGCCGATCGGTCCCGGGACCCGGGTCCCGATGATCGTCTGCTCGCCGTGGACCCGCGGCGGCTACGTGGACTCCAACGTGTACGACCACACCTCGGTGCTCCGGTTCCTGGCCGCCTGGACCGGAGTGAAGCCGGCCAACGTCACCTCGTGGCGGGCATCCGTGACCGGCGACCTGACCACCGCGTTCGACTTCAGGCGCCCGGACTTCTCGATCCCGAGGAACATCCCCACGCTCGACCAGACCTGGGCACTGACCCAGCTGACGGGCGGGTCGACGGCACCTCCGGCCGAGGGCGCCCAGAAGATGCCGGCCCAGGAGCCCGGCCCCCGCCCGCACCGCCCGACCAACTACCGGCTCCACGCCGACGTCACCGTGGACCGCACGACCAGCCAGGTCACCGCGGCGCTGACCAACACCGGCAAGGTCGGCGCCTCGTTCGCGGTCTACCCGGATGCCATCTTGACCGCCGGCCCCACGCCGTTCACGGTGCTCCCGTCCGCCTCGGGCTCTTACGTCTGGGACGCGGCGCTGACCGCCGGGAAATACGCCTTCTCGGTCTATGGTCCCGACGGGTTCCTGACCAGCTTCGCCGGCCAGGTCGGGCCGGCCGGCCAGGACAGCGGTCAGGTCCCGGTCGTCACCGCGAGCCTGCGGTCAGGGACGGTGGAGCTCACGCTGGCCAACGAGGGCCAGCAGGGGGTCATCTACACCCTGACCCCGAACGACTTCAAGGGTCACGCCCAGACCGTGACCGTGAAGGGCGGCAAGTCCAGGACCATCGGCTGGCCGACCGACCAGGACGGCTACTACGATGTGGTGATCACGGCCGCGTCGGCCGGGGGCTTCCGCCGTCGCTACGCAGGCCGCATCGCCTGAACGGCAGCCCACAGCGGGCGGGCCGCGAGGCCGGCCGGGCGGCCCGCCCGATCTCGCCCGGGTCTCCTGACCAGGCCTCCCGTAACTCCCGCCGGTAGGTAAGCGGGCCGTAAGAGCTTCGTTGTTGACCTCAGCCGCCTTTGCCGAAACGATGGTTGCCGATCTCGGGCACATTCGCACCCATCACAGGCCGGCTTCAGCCGGGGACGCGAGGCCGCGCCGCCGCGCACGGAGGTATCCGGTGGCT
>Ga0137407_10001143_pt1 | contig 17421 bp, 18 predicted proteins | sample CZOMad2_2_16fung_FD_108410 | JGI IMG/M metagenome (GOLD analysis project Ga0137407, IMG submission 108410) | Vadose zone soil fungal communities from Angelo Coast Range Reserve, California, USA - CZOMad2_2_16fungal (Illumina Assembly) | ecosystem: Environmental > Terrestrial > Soil > Vadose... | reverse complement strand
GACCCAAAGGCCGTGGAACTGTTTGAGAGCATGGAAGAAGTGAAGAAGGAAGCCGCGGAATTCATGAAGATTCGCGCGGTGTGGCAATTCTTCGAGGCAGAGGCGGCGGGGGAGTCCCTGCGTCTCTTCGCGCCGGGCGGCGAGCAGGCGTTGCACACGTTTCAATTTCCGAGACAGGGGCAAGACGACTATTTGTGCCTGAGCGACTATGTGTTGCCAGCGCAAAACAGCCAGCGCGACCACATTGCGCTTTTTGTAGTCACGGCAGGGGAAGGAATCCGCGATCGCGCGGAGAAGGCGAAGAACGACGGCTACTACTTCAAATCGCATGGGTTGCAGGCGCTGGCGATTGAGGCAGCGGAAGGTTGCGCGGAATGGCTGCACCGGCGCATCCGAGAAGATTGGGGCTTCCCTGACCCGGCAGAGATGACCATGGCCCAGAGATTTACATCGCGCTACCGCGGAAAACGGTACAGCTTCGGGTATCCAGCGTGTCCGAATTTGGAAGATCAAGCTGGACTTTGGAAACTATTGAAGCCGGAGGAAATTGGGGTTCAGCTAACGGAAGGATTTATGATGGATCCAGAAGCGAGTGTCAGCGCACTCGTTTTCCATCATACGGATTGCACCTACTTTTCCGCGGGGGACCCTGGCGAAAGCTAAGCGCAGATTACAAGCCCCGAGCGCCGGCGAGCAACTCCCGGCACTCTCCAAGATTCGTGGGGGGGGCAAGTCGAGGGACGCGGTTCATCTTTCTATCTGCCAGAGAATTCCACCCAATCCTTTTGCCAGCAGTCACGGCATGCGTTGCGACTAACAGCTATTCAAGGTTTGCCCTCCAGCTGCTGCGTGACATAGTTCAATCGTGTGTTAATCATGATAAACTCATCCTGTAGCGCGTCACTTAGAGCAAGAAGAGCGTTGCTTATGTTCCAGAGTGGCATATTTCCCGGTTTTACCTCTCCGGAAGCACCACACAGGAGTTCTATGTTTTTCCTAAGATAAGCAGCTACAGTTTCATAGTGAGCAGATCCCATGTTTCCTCTCCCGTTGATTCTCTCAATTCTGCAGGCTTTTCTCCCAACTTGATTGAGGCCATTTTGGCTCCGGCTTGACTTTCACAAGCGGTGCTTTTGATTCTTCAAAGTCTAATGACAAAGACACGGTTCGCGCCTTTTGCGATGTCATCCCGATAGTTTTGCAATCTTGCCTATCTCTGCTTTCGACCGTTGACATCCGCGCATTTCGACAACGTGATCTATACTCTGAATCGCATCGCGTTTCCGGGATTCCCGACTAAGTGTATTCGTGCAGCAGCTCCAAGCGCAAGAAGTTGCTCGCGGCGCTCTTGCCGCGTGTAAATGAATCGCTTCATAATCGTTTCCCGCCGACTGCCACACGATACTCAGCGACGATTCTGTCTTGGTCTAGAGAGATTCTTTGCCGGTTTGGGTGGCCGAACGAACTTGCGAACGCCTTCAGCGGACGTCTTCCCCTTGATCGCAAGATGCGGTCGATCATCGATGGATTCTGCCGCAACGTAGTGGCTTGAATCGTCCGACGGGCGTGAGATCGGGGGAAGTGGCCTGAGTGCCACCTTGCGTGATTATGGTCGGTTTGGATTGTTCTTCATGAATGGAGGTGTGGTCGCAGGAGAGAAAATCCTTCCTGAAGGTTGGATACGCAAGCCGCCGGGGGGCGCAAGCCATCGGAGGAAATGGACTCCAAATAGAATGAGTAGGCCCGCTCCCAAAAGGAGCGAGGATGCCGACTCCAGGACTCGAAGGCCCAACAGCGCACGCGAGCCCACGCAGACAGAAGCAACAGGCAACTGCCCCGCCGCTAGTATTAGGGCACGCTGAACTCCATTTCAAAGTCGCTCATAAAGAAACACTTAAGGACGGGCCCGGATTGAGCCTTCGCAAAGATTTGCAAACATTCGGCAATCACCTACCCGTTTGAGTTTCAGGACTCGTAAATTCCCCTTGCCTGGCTCCGGGCCACGTAGCGCAACCAGAGCATGTGCGGGCGTACGACGAACTAGCACTCGGTCCAGACGGCTCCCGCCACTCATGGCGGCAACCCGAATACAGTGAATGATGCCTGGCCGCCGACATAGACCTCGGCGTTAGCGACCGTCGGCACCATTCCTCTCTGATTTCTCTTCGTTCAATTTGACTCCAATTTAGGACGGCGCACGTAGTCTTTTTGTTGGCGACCGGAGAAACTGATGTACAATATTTCACGGTATGTAGTACTTTTATGCTTGCGCGTGTGGCTTCTATACGTCGAATGAGAAAGCCATCCTTGCTCATAGTTTTCCTGCTTTTTGTTGCAGTCGCGCACACTGAAATCCGTGAACAGATTCGCTTGAGTGATGATATTTCGAACGATTTTGTCGTAAGCGCATACGGACATCACACTGTCCACCCTCGCGCCGTTAGCGAGGAAGGTGCTCCTACTTCAGGAAGTGGGTCGGTCGAAGCAGTTCCCCCTCAAACAGTCCAAGGCTTTCGGCTGACGTCAGCCGCACAACCTTTCCACCTCTCAGGTCAGGATCGCCTGCTGCTTTGGTCTATTCAGAGAACCTAGAAAACTCCGGTAGCTCGCTCAGTGGTGCTCTTCTTTGACTTGCCACGTGGTGACCCGAGAAAAGCAGCACTGAAATCCATTCCCAATTCTATAACTCGCCGGCGTAGAACACGATGGCCTCCCGTCATGGATGCCTGGATCGGGCAAACGGACACGCTGTGAACATACATATCATAGATCCCTTAAGTGACGCCCGTTGGGATGAACTGGTCGCTCGCCACGCCGGTGCGTCTGTATTCCATCAACGCGGCTGGCTGGAAGCACTGGTTCGCACGTATGGATTCAAAACCTTCGCGCTAACGACCTCGCCGCCAGCCCAACGACTAGATGACGGCGTGGTCCTGTGCCGGATCTCGAGCTGGATTACGGGCACTCGTTTAGTTTCTCTGCCGTTTGCAGACCATTGTGAACCCTTGTTGAATAGCGCTGCGGAGTCTAGGGTGTTCACGAAGTGGTTGCGAGATGAATGCGAACGTAAGGGCCAGCGGTACGTGGAACTCCGCCCATTACTGGATGCTCAGATTGCGAGGAGTGATTTGCAGCCAACGCGCTCCTATTGGTTTCACGAGCTAGATTTAGATCCTAGTTTGCAGCAACTTTTCCGAGGAATGCACAAGAAGTCCTTTCAACAAATGATTCGAAGGGCAGAGAGAGAAAAACTTTCGTATGAGGTAGGCCGGTCTCCACACCTCGTGGGTGAATTCTACCGGCTTCTGCTCATGACCAGAAGGCGTCATCACTTGTTACCTCAGCCGCGATTGTGGATTAGAAACTTGGTTGAGTGCATGGGCGAGAATATTGATATCAGGCTGGCCAGAAAAAATGGCATACCGATCGCGGCAATACTTAGCTTGCGACATCGCTCATACACTGTTTATAAATATGGGTGTTCCGACGCAAGACTGCACAACCTCGGAAGTATGCCATTTTTGCTTTGGCGCCTTATTGAGGAAAGCAAACTGTCGGGCGCGGAAAAGATCGACTTTGGTCGCTCCGACTTAGACCAGGAGGGCCTGATTGTCTTCAAGGATCGGCTCGGGACAAGGAAAAAGCTGGCAGCGTATTATAGATATACAAACGCGACAGGGAGACGAGAATTGGCGCCGTTGCAATCGCGATGGCTCCGCGAACTCTTTTCTAGGCTGCCGGACGTGTTCATGGCTGCAGCCGGCAGGATCTTATACAAGCATATCGGCTAATCGTCACCTGCCGGCACACGCTGACCGCAACATTGTTCGCTGATATCATCGGGAGCAAGGCCAAACGCTCATGTCGAGACGGCACGGGATGAAATCTGTGCATTGAGCCTGGCAGGAGGAGCAATGAGTAGTGCTGACCGTGCAATTAGGTACGGAGTGGTTCCGACCGAGACAGCAAAGACGATGCCTGGACTGCAACTGTTAGCGGCAATCATGGATGGCACAATGCCTGCACCTCCCATTCAGCAGACATTGGACTTCCGGCTAGTCAAAGTGGAGCGAGGGTATACCGCTTTCGCCGGCATTCCGAAGTTTGGGTACTACAATCCGCTAGGTTCAATTCATGGCGGATATACCGCAGCCCTCCTCGACTCGAGCATGGCATGTGCAGTGCACTCCACGCTTGAGGCAGGATACAGCTACACCACGCTAGAGGTTAAGATCAACTACGTGAGACCAGTAACCTCGGAAACTGGCGAGATGCGGGCGGAAGGAAAAGTAATTCATTCGGGAAAGCGGATCGCCACCGCCGAAGGACGGCTCTTTGATTCCGCAGGGAAGCTGTACGCGCACGGCACTACTACATGCCTCATCCTAAGCTTATAGCCTACTTTTCCGGAATCCTGTTCGACGGTGGCGTACTCCTTGACGTATGAAAAGCGCCATTGCCGCTCCGTGGGAGAAACGAAGGCTATGAGAGCGGCATGCTTTTCGTTACGAGTCTTCAGATGGTCGGCAACAAAGGCGCTTCAGAATGTGCAACTTGGCAGTTGCAAAATATCCATCCCACGATGCAAGCGTCTGCTGGTTCAGTTCAGCTGCATTTGAAGACGCCACCGCAGGTGAGATGAATTACAAAATCGCGAGTCGACGTCAGAGGACGCTTATGTCTCAAGTGCGTATTGATATTATTGTACTTGAACAGACTCAATCCCAAATAAGCAACACCGAGACTGGACCTACGCGACGACTGTCCTACTTGTGGGTAATTGAAAGATTCACCGGGCGCTTACGGATCCAAGTCGGAAGCAGCCGCTTCCGAGTTTCCGACTATTTTGACCTCTGGGTACATGATGAAGTCATATCTACTACGCAGGTTCACGGCGGCGTCGAGCTCAATCGGACTCGATTGAATGTATCGCAACCGCAGGTATCTGGCGATTGTCAAGAGATGAATCTGCATTTCGATACGAGCAAAAAGCGCCCCGATGCAGTTTCTAGGGCCTGCGGAAAAAGGGATCGTCGCCAGTCGATGCCGATGTTTTGAATTGTCAGGTCGAAAGCGATCTGGATTGAAGCGGTTTGGCTCCTCCCACACATCGGGATGCCGCTGGATGAAGTAGGGTGGAACATAGATTTCAGTTCCGGCCGGAACGAAATACTCGCCGAGCTGATCGTCATGCAGCGCTTTACGGTTCAACAACCAACCAGCTGGATACAAACGCATGGCCTCGTCGATGATTTGTCGTGTATAGAGAAACCTGGGCAGATCATCGAATTCAGAAAAGGTAGTGAGATCGTTGAGCTCATTAGACAGCCTTTGTTCGACTTCCGGGTGCTGGGAGATCAGATACCAGGTCCAATTCAGAGTGCTCGCCGTGGTCTCGTGACCCGCGACGATCAGCGTGAGAATCTCGTCGATCAGTTGGCGATCCTGCATTAATTGGCCGCTCTGCGGGTCACGCGCCTGCATGAGCATGCCCAAAGCGCCAGTGGACGTCGCGGGATCCTTTCGTCTTCGATCGATGATCTGAAGAATGATCTTCCCTGAAGCACGGAACGAGCGTGCAAATGCCATGTCGCGCGCCTTTTCCTGGGAGAGGAGATCGAAATGGGAGCCGACCTGCTCATAATCGTCGCCCAAAATGAAGCGGAGCACAACCTCGAGGGCCATGCCGCTGACGTCGTGCGTAACATTGACACTTTCATTTCCCCGGGCCGCCACTTGCCATTTCCTGAGGAGTCTCGAATTGACGGCCATAATCAGTTCAGTCAAAGCCCCCATTGATTCATGATTGAATGCTGGTTGTATCATTCGCCGCTGCCGCTTCCAGAGGTCCCCCTCGCTCACCATGAGGCCATCACCAAGTAGTAAGGCAACGCGTCCGGTCATCTCACCTTTTACGTAGTTCTGCCAGTTCTCAACGAGCACATGGTGCGCAAACTCGACGTCCCTGATCGCATACACGCTGGTCCCATACACGGAGGCCTTATAGATGTCACCGAAGATTTTGAACTGACGACTCATCCAGTCCAGGAGGTTGTCAGTGGTTTCATATTTCTCTTGAGGGCCGGGCGGTACGCGTCCGTGTTTGACTTCCATATCTGCTCACTTCTGCCCCAGGTACGCGTTCAACGAATTAACCGGGATTTGACTTCCTAGCCAACCGGTAACGTACACCCGTCCCCCGCCAGCATGCAATGTTCCAGCCAGGTTCTTGAGTGCAGAGCCGTTCCGGCGGCTGCGGCAAAATCTCATTGCCAATAACTGACGTTTATCCCACCCGTTCCTCAAACACTTTTCCTTCTCCAGTTTCGCTCAGTACCGAAATCTGTTTCGGTCTACGGCTCGCCTATCCGGCTGGTGATGGGAGCGTCGCAATCCTTCCCAGCATGCCCCCAAACAGCCGCCACGTGAGGTGACTCTCGGCCAACAGCAGCCAATAATAGCAGGGCATGCTTGAGCAGCCGCTCGCCCGTCTTGACCATGCGCTGCTGCAAGCTCGTCAGCGACCAAGTGTCGATTCTTTTCGGCAGCACTAGCCGTCGCCACAGGCTGCCGGTTGTAGGCTAGCAGGCTGAGTTGCAACCTGACCTCGTTCGCGCGAAACCGATGACACGACAGGCGGGTCCAATGCACCGCCTGCTGCCTTCTTTGATCCATTGCTCGGCCGTGCCCCGCTTATTGTAGAAGCGCACTATCGCCCGGCCGGGCAGGCTCGGATTCGTGACGATAAAGCCGACTCGTGGGAATACCTCGCTGAGATGGTGCTCGACCTTGGCGACGATCCTTCTCGGCTTCATCCAGCTCCCCGCCTGGTACTAGAAGCTCTTGTAGCGCACCGGTGACTTGTATCCGGGTCTGCCCGGAGGTCGGGTAATTCGGCGATTTTTCATTCCAGGCTCTCGTTGCCCGGTATGCGGATGGCGTACTTCGCGCCCCGCTCCTCCAGCGTCTCATAGATCTCCGGTTTGGCGAAGGCGGCGTCTGCCCGAAACACCACCTCCTTGCCCGGCTTCTGTTGGCGCCCGATCTCCGCTAACAGCAGCTCGTCCCAGTCTTCGGCGCTGTGCACATTGCCCGGACACAGCTTCGCTGCCAGGCGGTCCCCGTGACCATTGAACAGAAACAGTGGGTGGTAGCAGACCGACCCGAAGTGTCCGTTGTAAGCGCTGCCTTCATGCTCACCATGAACCGGACTCTCGCTCGAATCCATGTCGAGCACGACGCGCTCGGAGCCGTCGAGAGAGTCGGCCTGCCCCGCGTCTCTCGGTTCAACGCCATCAGCCCGATCAGATTCTCTTCCCTGGTCAGCAGTTCGGTCTCAAACCAGTGCAGAGTCGAGGCCAGCGCTGCGCCCCGGTCTCAGATCCTCTGCGAACTGATCAAGCGGCTGTAGACCGACTGCCGCAGCAGATCGGCCAGGGTGAACTGCTTATTCATGCCCTGTCGCGTGTCGTTCAATTGTTCTTTGATGAGCTGGGTATGCACCTTCCAAGGCATCCTCACTGCGTCCAAACCCGCATAAATAGAGATGACGATTCGACATCTAAAGGTTTGTTTGGTGAAGTTCTAATTGAAAATCCGGGTATAGTATGTCGTGGACCCCGGCTCGATAGCGGCTCGACTTCATGAAACGGCTATCTCGTTTACGTTCGCGACCTCTCTAGCATTTTCGGCAGTTGAAGACTTCATGCGATTTCGTAAATAATGCTGACACAATGAGAATAAGCAAAGAGGTCTTAAGAATTGGTCCAGTTGCAGCTCTGCGCCAGATCGAAGCCGTCCTGCCAAAGCAAGTATTTCGCCAATTCAAGCGCAGGGGAGTCGTGGTAGGTCTTTCCGGAGGGATAGACAGCAGTGTTACTACAGCAATCTGCGCAAAAATACTGGGATGTGAGCGTGTGGTTGCCCTGTTGATGCCCGAAAAGGAGTCCGAGGATGAAAGCACCATGCTCGGGCAAATGCTGGCAGATAAGCTTCAAGTAAGATCCATTGTCCAAGATATTGGGCCGCTTCTTGAAACAATTGGATGTTACCGCCACCGGGATGATGCCATCCGTACGCTTGTGCCCGACTATGGGCCGGGATTTCGCTCGAAAGTCGTGCTCTCTGACGTCTTGGATCGTAGAGGATTTGACTTTTTCCATCTTGTTGTGGAGTCACCTGGAGGAGCACAGAGCAGAGTAAGGCTGGATGCAAAGGCTTATTTGGGAATCATTGCGGCCACGAACATGAAGCAGCGTGCCCGAAAGTTTTATGAATACTTCCACGCCGATAGGCTGAATTTTGCAGTTGCGGGTACACCCAACCGGCTGGAATACGACCAGGGATTCTTCGTCAAGAACGGAGACGGCGCGGCGGACCTAAAGCCCATTGCCCATCTCTATAAAACGCAGATCTATCAAATTGCCGAATATCTTGATATCCCCGAGGAGATTCGGCGTCGTCCTCCGACGACGGACACTTATTCCCTGCCGCAATCCCAGGAAGAATTCTACTTTTCAGTGCCGTATGAGCAGATGGACCTCTGCCTTTACGGCGTGAACCACCACTTAGCTGCGGATCAAATTTCAGAAGCCGCTGGACTCTCGCCGGAACAAGTCGAACGAGTCTATTCCGAGATTGCTTCAAAGCGCAGGGCAACAAGATACCTGCACATGAAGCCCCTCCTGATCGAAGACATCGAAGGGCCTGCTTTGGATTAAGTGTTTTGGTTGCCGGCGACGTTGGCTGGTTCGAAGAGTACTTTTTCTTATCATCTACGATCAGGAAATGATCAGCCGGAGTCTTTGCTCCATTGTGGATTCGATCGGCTTGCACGTCCCGCCAGAGCGGTAGCCACGCGCCAGCGAGAGCTGCCGGAAGATCCGCCCGTTCCGCTGTTGCGCTCGGCCAACGGAGAACCCTATAATTTTAAAGACGAACCTCTTGGGTGTGGCCCGGGAGTTCTGCTATCTCCGCTTTTGAAAAGCAATCGACATGCTTCGTAAAGAACTAGGACAGACCGGAGTCTTCCTTCCTGAAGTCGGGATCGGCACCTGGAACTATCATGCAGGTCCAGCGCCCTTGCGCAAGGGTTTGGAGTCAGGCGCCCTATTCATTGACACTGCAGAGTCTTATGGGACGGAATCTGTTGTTCGGGAAGCCATAGACGGACTGCGCGACAGGGTATTTTTAGCCACGAAAGTCTCACCGCAGAATTTCCGCGAGAGAGACCTCCGGCGATCCGTCGATGCCAGCTTACAGCGTCTAGGGGTCGAGGTGATCGATCTGTTGCAGCTGCATGAACCAAATCCCACGATCCCCATCGAAGAAACCATGGGGGCCATGGCGAACTTGGTGGACGCCGGAAAGGTAAGATTTATTGGGGTTAGCAATTTCTCTGTGGCTCAACATCAGGAGGCACAGAAAGCACTAGGCAGGTATCCCATTGTATCGAATCAAGTTCGCTACAATCTCATCGATCGGACGATTGAGAACGATCTGTTGCAGTACTGTCAAAGAACTCATACAACCATAATTGCTTATAGCCCGCTGGCCCGCGGGCTTGACCGCATTCGCGATTGTGACCCGAACAATGTTATTGGAAGCCTCGTAGAGTCGACTGGCAAGACCGCAGCACAGATCATCATCAACTGGTGTGTGTGGAAGGAAGGTGTTGTCGCCATCCCTAAAGGCAATTCGGCAGAACATGTCCTCGATAATTGCGGCGCTTCTGATTGGCGGTTAAGTCAAGAGCAAATCGTTTTGCTCGACAGGAATATTCAGTCTCGCCAACGAACTCGATTTGACATGCTGGTGAGGCGTTACACTCCCAACGTACTCCGAGAGGTTGTCCTCCGGGCGAGGAACTACCTGCCACGAGGATTGCGCCGCCGACTTACTTGAATTGGCCGAAATGGCGACTGAGTTCTTGCCCTGCGGCAGCGTTGGCTCGAGAAAACATCACTGCCGCTTACAGGCCTGCAAATTCCCACGAGAGACACAAAGGAATGAAACTCCGGAATTGGGCGTGACCTTCTCAAGTGGCCACTTATTACGCAACCCATTTCGAGTGTTATCTCTTTCGCGAACTTGCCCTTCTAGCTTTCACTCTTGCTGTAAATGAAACGCTAGATTTGAGACGATGGTCCAAAGGAAGGGCGGAGAAAGCAAGACCAACAGGGCTCAGGGTAGATTATTTGGTTTCTTGATCTTGCCCACGTCGTAATTCGGGCGGTATCAGCACGATCCGGCCACCGCCAGGCGCGCCCCACCTAAATCCGTTCTCTTCCCGCTCCAGTACTAGGGCCTATCCCATAAAGCCTTGGGAGGGCACTGCGGCAGACGAGTAGCATCATGCCTAGGAGGTTGGACTCATGCAATTCGCGACGAGTTATGAACCAACGGAAACTATGGAGCTAGGCAAGGAAGCGCTTGATTTCTGGGCGGAGGCAGTAGGGCGGGTGTTCCCAGCGGCGATTGCTCAACTGCGGCGCGATCATACGGGTCCACAGCTCCTGTCCCAAGCGCTCGAGCTTCTCCCGTTTGGATCGGCCTCGCCAATGGGCCCGACTTGGCTCTTTTCCTGCACCAATCGATTACACCGGATTCGATTTATTCTGGCCTATGAGATGGCTTCTCGGGAAAGTTACCGATGATCAGAAATTGGCTCGGGCGAATTCTTCACTTTGTAGCTTTCATAGGCCCGGGAGGAGACAGCCTGCGGCCTTGGCTGCATCGCTTGCGCGGAGCAAATATTGGGAAGCGCGTCTGGATCGCCCGCTACGTGTACGTCGACGAACTCCATCCGGAAGAAGTTACAATTGGGGATAACTGCACGATTGGTCTGAGAACATCGATCTTCACACACTTTTACTGGGGCGCAAAGCAGGATAAGAGCAATGGAAGAGTTGTCATTGAAAATAACGTATTCGTCGGGCCTCATTGTGTCATCTTGCCAAATGTGAAGATCGGACAGGGAGCGGTTATCAAGGCAGGTACCGTCGTGAGCCGGAATATCCCACCGCGAACATTTTGGGGATCACCGTCCGCCAAAGCGCTCGGCCTAGTCACAGTACCATTGACAGCAGAACACACTTACGAAGAATTTGTACAGGGTATGCGCTTGCGGACGAAGGCGAAACCTCGTGGAAGTGATTCGGACGATGAGATCTCCTGAGAGGCAGACTTATTCCCTCGGAGCTCTCTCTGGGACGAGGAGTTTCACTATCTTCTTGCTGCCCAGGTTCGCAGCAAGCTTGGGAGGAAAAGAATAAGAAGATATGTGTGGAATTTGCGGAGTCCTGAATTTCAATTCCAACCCCCCGAAAGCAAATTTGATCGCCGACATGATCGGCACGATTCGTTATCGTGGTCCAGACGATTGCGGGGTCTACTCAAGCGGCAAGATTGGTTTGGGCCATGCGCGCCTAAGCATCATTGACCTTGAGGGCGGGCATCAGCCCATGCAAAACGAAGATGGAAGCCTGTGGATCAGCTTCAATGGAGAGATCTACAATTACGCAGAGCTCAGAAGGGATCTGGAACACCGGGGACATCGATTTGCCGGCCACTCCGATACAGAGGTGATCCTTCACCTATACCAAGAAGAGGGTGAAGAGTGCGTTCGCCATTTCAACGGGCAGTGGGCTTTCGCAATCTGGGACGCCAGGAAAGAGCGACTTTTCCTTTCTCGCGACCGCCTCGGCGTGCGTCCCCTGTTCTACACCTGGAAGCACGGCTGCTTCATCTTCGGGTCTGAGATCAAAGCAATCCTGTCCTACCCAGGTATCCGCCGCGAGATCGATCTTATCGGCCTCGATCAGATTTTCACCTTCTGGTCCACTTTGCCCCCCCGAACTGTCTTCAAAGATATTCAAGAACTCCCTCCCGCCTCCTGTCTGACGGTCGAAGCAGGCAATGTGCGCAGCTGGTCATACTGGCATTTGGATTATAGCCGTGACGACGAAGGGTTGACGGAAGACGACTGGGCCGAGAAGCTTCTCGCATTGCTGGCAGATGGCACGCAGATCCGGCTGCGCTCGGATGTTCCCGTCGGGGCTTACCTCAGTGGAGGATTGGATTCGACCATCGTCACATCGATCATCCGTCGCTACAGCGAGACCCCGCTGAAAACATTCTCCATCTCTTTCGAGGACGCTGAGTTTGACGAAAGGAAATACCAGCGGGAAGCAGTTCAGTTCCTCGGGACCGACCATCATGAAATCAGGATCAGCGGCCAGGACATTGCGGAAGTCTTTCCGGAAGTGATCTGGCATGTTGAGAAACCTCTCTTGCGGAGCGCTCCTGCGCCATTTTATCTCCTCTCATCACTCGTGAGGCAACAAGGCTACAAGGTCGTACTCTCCGGCGAGGGGGCGGATGAGATTCTCGGCGGATACGACATTTACAAGGAAGCTAAGATTCGTCGGTTTTGGGCGAGCCAACCTGAGTCGAGGCTGAGGCCGCTCCTCTTAAAGCGGCTATATCCATACATGGGTAGCCTTCAATCTCAACCCGCGTCTTACCTGAGGGCTTTCTTTCATGTCACTGCATCGGATTTGTTAGATCCCTTATTCTCACACCTTCCAAGATGGGAATTGACGGCCAGAATCAAAGCATTCTTTTCGGACGACACCAAGTCTCGCTTAAGCAGCTACAATGCAATTCAAGAGATGCGCGACTCGTTGCCGACGGCCTTTCTAGAGTGGGATCCTTTCGCTCAAGCGCAGTATCTCGAGACCCGTTATCTGTTTCCCGGTTACATTCTTTCCTCTCAAGGTGACCGCGTGGGAATGGCCCATTCCGTTGAGGGTAGGTTCCCTTTTCTGGACCATCGTCTGCTGGAATTGGCAGCAAGAATGCCTCCTCAGATAAAGATGAAAGTACTCAATGAGAAATACATCCTTAAGCGAGCTGCGCGGGATTTGGTTCCCGAGAGCGTGAGGAAAAGGGCAAAGCAGCCCTACCGCGCACCGGACATCGACGCTTTTTTTGCGCATGGGAAATCGCGGCTGCCTTATGTTGAGGAGATGCTGGCTCCGGACCGCATTCGACAAAATGGCATTTTTAATCCTGAAGCGGTCGGGAAGCTTCGCGACAAGTTAAGGCGAAGTGGTGCGATAGGGGTCAAGGACAATATGGCCCTGGTTGGCATTCTATCCTCACAGTTGTGGATCGAACAGTTCATCAATAGTCCCAGAATCGACTCGAGAGAGGGGAAAGTATCTGACGATGTCCTCATTAATAAATGAAGTTCGAACATTCATAGTCGACAACTTTCTTTTCGGGACGAACGGAGACGTGCTGTCCCCCGAAGACTCCCTCATCGAAAAAGGACTCATCGATTCCACTGGAGTCCTTGAATTAGTGACCTTCATTCAGGAAACCTTTCAGATTTGCGTTGAAGACCATGAAATCGTTCCGGCGAACTTGGATTCAATCGGAAAAATCGCCACATTCGTTCGTCTAAAGAAGGGCGCTTGCTGAGGCCAGAGCGATGAAGGTAACCCAAGTCATATCCCAGACGATGGAGAAATGGCCTGATCAAATGGCGGTCGTCGAGAAGAACATACGCTGGACCTATGCGCGACTGGGACAGGAATCTCGCTTGTTGCAGGCACGACTGAGAGACACCGAGCTCGATAAGAGAGATCGAGTTGTAGTCTGGCTGAAAAACGGCTCGCAATATATTGCAACCTATCTCGCGTTGCTTGAGGTCGATGCGGTCGTCGTCGCGATACATCCCGATTCAGCAATTTCTGACGTGCTGCGAACTATTGAACACGCGGGCGCCGCTGGCATTGTCACCACATCGAATCTTTGGGAAAGAAATCGTGACGCGCTAGAAAAGTCGCGCCTTCGATTCGCCATGTTGCCTCAAACGACTTTGTCAGTGAGCAGGTCGATCCAGATGTCCAGAAGCCTAGATGGCTTGGCCCAAATTGTTTATACCTCTGGAACCACCGGAACGCCCAAAGGGGTCATGCTGTCACACGACAACCTCGTAACGAACACTCGTTCGATTCTTGCTCGTCTATCCTTGAGTCCATCAGATTCCGTTGTCGCAACTCTGCCCTTCGCATTTGCCTATGGCAATTCGGTTCTGCTGACTCACCTTTTCACCGGAGCAAAAATCGTCATCGAAGGCAACTTGATGTACGCACACTGCATCGTTGAATCGATGAAGAAAGAGGGGGTGACAGGATTCTCGGGCGTAGCATCCAATTATGCCTTCCTACTCCGGCAATCGGGCTTCAATGAGATCAATCTACCTTCGGTGCGTTATTTTACGAGCGCCGGCGGACCGATGCCTCAGGGACTCCTCGGAAAAGTGCGTGAATGCTTTCCCGCAAGTGACTTCCATGTGATGTACGGTCAGACAGAGGCAACAGCAAGGCTTACGATGCTGGCTCCCAAAGATCTGGATAGAAAACACGGCTCTGCAGGTCGAACTGTTCCCGGCGTGTCGATCAAGATCTTAGATGAAACCGGCGAGCCAGTACCTCCTGGCAAGTCTGGTGAAATCGCGGTCGCCGGGGCCAATATCATGCAAGGATATTGGCTGGACCCGACAGCAACTGAGAGAAGGATCAAGAATGGAATTCTCCACACAGGAGATCTTGGCTATTCGGACGAGGAAGGATATCTCTTCATAACGGGACGAAGCAGTGAAATGATCAAATCGGGAGGTTTCCGCGTAAACCCGGAAGAGATCGAAGAAGTATTGCGTGATCAAGATGGTGTATCCGATGCCGGCGTGGCCGGAGTTGCTGACGATCTGTTGGGTGAAGTAATTGTCGCCGGGGTGGTCGTGCAGGCCGCGAGAGAGTCGCTCGAAAAACGGCTACTCGCCCATTGCGCCAGCCATCTTTCCCCCTACAAGAGACCTCAGGCCATCTATCTACTGGCAGGAGTTCCCAGATCTGCGAATGGCAAAATCTTGAGACTAGCGCTGCGGGAGAGGCTAGAATCATTGCACCGCCAAAACACTCTCGATGGAATAGGTTCCTCCCGCTAATCATCTGGCCGCTCGGCGTAATGATAGGTTTTTCTTAGATCGACCGGACTGCAATTATCTGCAATAGATTCTAAGGCAAGCTTTTTGTGAACGTGGGATAGCCAGCACATCTTGACATCGGGTCATCAACAGTCCGGGTGGGCCACTTCCCCTGCGCGGAGCAGGGCCGAGCTGATGTTCAAAAATCAGATTTTTAGGCCCCCCCTGCCACCACGCAGGAGCCGGATCAATCGCGCCATCATCCATTTCCCCGCACATTCTTCTCTCCAAAGCCTTTCCTTTTCAGTGAATCACTGGTCGGCAGGCCACATTGTGGGGAATCCTTCGCGCGCTGAATCGACTCCGCGTATAGAACGCCTTTCTTGTCGATCGTTCCTCTTGCACAAATCGCGCGGCCCACGACAACGGGTGCGCTGCGGGCAGCCTTGATCCCTTGACCGATCTAAGTATCCGAGCGAGTGCGACTAAATAGCTATGGCAGTACAATTTCGGGCCGGGTCGATAAGAAAAGAAGTCCGCGTTCGAGGAGAGGTGATGTCGAGACCGCTGGTCGGGAAAACGAGGGGGTAGAGAGCATGGATAGGCAGGCAGACGCAATCGGTGCCGCAGCTAGCAAGCCGCAATCCAGTGCCTTGCCGCTGGTCATTGTCGCATCGTCTCTCGGCACTATGATCGAATGGTATGACTTTTATATTTTTGGTAGTTTGGCGGCGGTGCTTTCGGTCAAATTCTATCCCCCCGGCAACGATACCTTCGCTTTGATCGCTTACCTTGCAACATTCGCCGCCGGTTTCGTTGTGCGACCGTTTGGGGCGTTGTTCTTCGGCAGTATTGGCGACCGTATCGGGAGGAAGTACACGTTTCTCTTGACGTTATCCATTATGGGAGGCTCAACAGCGTTGATCGGCCTCATGCCGACTTTCAGAACCGCCGGCTGGCTCGCCCCCATCACACTGATTGTGATCCGCGTGCTCCAGGGGCTGGCCCTTGGTGGTGAGTACGGGGGCGCAGCCGTTTATGTCGGCGAGCACTCACCTGACCGCAAGCGCGGCTTCTACACGAGTTTTATCCAAATCACGGCGATCCTGGGACTGTGTGTTTCCTTGCTGGTCATACTGGGCACACAATCTGCGATGAGCAAAGAAAACTTCACAGATTGGGGCTGGCGCGTTCCCTTCCTACTTTCTCTTTTTCTTGTCTGCATTTCCGTCTTTATTCGACTGAAGTTACACGAATCGCCAATCTTCTTTCACATCAAGGCCACGGGAAAAACTTCCATTCAGCCGCTCAAGGACGCTTTCACTAAGTGGCCCAACTTGAAGCAAGTCATGATTTCTCTGTTTGGCGCGACGGCCGGACAAGGCGTGGTGGCGTATACCGGACAGTTCTACGCCCTCTTCTATCTACAGACCATTCTGAAGCTGAATCCCCGCACGGCAATTATCATAATGGCGGTTGCGATTGGGATTGGAATGCCGTTTTTGATTGTCTTCGGAGCACTCTCGGACAAAGTCGGCCGCAAAAAAATTATGATGGCAGGGTTCCTGCTTGCCGTGCTCACGTACATTCCGATCTACCACGCCATGGAAGATGCTGCAGGCAACCACGTCGTCACCGTCAAGTCCACGCGCAGTAAGGTGACAGGAGCCATTACCCTTACTCCGATGACTACGGATGCCACGGGTGCCCTGGTTGTCGCCAACGAGGCTACGAATCCGAACAACGGCAAGCTCATTCTGTTGATTTTGATTCAGAGTATCTACGTCGGTATGGTGTACGGACCGATTGCTGCGTATCTTATCGAGGCCTTTCCGGCGAAGATCCGCTACACCTCACTTTCATTGCCATACCACATAGGCAATGGCGTCTTTGGAGGGCTGGTACCTCTCATTGGGCTGTCCATCTGCGCGGCAACTGGCAACATCTACGCTGGGCTCTATTACCCGATGGCCGTGGCGGCGGTGACCTTCGTGGTAGGCAGTTTCGCCTTGCGTGAAACCCATGGCACGAAGATTTGGGACGAAGCCGGAGGCAGCCCGGCGGCAAGTTCAGCGGATCGGGGAGGCTTCGACATAGACAGATGAGGAGGACATCATCGGGTGAGGGAGTTGGCAGGACATGGTAACAAGCCTTGCCAGCTCCGAATCAGCAACACATTGTCGGGAAATCAGAAAATCTATTAGTGCTAGCCCGCCCCCTCCGTGCCAACATCCCTGAGACAGCGGTAGTACTCTTAATTAATGAGCAGGGCGAGAAAGAAAAAGGAAGAGATGAGTGGCATTTCTCTTGGTGTTCTTTCCTCTGGGGCTTTGGCTGCCGCGGAACGGAGCGAAGGCGAGCGGAGCGAGCCGCAGCGCAGTGGAGCGGCAGCCAAAGCGGTCGTCGGCTCCCGGTCGATCTCGGCT
>Ga0137407_10001142_pt1 | contig 17425 bp, 14 predicted proteins | sample CZOMad2_2_16fung_FD_108410 | JGI IMG/M metagenome (GOLD analysis project Ga0137407, IMG submission 108410) | Vadose zone soil fungal communities from Angelo Coast Range Reserve, California, USA - CZOMad2_2_16fungal (Illumina Assembly) | ecosystem: Environmental > Terrestrial > Soil > Vadose... | reverse complement strand
TGTTCCGATTGGTTCGTGGGCGGGCACCATAGCGGATGGCTCTGCAGACGGCGATACGTGGATAACTGTATTCTTGCTGGGGAATTATAGATGGCAATAACGCACTCGTTCGAGTTTACCGCGGTGTTCGATGGGTGCTGAACTTGTGTATCTATCAATTGGCTCGAACGTTGGCGCTCGCGACCAGAACTTGACCGCGGCGCTCGCGGCGCTGCCGAGCGCAGGCATCGAAGTCCGCCGAGTGTCTGCGGTCTATGAGACCGAGCCGGTGGACTACCTGGACCAAGAGTGGTTTTTGAATTGCGTCGTCGAAGGCAAGACGGAACTGCCGGCCCTCGATCTGTTGCGCGGTTTACGGGAAATTGAAGCCCGGATGGGTAGCAAGAAGTTGATCGCCAAAGGCCCGCGCCTCATCGACATCGACATTCTCTTGTACGGCCAACACACGATCGATACACCGGAGTTGCAGGTGCCTCACCCCAGAATGACGCAGCGCCGCTTCGTGCTGGTGCCGCTGGCGGAGATTGCTCCGGGACTGCGTCATCCATCATGGCGCGGAACGGTGGAAGAGTTGCTGTCGGAGACGACCAACCAAAGCGAAGTTCGACGGACTGGCTGATCCTTCCTCTCCAGTCTCAGCCCATCCTGCGTCTCCGCGTTGTCTTCTGATCGGTTACTCCCGGTGAAGAAACCTCGCGCCTGCCATCCGTAGACCGCGAATGATCGTGCTGAACAACGAGCGTTCCATGGACAGCCTCCTGTGCGCGAGTGAGGACTCGCCTGGGACTAGAACGGAGGCCACCAGAATTCTTGCGAAAGAAAGCGAAGGAATGAAGTAACAAAGTAGAGAGGTGATGAAAGGCCGGGAACGGGACAGCAAAGCGGAAAAGGCTTAGTGCAGCGTCACAAAGGCCGGAACACAGAGATCACGCGGCTGGCTCGGGCCCGTTTCTTTACTCGTTGTTTCGTTGCATCGTTACTTCGGGTTTGCTTAGCGGTTGCCGGGGTCTCCCAGGTTGGTCCGCGGCCGGTTGCGTCTGCTCTTGGAGGCCTCGCCTTCCTGGCGTTCGTATTCGGCGAGTTCTTCGTCGGTGTAGGAGAAAGAGTCGCGTGCAGCGAACATCGAGGTGGAGCGGGCCGTGTCGCGCTTCTTTTTTCGGGTTTCGCCAAACTCATGACGGACCTGGCGGAGCGGCGCTTCAATCGCCTTGATTTCCACCAGAAGGTCGCTCACCTTTTCGAGGAAGTCGTGCAGGTGAAATGGCCTGACAACGTAAGGGAGCCGGGCGAACTCGAGAGAGCCTACGTACTGGCTGCCAGCCATCTCCGGAACGACGTAAAGGACGCGCAGGCGCGCCCCTTCTTCCACCGATACGCTGGAAAGCTCGCGAAGCGTGAAGAATAGCGGGCTTTCGAGACCGATGATGGCGACGTTTGCTATCACGAGGGAATATTCACCGGTCTTTAGCTCGGTCAGGAGGAGTTTCGTGTCTGAAACGATGCGGACTCGCCAACCCTCGGAGTCCAGAATTTGACGCAAAGCGCCCTGGCTGGGAGCGTCGTTGTCGAGAACGAGAATGCCGACGTGGCGTGGTGCGGCCGTAGGCGTGGGCGTGCTGGCCATAGGAGCATTATACGCCACCCCGTCTGCTGTAGTCCTATAAATACCAGTACCCGAGTCGAATTGGGCAACGGCTTAGAGTCGAGAAGGGCTCCCGGAAAGCCGCTGCACGGCGTCAAGCGTGGCTTACTTTCCGACGACGAAATCCGATCCTTCCAGGTAGCGTTTCGGATTGCTCGCGTCCCACAACATCCGGAACGTCAGCAGCGGCGCCGCGGAGATGCGCCGGGTATAGAAGATCTGCGCACCATCGTGGGACCATTCCGCGTGGCGGGCCCATTGATCGATCGGGCTCAACACCACCCGGCGCTTGGAATGGAGTTCATAGAGAAAGAAGCCCGCAGCCAAGCCCATCGAGTCGGTCGGCGCTCCAGCGGGGGCTTTGACATACGGCGCCGAAACGAGCAGCAAATCGGGGTTGATGGGATTCAACCGGAAGGTGTCCGAGCCGGCGACGTCGAAGCTCTCGCCATAGATGTCTTTGAGCGCGACGGTCTGTGTCGGCCTGCCATCGTCCGAAATCCAGTACGCGTTTTGCATATCGCTGGCGAGAAGCGTGTGCGCATCCGTCCAGCCGTGCAAGCTGGTGAGGCTATAGGTGTAAAGCGGGGATGCCTGCGCGGGCGACCCGGCTGAGAACACCCACAGCTGCCATTTTTGATCTTGAAAATTCAAGAAGGCGACCCGGCTGTCGTCCGGCGACCAGAAGGCTTGGCGCACGCCGCCATGGACCAGATCCTGCGAACGGGCCGTTGTGGAATCGTACAAAACGATGGTGCGGTCTGGCCCATTTTTGGAATCCGAACGCGTGAAAAGCAGTTTCTTGCCGTCGTGGGATAGGGCCAGCTCCGTTCCTTCGGAGGCCACGACTTTTCGGGTAGCGCCAACGCCTAGCACAACCTTGCCAGCCGAACTGACGTATGCGACCGCGGTGGGCAGTTGGAACTTGATGACATCAGCCGCCAGCACCAGGGGAGGCTTCTTGTCGGAGTCATCTTCCAAGTCGGGTTGATTGTTGATTCTGGGAAATAACTCCGCCGCGATGCGCGCACAGCCATTCAAGGTGCCGATCTGGGCGTGCTGGGCGATAGCGCGGAAGGTGTATTTAGCGCCAGTTGCGTCGGGCGAACAAGACTCACGGGTGAGATGGACCGCCACATCCGCGCCGGTCGCCGAATCTTTGGCGCGATAAATCCATGCGTCGCTCGCGCCGTCGCGGGCCACGTCCACGGGATCGAGCATCGCCGGTGGATAACCGGGGCGGTCGAGGCGTTCCGGGCCTTTCTGGCCGATGCGAATGCTCCAGGCTCCGTCGTTTCCTGCGGCGGGACCAAAGGCCAGTAACAAGATCGGGTAGTGGGTGGACTGCGGTGCAGCCGGGGCTGCCGGAGTGGCGGCGGGTTTCTTCGCCTGCGGAGTTGGCGCTTGTGCCCGTGCGCCAGAGTAGGAAGCACCGCCGATGATGATGACGGCCGCGGTGAGCAAGGCGAAAGCTGACGCGCGCGATGACATGCCCACGACGATCCTCCGGCGAAACGAGATGGAAACTTGACGGGTCATTGTCGCATGTCCGGACTCGAGGCCGCGCGACTTTGGAGGTGAGCAATGCGGGATGCCTCCGCGGATTAGACGAGTGGCTGACGGAAACTGGTCTATCGACGTTGCGCTGGCGAAGGCGTCCTAGCGATTCGTTCTGACCTCGAAATCGGCGCGGCAACCGCGATCCACCCAAATGCCGCGGCGGTCGTAATCCCATGTCTGGCCCTGAACGCAATTTGCCTCGCTGCGCTGACGGATCAGCCTGACGCCTCCACGCGTGCGGATCGGACAATCGTGGCGACCCATATCGTCGGAAGAGCAAGTTATGACTTGCACGCCCTCCCCGCCGCGCTGCGAGCCGTCACGATCATCATCTCTGTGGTCATCGCGGTCTCGGCGATCGTCTCGATCCGCGCGATCATCCCGATCTCGGTGATCATCCCGGTCTCTTCCACGATCTGCATCTCTACCAGCGCCTCCGATTTGGAAATCGGCGCGGCATCCGCGATCCACCCAAATGCCGCGGTCGTTGTATCCCCATGAGTTGCCATAGTCACAAGCGGCATCGCTGCGCTTGCGAACCATTTGCACCCCGCCGCGGGTGTCGGTTGGGCACAAATTGCGGCGTCCGTTGTCAGAGGCGCAGTAGATGTTATAGACATTGTTCCCACCATCAGGGCCCGAGCCGCCGACCTGGAAATCGGCGCGGCATCCACGGTCCACCCAAATGCCGTGGTCGTTGTAGCCCCAGGTCCGGTCAAACACGCAAGCCGCGTCGCTGCGTTGCTTGACCAGTTGCACGCCCCCTCTGACATCGGCCTCGCAATAGTTGCGCTTCATGTCATCTGACGAGCAGGAGATGATCTGCCGCTGTGGTGAAGGCCGAGGACCGGGCGAGGAGTACACCGCGTAACCGAAGGTTAGCGAGACCGCAAGAGTAGACGCGAAACTTAACAGATTTCGAATTTTCATGAGGATCTCCGTGCCGCTTAGACTCAGTCTAGAGACAAAGGACGCTGCCGCGCCAGCGCGAAACTTCGCGAACGGTCCAATCGTGCCACACCTGGCATGGTGGCCATTCCGGAGCCGGCGCGCACCCCATAAGCGAATAAAAAGCGAAAATAGTTCTTGACTAAGCGAACAAAAGGCGAAATACTCTCCGGGCTGTGAGGTGGGCTATGCCATCAGATCTTTCCTCCTCGTCGACGGCTCCTCGGACTCGCCGGCGCCTCGCTTCACAACCCGCTCTGTTCCCCACATGCCCTGATGCGCAAAGCCCAAAACAAGTGGCTGGTCGTGATCTTGCCCCGATTGCGGCTGGTCCTGGTGTATCTATTTCGAGTTACCCCAAGACGGCGGATTGCCCCCCGCCTTGTTCGGGAACGGCTCCGATTTCGACGGAGTCGGTGGTTGCTGGCGGCGCCCAACGCCGCCTGGACGGCCAGACTCGGGATGCGGATACGCCGCTGGTCGGCATTGCCCGCCTCGCAGCGTCTTCTCTTTGCGCGGAGAGTGAACGGAAGTCGGAGCAGCGTCCGGAATATTTTTTGCTGCCGGTGCGGTCGATCTTGAATAAATGTGATTCCAGCCGCGTGCCGTTTGAGTGGACCATCAATCCCTATCGGGGATGTGAATTCGCGTGCAAATACTGCTATGCGCGCTATACGCATGAATACATGGAATTGGATGGGAGCGAATTCGAGAGAAAAATTTTCGTGAAGCAGAATGCGGCGGCGCTGCTGACGCAGGACGTGTCGCGAAAGTATTCGTATCAGCGGCCGGGGGCGGAGGATGGGCGTCCGGAGCATATTGCGATCGGTACGGCGACCGATCCGTACCAGCCCGCGGAACGGGAATATGGAGTGACGCGGGCGTGTCTCGAGGAATTGGCGAAACGCGAGGGGTTGAGCGTTTCTGTGATTACCAAGTCGAATCAGATTGTGCGGGACATCGATGTATTGCAGCGGATTGCGGCGCGTTCGGAATTGTCGCTGAATATCACGGTGACCACATTGCGGTCGCGGCTGGCCCGTTTGCTGGAGCCGCGGGCGCCTCGGCCGGATTTGCGGCTGGACGCGGTGAGGCAGTTGCACGACGCGGGGTTGCGAGTGGGAGTGTCGGCTTCACCTTTGATTCCGGGAATTACGGATGGGGAAGGGGAGTTGGAGAAGGTGGCGGCCGCGGCGAAGGAGGCCGGGGCGCAGTGGTTCTTTTCCGGCGTTTTGTTTCTCATGCCTTCTTCGGCGAAGACGTTCTTGCCGTTCGTGCGAGAGAAATTTCCGAAATTGGCACGGCAGTATGAGCAGTGGTACGGAAAGAACGGCTACGCTCCAGAAGAATATCGAAAGAAAATGGCTGAACGCGTCGCACGGATTCGCGTGAAGCATGGGTTTCATACGCGGCCGTTCGAGGAATTGCAGAGGAAGGTCCAGAGTCCACAGTTGTCGCTGGGGTGGAATACCGCGGCGTAACGTGCGGTTAGAGATTGCGTTGACCGATCTAGAGATCAGCCACTACAGGCGCTACGGCATGATGATGCGGGATTCTTCGCGCTTTAGTTCCTGGGCTTCCGGGAATTGATTGCGGAGGAATTCGACGTAGCGGCGGGAGCGGGGACGGCCGTTGGTGCGCAGCAGGCCCATGCGGTAGAGGAAGACGGAGAGATAGAAGATGTCGGAGTCTTTCAGCGCGGCGGAGCGTCCTTGCTCCGCCGTTTTTTGTTTTAGCTCGGTCACGAAGGTGGTGAGCGCGGCGTAGAGTTCGCGGCGCACCAGGCCGTCGGGTTGCGTTTCGTAGTAGATGCCGGTCATCAGTGTGCGGGTCGTTTCGGCGAACGCCTGGACGGACGCGAGGACGTCGGAATCGGTGGCCTCGTGGTGGGTGGCGCAGAATTTGGCGATCGTGAAGGCTAGCGCGGCCATGAGTTGCTGGTGGGTGTGGATCAGACTGTTCGGCAGATTCACATCGAGTAACGGCGTGTCTGCGGGGATTTGGCGCTGATGCTCGTCTTCGTAGCGGTGAGCGGCGATCAGATAATTGCAGTCGATGGGGCAATCGATGGTGACTTCGCGTTCGCGGCCGCAGCAGACGGCGCAGATTTTTTCGCCCTTGGCGGGACAGAAGCGTTCTGGTTTTCGCCTTTCACAGATGGGGCAGGGCACGGCAAGCAGAATACGCCGTGCTCGGGGAAAAAACAAAAACGCAGAAGCCGGCTGGAAGCCCTTCGTTGCTCAGGACGAGCCGGCGCTGCCAGGGAATTCTTACCGAGAAGGCGGGGCTGCCGGAGTTTTTACGTGTTCGGGGCGGAGTCCCATGCCGATGAGGCGGGCTGGGAATCTGCGAAGCCAGGGTTAGTTGTTGAGAAGGCGGATTGGGAGCGGGAGTTTGTCGAAGGTGGCTCGGCCGCTTAGCGTGGGCTCTACGACTCGCTTGTGGGCTTGAACCTGAAGCGCTTGGGTCCAGCGGGTGGGCCTGATGCGGCGTTTTTCCACCGCTCGCAGATCGTCGTGCGTTGCGCGATTCTGCCTTAGCGGTTCGGCCAGGATGTTTGCGGCGGCGACTGCATCCTGGATCGCGAGATTAATGCCAATTCCGCCTACCGGCGACATCGCGTGCGCGGAGTCGCCGATGCACAGCAGGCCGGGGCGCGACCAACTCCGGAGACGATCCACGCGAACGGAAAGGAGGCTTATATCTTTCCAATCCTGCAGCGTCGCCGTGCGATCACCCAGAAATGGCGCCACATGGGCAATATCATCGCGGAAGGCGGGCAGGCCGCGTTGCTGAATCTCCGGGAACGCTCCCTTGAAAATGATGTAGGCGCATTGCCAGTAGTCGCCGCGATTGATGGTGACCAGCATTTTGCCCTTTTTCAAGTGGCCCAATGCGTAGTAGGAGTCCTCGGGCCTTTTCGGCAGGCGCATCCAGAGCACATCCATCGGCGCGCCGAGATCTTCGATTTCTAGACAAGCTTTTTCTCGGACGACGGAATGTCTTCCGTCGGCGCCGAGGGTGAGTTGAGCACGCAGTTCGAAGACGCCGTCCGGAGTCTTGCCCTTCACGCCAACGATTTGGCCGGCTTCTTCTAGCAAATCGGTCACTTCGTACTGCGTCTTCAGCTGGAAACCGGGAAACATCCGGCCAGCTTCAGTGAGGTAGTTCAGAAAATCCCACTGCGGCATGAGGGCTACGAATTTGCAGCGCGTGGGCAAATGCGAGAAATCGCCAATTTCCGCGCTAATTTCGCCGAAACGGATGCCCAGCTTGGGATATTCCTGATGAGTTCTTTGCAGAAATCCTTCCAGCAGGCCAAGTTCGTACATGACTTCGAGCGTGGATGGGTGAACGGTGTCGCCGCGAAAGTCTCGGAGAAAGTCTTTGTGCTTTTCGAGGAGGATGACGTCCACACCGGCTCGCGCCAGAAGATAGCCGGCCATCACGCCGGCAGGTCCTCCGCCGGCGATGCAACATTGCGACGTCAAGCGTTCAACCGATGGTGATATTTGTTCCATGTCCGACGTCCTGACACTCTCACCCCGAGATGACCTTGTTCTGGAAGCGTCTGGCGGCGACGATCAAAAGAAAAGTTCCGATGGCGAACAGAGCTAGACCGTCGGTCCACAAGTGACGGATCGTCGCACCGCGGAGGATCACGCCGCGGGTGATGTTAATGAAATAGGTAGCCGGAATCAAATAGCTGATCGGGCGGAAAATAGCGGGCATGGTTTCGCGAGGGAAGATGTAACCCGAGAAAAAAACGCTGGGAAGAATGGGTAAAAACGCGAGCTGCATCGCCTCGGCTTGCGATGCCGCTTTGCTGGAGATCAGGATGCCGAGCGACAAGGCAGCGAATAAATAGGGGAGTGAAAGGAAGGCGAGCAAAAGGACGCTGCCGTGAATGGGAACCTGAAACAGGAAACGCATGCACGTCAGAATCAGGCACAGCTCGAAGAATCCTACGCCTAAATAGGGAAGTAGTTTGCCTAGCAGCAGGCCAAACGGGCGCACCGGAGTTACGAAAAGCTGCTCGAGCGTCCCGCGCTCTTTTTCTCTAACGATCGAAAATGCGGTCAGGAATGTCGTGACGTTGAGCAGCATGATGGCCGTCAGACCGGGAAGAAAGAAATTCGGCGAACGCGAATCGGGGTTAAAGAGCATTTTAGGGCGCATTTCGACGGCCCTGAATTCACGATCCGGCAAAGCGCGTCGCAAGGATTCGTCGAGGCCGATGGCGTTGCTGACGTTAATGGCTTGGCCAGCGACCGAGGAATCGGAGCCGTCGATCAAGACCAGAACCTGAGCGTCCATTTTGTGCAGCAAGCGGTCGGAATACTCGACGGGGACCTTGATGCCGACGCGGGCCTTGCCGGCGACGATGAGGTCGTTCATGTCGCGGTCATTCTGGACGTAGCGCATGATGTAGAAGGTGTCGGAATTTTTCAGGCGGTCGATCAGTTCGCGGCTTTCGCGGCGGCCGTCGGCATTATAGACGACGGTGGGGATGCGGCGGATATTGGTGTCGATGCCGAAGCCCAAGAGGAACATCTGCAGCAGCGGCATCGTCAGAGAAAAAAAGAGTGTTCCCGCGTCGCGCCGCACGTGCAGCGTTTCCTTATAGAAGACTGCGCCGAAGCCGCGGAAAATGTCACGCACGGGAGCCCTCCAGCAGCGTTTGATGCTTGTAGGTAAGCTCTACGAAGACGTCTTCGAGGCTAGGAGCCAGCGGGCGGATTTCCGCGACGGAAATGCCTTCCTTCAACAACTGTTCGCGGAGGTCGTGCAGATCGAAATGGTCTTCGATCAGCGCGTGGATGGATTGCCCGAAAATTGTGGCGCTGCGGATTCCGGGAATCTGCCGGGCAAAGCGCAACGCGCGCGTGACTTCCGGCGTGGTGATTTCAACGCGAATGGTCCCCGGCGGCTGAACGTCGGGAAGTTCACGCAGCGAATTAGGCGTGCCGTCGGCGATCAGTTTTCCATAGTAAATGTAAGCGACGTGACTGCAGCGTTCCGCCTCATCCATATAGTGCGTGGTGACGAAAAACGTGATGCCGTGCCCGGAAAGCTCGAACAGTAAATCCCAGAGTTGCCGGCGTGCCACTGGATCGATGCCGGCTGTCGGCTCGTCGAGAAACAACAACTTTGGTTGGTGCAGCATGGCGCAACCTAGCGCTAACCGCTGCTTCCATCCGCCGGAAAGTTTCGCCGCTAGGCGATCCAGATAGGGACCGAGTCCATTCAATTCGACAATTTCTGCCATGCGGCGTTTCAGCCGGTCGGGCGGCAAGCTATAGATGCGGCCGTAAAACGTCAAGTTTTCCGCAACGGTTAGATCATCGTACAAACTGAATTTCTGCGACATGTAGCCGATTCGCTCGCGCACTTCTTCCGCATGCGTGCGAACATCGAGCCCTTCCACCTGCGCGGCTCCTCCGCTCAAAGGCAAAAGCCCGGTGAGCATTTTGATGACGGTAGTCTTCCCGCTGCCGTTGGGGCCGAGAAAGCCGAAGATTTCGCCTTTTTTTACCTGGAAGCTGACGTCGTTGACAGCGGTCAAGTCGCCGAATTTCCGCACGAGATGGTCTGCCGAGATGGCCACTTCGGTTCCGGCTTGTGGAATTGCGGCCATCGTTCAACTCGCCGGCTTCAGTTTTATGTCCGCGGCCATCCCCGCGCGAACCTGATTGGAAGGATCGTCGATGCGGACTTTTACGCCGAATACTTGGTGGACACGTTCTTCGCGGGTCTGCACGTTGCGAGGGAGAAACTCGGCTTGTTGATTGATTTGCTCGATGGTGCCGTCGAAAACTTTCTTGGGAAAGGAATCGACGCGCACCTCAGCTTTTTGTCCTAGTTGCACGTGACCAATTTCCGTTTCCGGAATATAAATGCGAACGTAGATTTGGTCGCGCTCCAACAAGGTCGCAACTGGTGTGTTCGGCGCTATCAGATCACCGGGCCGCACATCCAGCACTTCGACCGTGGCGGCCGAAGGCGCCACCACTTCGCGTTCACGAAATCTTGCTTCGTCGTAGGAATAGGAGGCCTTCGCGAGGTCCACATCTTCTCGCCGATTTCCACGCGCAAACTTCTCAAACGTTGCGACCGTCTGATGGTAGCGGGCTTCCGCGGATGCGATCTCTTCGGGCCGATAACCGTTTTGCAATTGATCCAACTTGTGCTGTGCGTTTTGCTGCTGTGCCGCCGCAATTCTCCAGGCGGCTTCCGCCGTGTCGCGCTGCTGCTTCGACACCAGGTCTTTTTTCGCCAGAGCGTCGTAACGCTCGAAATCCAGCTGCGCGCGTACCTCGTCCGCCTTGGTGCGATCCAGATCGGATTGCGCCGCCGCGATATCTTCACGTCGGTAACCGTTCTTCCGCTGTTCGTACTCCGCCTTGGCTTCCTCCACCGCCGCGCGGGCTTCGGCGATTTCCTCCGGCCGATAGCCGCGGCGCGCTTTTTCCGCTGCCGCACGCGATTGATCGAGCGCCGCTTGCAGTTCTTTATCGTCGAACGTAATCAGCACTTGCCCGGCCTGAACGGTGTCGCCCTCCCGCACCAGTACTTTTTCGATGCGGCCGCCGACTTTCGAGCCGACGCGGATATCGCGCGCTTCGACCGTGCCGGAACCCTGCAGTGAGGAATCGCGCCTGAACCATCCGGCCGAATACGCCAATCCGGCCGCGATCGCGGCCACTACTAGCGTGACAACCACAATCCGCTTGCGACTCATCGAACACTTCTCCTCACCAACATTACGACTGCGGGGGCGCCGTCGTTACGGGCCCGCGCGGCGCCATCCCCATCCACAATGTCTCCATCGCTCGCTCGATGCGCTCGGCCAGAGACGCATCGCCGTACACCGACCACATCAGCAACGTTCCAAAGATGGTCTGGCGAAACACCTGTGCCAGTTCCAGCGCCGGCAGATCGCTTCGAAACTCTCCGCGTTCCTGACCAATTCGCACCAGTTGCGTGAGTAAGCCTTCAGCACGCGCATTTCTTTCGCGCATCACGTTACGCACCGACGAGCTGGACAGATTTGCCTGTAAAATTGCCCGGACCAGATCCGGCGCCTTCGCAGGCTCCTCCGTCATGCGCAGTGTCATCGAGCGAAAAAACGAACGCATGGGTTCCGGTCTCTCGCGCATCTGGTCAACAGTGTCCTGGAGCTTGCTCAACTGCATGTCGCTGAACGCGATGAGGAGGTGTTCTTTGCTGGGGAAATAATTGAAGAAAGTGCCTTTGCCGACGTCGGCGGCGTCGGTGATGTCCTCGACCGTAGTCTCGGCGAAACCCTTGTCCGCAAACAACTTAAGTGCCGAGCGAAACAGGCGCTCGCGGGTTTCCGTGCTGCGACGCTGCCGTCGGCCGGGGGTCTCCGAGGGTGCCCTTTTCTTGCGGGGAGTGCGATGCTTTGCGGACCGCATAATGACCAGTGCTCATAAATGACTGTAGGTCATATATGGTTAAAAGTCAAGCCTGACTCGATCTCCCACAAAACAAAACCCCGGCCGCAAAGCGGCCAGGGGTCTCGGGGCCTTGACGACCGCAATCCGGTTAGGGCTATTTGTTCGAGCCCGCTTCGGAAAGGTTCTTCGGGGACCGCTGGTTTAGGTAGGCGACCAACTTTTGCGCGGGAGGCGGCACGGCCACCGCGCCCTTGAAAACGATGGATTCCGCTTCAATTTTCTTTCCATAGACTCGTTCGTTCGCGTCGTGATCCGGGCGCACCGTCGAGCCTTCCAGGGAGATACCCGCGAAGAGTCCGCGCGATCGCGAGTAGCTCAAGACTTCCGCGCGCAAGGTCGCATCCGTAGACGCCGACGCCGTTCGGCCCTTTGGCCCTGCGGCCACCGACGCGTCCGCTCCCAGCTTAACCTTACTGCTCAGAATGGAGTGCGCTCCGCGTGCGTTCATCACGAGCAGCACGAAATCCGTCGCTTGTCCGCCAATCTGGAATCCGATGCTGCCGCCTTCCAGCGCCATCATCGTGGGCGCGCTCCAGGGACCGGTATAGTGTTCGCCGGTGCGGCAAGTCATCGCCCCGCGGCCGTAGCTGCCGCCGATTACGAAGGCCGCCTTCAGCACCGAGGGGTACACGATCACGCATTCCGATTTATCGAGCAGGTCCTGCGGAATATCGTCAGGAATGTCGAGAATTTCCTTCAGGACCGTCCCGCAATTTTCCAGACGGTCCGCTTCTTTGGTGTCTTGCGCGCCTGCCAGTGGCAGGCTAACGAGAACCAGCGCCGTCAAATAAACCACTATTCGTTTCGTCATTTTTCCATTACCTCTTTGATTTCTGTATGGTGCAGTTGAGTCGCCGAATCTTTGGCGCACTGTCGAATTTCGACCTGGACTCCTTCGCTTGGCACGTCCGAGATTCGGAGCGCTGCTCTGGAGGAAGTGTTCCGTGGCCTTTCGACTATACTTTCTCTGGACGCAATATGCCAGCAGAGGATGATAGTGAAACGCAGAGCGATCGATCACTGCGCGGTGGCAATTTTCGTGGCCGTGATTATTGCGGGTGCAAATATTGCTTCGCCTGCGCGAGCGCAGTCGAGGCCGCAGAACAAGGCCCCCGCGAAAAGGAAGGTGCCCGGGTCGGCCGCGTCGCGCGACAAGGCTGCCACTAACCGGTTTTCCGCGCGTGTAGATGTTGCGTTGGCCGCGCAAGCGGCCAGCAAGGGCGAATGGGGCCTGCTGATCGCCGATGCGACCACCGGCGACACGCTCTATGAATTGAACGCCGACAAGTATTTTGTGCCCGCGTCCAACATGAAGTTGTTTACGACCGCCCTGGCGCTGGCCAAACTCGGGCCGGACTATCGATTTCACACCACCCTGGAGACCCATGGCGCGATCGCTCCCGAGGGAGCGCTTTCCGGCGATCTTTTTCTCGTCGGCCGGGGTGACCCCAATCTCTCCAATCGAAAATTTCCCTACGACCTGAAAGAGGAATTCGACGGCGATCCAGAGAGAGTGCTGGCCGAGCTTGCCGATGCTTTAGTCGCGAAGGGCGTCAAAAAAATTACCGGCGACGTCATCGGCGACGACAGCTATTTCCCACGCGAACCGTATCCCGACGGCTGGGAAATCGGTGACATGGTTTGGGAATATGGCGCGGCCATTTCGTCCATCGTGATCGATGACAATACGGTCGCACTCTCATTGACCCCGGCAGAAATTGCGGGCGGGCCGGTGCAAGTCGCAATTACGCCCGCAACGCCCGATTTCTATGTCGAAAACGATGTCATCACTTCGGCCGCGGAAGTGAAGTCGGACCTCAGGCTCACGCGCGAGCCGGGATCGCAATTGGTTGTCGTTCGCGGTGCGCTGCCGGCAAAAAGTGCTCCACGCAAATTGATTCTCGCGATTCACGAGCCGGCCCAGCACGCCGCGACTCTGCTGATGACGTTGCTCACAGACCGCGGAGTAAAAATCGAGGGAACACCTCACGCGGTGCACACGGCGGAGACGGCGACCGATCCTCCCCGTGCTGTCCTCGCGGAGCATGTTTCCATTCCGCTGGGTGACTCCGTAAAGCTCATTAACAAGATCAGCCAAAATCTGCATACCGAAATGCTGCTGCGAACCGCCGCGCGCCAATCCGGAATTTGGGCCACGCCGGACGATCTCGCGAAATTTCCCGCCGATTTTTATGCCGCGGCTGGAATTGCAGCGGGCGACGTGATCCAAACCGATGGCTCGGGGCTGTCGCGCCACGACTTGGTAACACCGCGCGCCATCGTGGCGTTGCTTAGGTACGCGCAGGCACAGCCCTGGTTCGGACCCTATTTCGTATCGCTTCCGGTCGCCGGCATCGACGGCACGCTGGAAGACCGCATGAGGACCACGATCGCCGCTGGCCGCATCCACGCGAAAACCGGCTCGGTGGAGCACGTCCGTACGCGCTCCGGTTTTGCGGAAACTCCCGCGGGACGTCTGTTGATCTTTTCATTCCTGAGCAACAATCAAGGCGGGAAAAATCACGAAGCCACCGACGCGCTGGATGCGGTTTGCGTGGCGATGATCGAAGAGTTCGACAACAAGCCCCCCACGAGAACACATTAGCTGATCACCACCACCTGTAGCCGCCCTCTCCGGGAGGACGGGGTTCTCACGCAGGCCGAACGCACAGCAACGTGCAACCATCTTTCCGCAAGCGCTGCCCTGGAGTGGCGCTTGCTGAAAAGCAACTCCAAAGCAGATCATAGGAACGATGCCGCGCACCGCACAAGACGTTCTTGAATTCGACAAGCTGCGCGAGTTGCTGCGGCTGAGGACGACCTGCGCGCCGGGTCGCCGTGCCGTCGACGCTCTCGAGCCCGGCATGGATCGCGCTGCGCTCGAAACCGCATTCGCCCACATCCGCGAAGCTCGCGAATGGCTGCGTGCCGGCCGCGAACTGGGATTTGGAGGTCTCGCCGATCCACGCAGTTGGCTGGAGCGCATCGAAGGTCCCGGCGTGGTGCTCGAGCCCCGCGAATTTCTCGACGCTGCTTCGTTGCTGGAAACCGCGGCTTGGCTGAAGCCGCAGTTTCGCGAAGAAGCCACGAAGTTTCCACTGTTGGCCGCCCGTGCAGCGTCGCTCGGAGATTTTCATGAAGTGCTGGTAGCCGTTCGCCGGTGCGTCCTGCCGAACGGAGACATCAGCGACGACGCTTCACCTGCTCTGCGGCGCATACGGGCGAGCATTGCGGAAACGCGCTCTTCGATTCAGAAATCGCTGAAGCAAATTCTGCGCGCGCGCAATGCGGAGGCCGGCGAAGACTACGTTACGTTGCGCAACGACCGTTTCGTCATTCCGGTGCGCGCCGAACACCGGCGCGCTGTTCCAGGCATCATGCACGGCGCCAGCGGCACCGGGCAGACCGTTTTTCTGGAGCCTTTCGAGACGGTGGAATCCAACAATCAGCTAGTGCAATTCGCGGAGGAAGAAGCCGCTGAAATCATACGAATTCTTCGCGATCTGACCGATCGCCTGCAAGTCATGCGCGAACCGCTCGCTGCCGCCGCCGAGACCATCGCCGACCTGGATAGCGTCTTCGCCCGCTCGCGCTTTACGCAAGACTTCGACGCGGCGACGCCGGAGTTCAGCGAGGCGGGCGAGTTGCGCCTGGAGGGGGCGCGGCATCCGGTGCTGGAAGACAAGTTGCGCCGCGAAAATCGGTCCATCGTGGCGATGACACTGGCGCTTGGAGGGGCCGAGCGAGTGTTGGTAATCAGCGGACCGAACACCGGCGGCAAGACCGTGGCGCTCAAGACTACCGGCATCGCCGCACTGTCGGCGCAATCGGGAATTCCGGTGGCGGCGCAACGCGCGGTGTTGCCTCTGTTCGATCGCATCCTCGTCGATATCGGGGACGAGCAGTCGATTGCGGCGGATCTTTCGACATTTTCGGCGCACATGCTGAATCTGAAAAAGATGCTGGAGGCGGCGACACTGCAATCGCTGGTACTGGTCGATGAGATGGGTACCGGCACGGCGCCGGAAGAAGGAGCGGCGCTGGCAGTGGCGCTGCTCGACGAGTTTCGCGTGAAGAATTGCATTGTGCTGGCGACCACGCATCACGACCGGCTGAAGGCTTATGCGTCCAGCACGCCGGGCGTTGTCAACGCCGCGGTTGAATTTGACGATATAAATCTGCGGCCAACTTACCGCTTGATGGTCGGCGTGCCTGGCGGTTCCAGCGGAATCGCCATCGCGCAGCGCCTCGGCTTACCGAACTCGCTGATCGACCGCGCTCGTTCACTCCTAACTCCGGAATCGCGCGAGGCTGCCGACTTGATCGCCTACTTGCACCGCAGCCGCGACGAGCTCGGCCGCATTCAGCAGCAAATGACCGCCGAACGTCATGCGCTGGAAGAAGAGCGCAAGAAACTGCGCGCCGAGTGGGTGGAGCGCCAGCAACGCCGAATCAAGGACCTCGAAGAGAAATTCGCGCAGATGCAAAAACGCTTCGACGAAAATGTCGCCAGCGTGGTCGAATTCGTAAAGGACCGCGAGCTGCGTGCGCAGCTGGAGAAGTCGTCGCGCCGGAAAATGCAGGACGCGCGCGGCGAGGCCCGCGAAGAATTAAACGGCGCCGTGGTGCAGACTCTTTCGGAATCGCAAGCCGATCTGGGCATCGCGAGCGAGTCCGCAGCGCCACTCACCGCGGAGCGACTTGTGCCCGGTGCGAAGATTCGCGTGCGCGGCTTCACCAAGCCGGTGGTCTTGCGGCGTGTGGAGGGCTCCTCCGCGGAGATCGAAGCGGGTCCACTGCGCATGAAGGTTGCCGTCGATCAGATCACGGGTATCGAGAGTTCGCCGGCCGACGCAAAGTCCGCACCGCCATCGCAGCGACAAAATGTCACCGTCTCTTCGCGCCCCGGCGCAGGCGCCGTCACAGACGAAATCAACGTAATCGGTTCGACCGTCGAAGAAGCCACCGACCGCGTCGACAAGTTTCTCGACGAGGCAGCCTTGGCAAATCGCCAGCAGGTGCGCATAATCCACGGCCACGGCACTGGAGCGCTGCGCAAAGGTCTGGCCCAGTTTCTGTCCTCGCACCCTTTGGTAGGGAAAATTTCTGCCGAAACCGAAGATCGCGGTGGCAAAGCGATCACTGTCGTAGAATTGCGAGCATAGGACTTCGAATTTCGACCACCATGGCGGAAGCAGGCTCATTTGCGGATCGCGTCAAACAGCAGGCGGACATCGTCCGCGTGGTCGGGGAATACGTTCGTTTAAAAAAGAGCGGGCAAAACTTCACTGGCTTGTGCCCGTTCCACGCGGAAAAGTCTCCTTCTTTCGCCGTCCATCCCACTAAACAGATCTACCACTGCTTTGGATGCGGGGTAGGCGGCGACGTTTTTAAATTCGTCATGGAAATGGAAAAATGTCCATTTCCGGAATCGATTCGCATCGTTGCTGAAAAGTGCGGCATCGCGGTTCCGCAACCGCGGGAACGTTCACCCGAGGAACGCAAAGAAAACCAGCAACGATCTGCTTTGGTGGAGATGCATCGAGTGGCGCAAGCGTTTTTCACGAAGCAGCTCGAAGGCACGGCAGAGGGAAAAGTAGCTCGCGCCTATCTGGAAGATCGCGGCCTGAACAAAGCGGTGATCGATCAATTTGGAATTGGGTATGCCCCGAGTGGCGGAGATGTTTTGTTGCGTTCGCTAAAGCCAAAGTATCCGGAAAAACTGCTCGTGGAGTCGGGTTTGGTTTCGCGCGATCAAAGCGGTCGCATGTTCGATCGCTTTCGCCGCCGCATT
>Ga0137407_10001140_pt1 | contig 17428 bp, 17 predicted proteins | sample CZOMad2_2_16fung_FD_108410 | JGI IMG/M metagenome (GOLD analysis project Ga0137407, IMG submission 108410) | Vadose zone soil fungal communities from Angelo Coast Range Reserve, California, USA - CZOMad2_2_16fungal (Illumina Assembly) | ecosystem: Environmental > Terrestrial > Soil > Vadose... | reverse complement strand
CTGGTGACGCTCGGGTTCGCTCCCGGCGACATGGTGCGGGTGCTGGAAGACGACGAGATCGTAGCGACGCTCGACGAGAAGAACCGGAACCGCGGGTTGTCTTTCGACGAAGCGATGGTGAAGCACTGCGGCCAGCGGTACCGGGTCGCGATGCGGATCGAACGGATCCTGGAGAAGAACGGCCGGATCCTGGAGATGAAGACGCCCTGCATCGCCTAGGAAGGGGTCGATGCGTCCGGTGAGTTGCTGCGCTTCTGCACCCAACACGAATATCTCTTCTGGCGGGAAGCGTGGTTGGAGCCCGCGTCGCCCCTCGCTCAGTAGCGCGCGAGGAGGTGCTCCATCACCACGTCGTTCAGACGCTCCTGCGCCGCGATGGGCGTGAAGGTGTGGTCCGCGCTTCCGAAGTCGACCCGCCGGAAGCCGGACACGGAGGCGAGCTCGCGCATTGCGTCGCCAGCGTGGGCGTCGACGTAGGCGACCCCCGGATCGTTGCGGCTGACGACCAGGAGCGTGTCGACACCGCGGTCGGCCATCCGACGCAATGTGCGTGGCACTTCGCCGACGGGCGTGCTGGGCGGCGCATCATCGGCCGAATCGACGGCGGCCAGATCGAGCACGCAGAAGGTGCGGGGGTTGAGCATGCACGCGCCCGCCACGCTCGGCTCGCGCGCGCCGAGTTGGAAGGCGTAGTCGCCACCCGAGCAGAGACCGACCACGATCACCCGCTCGGACCCGAGCGCACGGATGGCCTTGTCCAGGTCCTCGAGAGCGCCGGGCGGATATGTCAGGTTCTCGCGCGCGCCCGGTCCGACGGGGCTGTCGCCGATGCCCGAGAGATCGATGCGCAGCACGTCGAACCCGAGCTCCGCCCACCTGCGCGCCATCTTCACGTAGAGGCGGTGCGGCCCGGCGCGGTTCACCGAGCCTGCGTTGCTGATCAAGATGGGAGGGCGACCCGGCCTCGCCCGCCGCGGATCGGCCGGAGTGAGGATTCCGAAGAGCGGCTGCTCCGCGCCGATCCGGATGGAGCGCTCGCCCGCCGGCGCGGGACCGGATGCGCGCGGCTCCGGCCTGGGCGACTCGCTGGTCGCCGGATACACGTCCGTCAGCCACCCGACGATCGAGTCGATCACTTCGTCGGGCAAGAGCGCCCCGTGCGAGATCGTGATGAGGAACTTGTGCCCGGTGTGCGAGCGCAGCTCCGGCTCCGCGCCGAGCTCCCCCAGGTGGGACATGAGCGCGTCGCGGCCTGCGACGTTGCCGCCGTCGATGAAGAGCGTGCGCCGCGCGGGCCGGCGGGCCGTGCGGAGGAGATCGATCCTCGACAGGTCCTCGATGAGCGCGCGAGGCAAGAAGAGGCCGAGCGCCTCTTCCCCGTCGGCTCGCGACGGGAAGGCGGCGGTCATCTGGGGCTCGACGCTCAGGTAGAGCTTGTGCAGCTTCGTGACCTCGTCGACGAACTTCGCCCCCGAGACCCACGGACTCCAGAGCACCAGCGCGTCGACGTCGCCTCGCTCGGCCGCATGCACGAACGCCAGCGTCGCTCCGAGGCGGAGCCCGAAGAGCGCTATGGTCCGGGCCCCCGAGCGGGCGCGAAGCTCGGCCACCGCCAGGGCAACGTCGTCGAGCCAGGCGTGCACGAGGCCTTCTGTCCGCTCGTCACCGCCCGAATCGCCGGTTCCGAAGAGATCGAAGCGCAGGCAGGCGAAACCGGCTGCCGCCAGCCGCTCGGCGAGGTGGCGGTACACCCGATCCGACCGCGTCTGGTCGGTTCCGATCGGCCGGCAGAGGACGACGCCGACGGCGCGCCACGAGCCGGGCTTGGGCGGGTGATAGAAACCGAACAGCGGCCGTCCCTTGCCGCCGAAATGGATCGCTTGCTTGCTCCCGGACGCGGATCGGATCTCGATCGGCTCCATGAGCCTCCCTCACACCATGGCAGTCGAGAAGGCGGACGGCCACTGCGGGAGAATAGCCATTCCGGAGCAAGACGCAGCAGCGCGGTGCGCCACATTTGAATGAAAAGATGCATTGAACCTGAAGAAAGTTACAGCGGGCTTGCGATCCACCACGCAGTGCCTAGTTTACTCGTTTGGATGGTCGAAGAGACGATGGAGCTGCGTGTGGAGCGACTCGTCCTCGAATACGCGCAGGCGGTTCCCAAGGGGCGGCCTCTGGAGGCGCGGCTCTCGCTCCAGAACGATCTGGCCATCGAGTCCCTCTCGCTTGTCTCGCTGGCTTTGCGTCTCGGCGACGAATTCGGCGTGAACGTGGTGGACATGGGCCTTGAGCTGGGCGCGATCAAGACCTTTGGGGACCTGTTGGACATGGCGCGGACTTTGAAGCAGCAGTCAACCGTCGGAGCGGGAGAACGAACATGAACGAAGAAGAGAAGCTCAAGAAAGCCGACGACGAGGGCGAGGAGCAGGCCGAGGAGAAAACGGAGGCCGTCGCCAACGAGGGTGAGTTCAAGCTGACTGTCCGCAAGCTGGAGGTGCCGGTCCGGCCGCGCGGCGTTCTCGCCGACGGGTAACCGGTCAAGTCTTGATTTGAAGAAACCGACCGGCATCCGACCGGCACAGTGAAGTTCTCCGCCTTTGCCGCGCTCGCGGCCAAACAGTCCCTGCTGCCTTACGAGTACGAGCCGGCGGCGATTCGGCCTCAGGACGTGGAGGTCCAGATCTCGCATTGCGGGATTTGCCACAGCGACCTCCACCTGATCGACAACGACTGGTCCTCGAGCCCCTACCCGCTGGTGCCAGGCCATGAAATCGTCGGCACGGTCACGGCCGCCGGCGACCGTTGCCGGCTCGCCGCCGGCCAGCGGGTGGGCGTGGGCTGGCAGCGATCGGCCTGCTTCGACTGCGAGCAGTGCCGGGCCGGTGACGAGAACCTTTGCGCGCGGCAGGAGGCGACCTGCGTCGGGCACATGGGCGGGTTTGCCCGCCGCATTCGCCTCGACGGCCGGTTCGTGTTCCCGTTGCCGGAATCGCTCGAGGCGGCTGCGGCAGCGCCGCTCCTGTGCGCCGGCGTGACGGTGTTCGCTCCGCTTCGCCGCTGGGGCGTGGCTGCCGGAGCGCAGGTAGGCGTGATCGGGATCGGCGGGCTCGGACACCTGGCGCTCCAGTTCCTCCGCGCCATGGGGTGCGAGACGACGGCGTTCACCTCGTCGCCGGACAAGCGCGCGGCGGCCGAGCGCCTGGGCGCGCGGCACGTCGTCTCCTCTACCAGCGTGCGCGAGATCCGGGCCAACGCCGGCCGGTTCGAATTCCTTCTCTGCACCGCGCCGGCGCGCCTGGACTTCATCACTTACCTGCAGACGCTGAAACCCGGGGGCATCCTCTGCCTGGTGGGCGCGCCGCCCGGCCTCCTGCAGATTCCCGCCGCGCAGCTCCTGGCCAGCCAGCGTGTCATCTGCGGAAGCGACATCGGCAGCCGGAGCGCCATCCGCGAGACGCTGGCGTTCGCGGCCGAACACGGCATCGCCGCGCAGGTGGAGACCGCGCCGCTGGCCGACGTCAATGCCGCCCTCCAGCGCGTGCGCGAGAACCGCGTGCGCTACCGGATGGTGCTCACGAACTGACCGGACGGTCGGCCGGCAGCTCGTCGATCACCGTCCGGCCGCGATGCGCGATCCAGGCGGCGAACCAGGGGCGCATCTTGCGGCGCTGGATCTTCCCGGTGTGCGTGCGCGGGATCGGGTGCGCGCCATGGAGCAACACTTTGGGCCGCTCGGCCACCGGCATGGCCTCGATCGCCGCCGAGAGCCGCGCACGCAGCGCTTCGTCGAGCGAGGAGAGCTCCAGGTAGGCGCCCACCTCCTCGCCGTGCTCGCGATGCGGGAAACCCAGCACCACCAGACGCCCGGACAGCTCGGGCAGCGCCTCGACCAGCCTGCGCTCGAGCCGCAACGGGCTGTACTTGTCCGCGTCGCGGATGATGATCTCCTTCAGGCGTCCGGTGACGAAGTAGACGGGCCGCCCTCGGTGCTGGCGAAAGAAGCCCTCGTCGCCGCTCTGCAGCCAGCCCTCGGCGCCAAAGGCGCGCGCCGTGTTCTCGGGGTCGCGGTAGTAGCCCAGCATCGTCGAGTGCCCCCGAACGACAAGCTCGCCGCGCGCTCCCTCTTCCACCGGCGCGCCGTTGTCGTCCACAACCCGCACTTCGGTGCCCTCGAGCGCGGGACCGATCGACGGAACTTCCCAACTGAACATGAGGCGCGCGTGTTCGCTGGCCGGTTCGTCAGGCGAGACGCAGCAGGCGAAGTTGGTGTACTCGGAGAGGCCCCAGCCCTGGATGAGCGGGATCTGCGTGCGCGCCTCGAAGTCGCGCGCCAGGTCGCCTGGCAGAGGCGCGGACGACACCATCAGGTGGCGCAGGGTGGGCACCTTCTCGCGCGTGACGCCGGCGGCGAGCAGCGCGGGCAAGAGCGAAGGCACGACGCTCGAGACCTCCACCGATTCCGCACGGATCACCTGGGCCCAGCTGAACGGCTCCAAACGCTCGGTGAAGACGAGATGCCCGCTGGTCGCGAGAGCGGTCATCAGGCCGAAACCGAAGGCGTGCGCGTGGTAGAGCGGCAGCACCGCCAGCTGTGTGGTCGCCTGGAGGCGGAAGTTCCGTGCCATGCTCCAGGCATTCGCGAGCAGGTTGCGCTGGCGGAGGGCGACGCCTTTCGGGTTGCCCGTGGTGCCGGAAGTGTAGAGGAACACCGCCATCTGCTCCTCGAGCCGGCCTGGGACCGGAGGTGTCTGCCCGGCGATCGCAAACGCGTCCTCGAGGTGCAAGGTGAAGGGCGGTCGGGCGGCCTGCGGAACGCGGACGTCGAGCTCTCGCGTCACGCACAGACCGCTCGCGCCCGAGTGGCCGACGACGTAAGTCCAGTCCTCGGCAGCCGAGCCGGGATTGAGAGGCACCACCACCGCGCCAAGACGCAAGAGCGCCAGCGCCAGGACCGGAACTTCCATCCGGTTGGGCGCGAGGATGGCGACGCGGTCGCCGGCACGCACGCCGAGTTCGAAGTGCAGTCCCCCCGCCAGCGCCTCCACTCGAGCGGCGAGCTCCTCGTACGAGAGGCGCCCTTCCAACGCCTTGCCGCGATAGAAGCTGAGCGCGGCCCGTTGCCCGTGCTGCGCCAGCAGGCTGAGGAGGCTTGGAAAGTCGCGTGCCGGAGGGTCCGTCATGGCGTGTTCAATAGTCGACCACGAAGCCGTAAGCGTAGGCCGCCTGCAGGCGCGTAGAAATCTCGTTCAAGTCACCCTGGTGGAAGCGCCAGTCGAGATCCGGCGCCGCCTCCTCGAGCGTAGTCACCCCGAAGTAGAGCGGCTGGAACCCCATCTCGAGGTACGCCCTGCCATAGCTGGCGGCGACCGACGCCTCGTCGGCAAACACGGGCTCGCGGTGGCCCAGCCCTTTGAAGCTCGATTTCGAGATCGCGCCGATGCGGCCGTCGTTCTCCCAGTAGAGGGTGACACAGTGCCCGCACTCCTCGTCCTTCTTGGGATCCCGCCGGTGGATCGCCAACAGGCGCCGTTTGGTGCCGGAGAAGAGGAGCTCGAGAAGGCCGTAGGAGAGGATGGCCGCGTCGATACAGGTGATGCGCGCACTCTGCAGCGACGAGCGCACCGACTGGATGCGATAGTTCGCCCGCCATTCGTCCAGGTACTGGCAGCCGTCGATGATGTGCCGGACGTCTCCCGGCGCCAGGAGCGGCGCGGCGCCGGCCATCTCCTGCACGCGACGGAGCTCGGCCTCGGTATAGCCGAGCTGCCCGACCATCGAGCGGGTCACGGCTCGGGTCGCGCTACTCGGAGAGGGGATCGCACGGCAGCCGGGGCACAGTGGCGAATTTCGCGTAGAACGTGTCGATGCCGTCCAAGAAGAGCAGGAGATGTTCGGCCATGTTCCTGGCCACGTTCAGAGCGTCGTTCAACTCGCGGCGCGTGAGGGGCGGCACGCTCTTGCACATCAGGCGGAATGCATCCTGGTGCTCCAGCGCCTGATCGGCACGGGTGTGCGCGATGAACGAGTCGATGAGCTTGTCGGTGTACGGATAGTGCTTCCGCATGGCGTCGTAGAAGTCGTTCACGGCGTCGGCCGCACTCTGGTCGCCAGTGTTCTCCGTCATCTGCAAGAGCTCGTTGCCGGAGTAGTAGGCGAACGAATTGCGCTGCGCAGTCTCGTTCAAGTAGTTCACCAAGGCGCGCGTCGAGGGCAGCGGCTGCGACCGCAGGATCACATCGTCGGGGAAGAGGGTGCGCAGGCCTTTGCGGTAGATGTCTCCGTGCGTGTATTCCTCGATGAAATGGCGCGCAAGGTGCGGCATCATCTCCGGCGTCGCGTTGGCCGCCGCCGTCCCCATGTGCTCGAACGCCGCCTCGATGTAGTGGTACTTCTCGAAGGCGAAGCCCAGCACCTGGGCGCGGGTGGCCTTCCCAGTGATGATCTTCTCCCAGAGCGGATGGACGTAGATATCCTCGAGCCAGGCGTTGCAGTGCCGGCGATGGAGCTCGTAGAACTCCATGCCGCTCATCAGGGCTCCTTCGTTCCCGCCGGCCTGGAAGGAAACGACGCCCGCCTTCTCCAGCTGCTCGAGAAGCGCGCGCACCCGCGCCGGCCTCTCCGCGACCTTCTCGGCGATCGAGGCGATGGCGCTCGCCCCGCTTAGCTCGGGCCGCAGCTTGTTGAAGAGATGGGCGGCCTCGTTCTCGAGGACCACCTCCTCGTTCAGGTGGCGGATCACCACCTGGCCGTTCGTGCCCGCAACCGTCGTGGTGCGGCGCAAGAGCGGAAGATCCTTCGAGGTCCGGAACTCGACGGCGCGCGTGGTCGTGGGCATGGTGGTCCCTCCCCTCGCGGTCTAGTCGCGAGCGAAGTCGAACTGGGGCCGCGGAACCGGATTCGACTCGACCTGGTAGTACTTCTCGATGTTCTCAGTCCATTGCCAGATGTGCTCGACCAGCTGGTGCCCGTAATCGAGAATCTCCGAGGCGCGCTGCGCGGGGATCTCGGGCACGTGCTCGAGGATGTCCCTGAAGAGATCCGAGTGCTGATACTGCACGTCGAGATCGAGGTGCTGGTAGATGGGCGCAATCGCTTCTTTCGGGATGCCGTACAGCTCGGCCGATTTGTCGTAATAAGGATTGTACGTCTTGCGATTGACGGTCGTGCCTTCCAGGACCGCCGAGCAGATCGAGTAGGCGAGGATGTCCTGACGCGCGGCCTGGCGCATGAAGTTCGAGAGCGCGAGCGTCATCGGTAGCGGCACCGACTCGGCGATCTGCGACTCGGTGAAGCCGAGGTTCTTCAACGACTTCATGAAGTAATGATAGTGGTTCCACTCCTCTGCATAGTGCTTGGCGCGCAGCTGCTTGATCGGCTTCTCGTGCGCGTGCGCGCAGGAGAGAGGCATGTGCCGGTTGGCGTTCTTGGTGTAGTGGTAGAGTTCGATCAGCCAGCCCGTGAAGAGCCGCGCCGACCCCCTGCCACTCATCATCCGTTCCCAGAAGGGATGCGCGAACGCCTGGCTGAGCCAGCTGTCGAGCACCGCCGAGAAGCGGGCGTGGAACTCGAGGCCGGTCATCGTCTTCGGCGCGTCGTCGACGCGGTAGAGAAGACCGGACTTCTCCAGCGCATCGATGAATCTCGGGACCTTGGCCTCGTCCATCCCCAGCTCGCGGGAGAGGTCCGCCACACCGCGCAGGCTCGGTAGCCAAGCCTCCACCTTCTGGTACCAGTCGAACTCACGCTCGCCGAGCTCGACCACCCGGTCGCTCAAGCGGAGCTGGCGGCGGCCTTCGGAGCCGGTGATTTCGTAAACGCGTTTGGTACGATATTGGGAGGCGAGCGACGCCATGGGGCAACCTGAGCCTAAGGTAGTAGGTCAATTTGACCGACGTACCCAAGCTAAGCAGCACCTGACATTCGGTCAACGCGGCACGAGATCGGCGCTGTCCAGCGGCAAACACCGAGCAGGCGTGTGGACCGTGGGACCGCATTCGATCCAGGCTCTGGCCAAGATCGAGTGTCCAACTCCGAGGACGAGCATGTATCTGCCTGACTCATTTCGCCTCGACGATCGCGCCGCACTGTTCGCCCATGCGGAGGCGTACCCGTTTGCGACCGTGATCACGCACGGCGAGGGAGGAGTGGCCGTGAGCCACCTTCCTCTCCTCGTCGACGCCGGCCGAGACCTCCTGCGGGGGCACCTCGCGCGCGAGAACCCGCAGCTCGCGCACCTGGCCGCCAGGACGGAAGTGCTGGCGATCTTCCATGGTCCTCACGGCTACATTTCGCCCTCCGCGTACACCGAGCAGCCGAGCGTGCCGACCTGGAATTACGTAGTCGTGCACGCGCGCGGACGGTCGCGACTCGTCGACGAGTCCGGACTGCGCGGGATCCTCGACGATATGGTGAAGCGCTTCGACGCCACTGGCTGGCGCCTCCAGGCACCCGAGGAGTTCGTGCGTGCCAAGCTGGGTGCGATCACAGGCTTCGAGATCGCGCTCGAGCACCTCGAGGGCAAGTGGAAGATCAGCCAGAACCGTTCGCTCACGGACCAGGCGCGCGTGGTTGCATGGCTCGAGCGCGGCGACGAATCGAGCCGGGCGCTCGCCGCCCTCATGCGCGCTCGGCTCGAGGGTCGAAGGTAGCCAACGTCACGTACGCAGAGAAAGGTGGTCCATGGCAATCGAAGTACGACCTGTCGGCGTCGAAGCCTTCGACGACATCCATCCCCTGCTCCTCAACTTCCCGACGAGGAAGATGTCCAAGGAAGACTGGCGCTGGATGCTCTTCACCTATCCGTGGTCGGACAGCCCCCATCGCGGATACGCCATCTACGCGGAGGGGAAGGCGGTCGGGTTTCTCGGCACCATCTTCAGCGCCCGACCGCTGGCGGGCCGCATGGAGCGGGTCTGCAGCCTCTCCTCCTGGATCGTGGTGAAGGAGCACCGCCACGCCAGCTTGTCGCTCGTCACCCCGATCCTGAAACTGCGGGATTGCACCATCCTCAACCCGACGCCGTCACCGGTAGCTTACGAGATCTTCCACAAACTGGGCTTCCAGCCGCTCGAGAGCGAGCGGCTGATCGTGCCGCCGCTGCCGGGCCTCGCCGAGGCGACGCGTGCTCTCGAAGGCTCCATCGCCCGGTCGCGCGAGGTTCTGGAAAGCGAGCTGACGGGCGACGAGCGGGCCATCTACCGCGACCTCTCGTCGAGTCCGGTAGCGCAGCACGTCCTGCTCCGCCGGGGCGGGCGAAAATGTTACGTGGTCGCCACCCCAATCCACCACAGGGGCATTCCCTTCGCCGAAATCCAGTACATCGGGGACCGGGACTTCTTCTGGGAGAACCGGATCCTGGCCCACGCCGCTCTCGTGCGCTCGACGCGAGCAGTGGGCCTCTGGGTGGACCGTCGATTCGCCACCGGAAACCGGATCCCTCTCGCGTTGCGCTGGCGGGCGCCGCGCCTCTACCGTCCAACGCGCAAGGAGATCACTCCCGAGATGATCGATGGTCTCTACTCGGAGATGATGGGCCTGCGCTGGTAGCCTCGCCGGCACCTTGGCGTAACCTATCGGTCGTTCCATCCTGACCTAGGGACTCGCACCCAGCTGGAAGACCGAGGCATACCGGATCATCCAGTCGGGTCGTCCCTTGTCGATGGGCTCCAGGCCCCAATAGCGATGAGGCCAGCTCGCCCGGAGCGAGGGATCGCCCTCATGGATCTCTTCGAGCAGGTCCGGGACGGGTTTCCAGCCGAGCGCGGTCGCCACCTTCGTGCGCACGTCGAGGTCGACTCCCGAAACGAAGAGAAGTCCGCCCGGCGCGACGAGTCGCGCAAGGTTCCGCAGGCATTCCTCTGCTTCCAACGGCCGCATGTGACAGAGAAACCGGTTGGCCACGACCATGTCTTGAGGACCCAAGGCAGCGGCGAGGCCGGGATCCGCCGCATCGCCAACGCGCCAGACGATCCCCTCCTTGATCCAAGGCTTGACGCGGAGCCAATCGCCGTTCCTGTCAAACATGTCCTCCATTTCCTTCGCCGTCATCCGATCGAAGATCGGCTCGTCCACCAGCTCGGATCTTCCCACCCGGTAGACGCCCTTTTGCGCGGCCTCCACGACCTCCGCTGAAATGTCCACAGCCTCCATCCGAAGCTCGACCTCCGGATGCGCGGAACGGACTGCCCAGGCGATGGAATACACCTCGGCGCCGTTGCTGGGGCCGAGGATTGCGATCTTCACCGCTCGGTCTTTCCCCTTCGATTTCGAGAGGCGCCCGATCAGTTCGAGCTCGGGGCGGTTCCGGAGGAAGAAGGTCCCCAGATACATCTGGCGATCCTGCAGGCGGACCAACGAGTGGACCAGGTGGCCGAACGAACGGACGGGGCGGCGCGCCGTCACCGATCGGGGCAGGCGATCCCAGATCCACTCGTTCAGGCGCAGGTACGCGCCCACGGGGGATCTTCCCAGGATCTGCAAGCTAGCCATCCGTGCCAGTACCCTTTCGACCATGGGGGCGTTGCTCCGCTTCGACCACGTCGCGGAAGATGCGCACGTATTGTCGGTCCAGCGTCTCCCGGTACTTCTCCACCGTCTGCTTCAGCGACGACTTGAGAATCTGGGAATTCTGCTCGAGCTTTACGAACTGCTGGACTAGCAAGTCGACTTCCAGACCATGGATGCTCTGGCAGTACTCCGCCATGCCCGCTCCCGCCATCAGGGAGGCGATCTTTTCGTGGTAGGAGAGCGCCACGACCGGCTTGTTGAGCATCAAGGCCAGCACGAGGTTGTGGAAGCGCGTGGCCACCACGGCGTCGGTCGCCGCCAGCTGGTCGATGAGCTCTTCGACCGAACCAACCGGCTCCTCCACGATCTGCCGCTCGTCGTACCGAAACGCTCTCTCTTGCAGCTTCTTGACCACGTCCCCTCTGATGCGCGTGTCGTAAGTCGCGTCTCCGATGAGGAGCCGGACGGCGTACTTGCGCTCCAGGAGCCAGGCCAGGAACGTCGTCACCTTCTCCAGGTACTGCTGATACGTGGCCTCGCTGGAGTTCCCCGTGGGATCGTTGCCGTAGTAGTCCATCAAACCGAGGCCAACCACGCGGCCGCCCCCGTTTCGCCTCGACGGCGCGGGGAGCTCGGGCTTCAGGCTGAAAGCCAGATCCGGATACACGAAGTCGTTCTGCGTATCGAACCCGATGCTCGCCAGGTAATGCTTCGAAAAATCGTCGCGGTACGACCGGTAGTCGGCCAACGAGAGCGCCCATTGGACGATCATCCTGCTCAACGGATGCGCGATGGGCCCGGCGCCGACGCTGACGAACAGCAACTTGGACCTTCGCGCCTTCGCCAGCAGGGACCACTTCAGGATTTCGTAATGCAAATCAAAGGGGCCGATTCCGAAATCCCCCAGCATCCCCGTCCCGGTCATCACCAGCATGCGGGTGCCTTTGAGCGTCCGGAATGCCTCGACCCATCTGGCCAGCTCCCTGGGTAGCCGGACCAGGAGCCGCCGGATGAATTTCGCGACGGCGCCGTTCCCGCCGCGCCGTTCTTCGCCGGCGGGGGCCTTGACGAGGCGATCCGAGATCGGGAAGGCGGGAACCTGGTGGCTCGCCGTCACCTCCCGCGGCGAGGTGCAGATGCAGTTCACCTTCGCGTGCGGCAGGTACTTGTGGACGTTGTGGATGATGGCTTGCAGCGTGTATTCGTTGCCGAGGTTGTGCGTGCCGAAATTTCCGAACAGGCTGACCGTCGTGTGCGCACGGCGTGGCGGCTTCATTGCCTCCATGGTCATGCTGGCGGAGACCGCCGGCAACCCTCTCCGGCGGGGAGGCAGGTCCTCGCCTGAACGACCGACGAAGCACTCGAGGGGGCTCCGGCAGATCATCTGTCGGATAGTAGGCGGCGCTGCGCCGGTCGCTCCACTGAACGCTTGGGGTCCGTGTTCACCGCGCAACCGTGCATACACTCCTGCAGTTATGAGTACGCTCCTAGCAAGCCACCATCCCGTCTTCAGGAGCGAGAGCGATGAGGATCCTTCTCACCGGAAGTCGCGGCTACATCGGAACGGTCATGGGGCCGTTTCTCACTGGCGCGGGCAACGACGTCGTCGGCGTCGACACCGACCTGTACCGCCGTTCCACTTTCGGTCCGTGGCGCGAGTCGATCAGGACCCTCTGCAAGGACGTGCGCGAGATCCAGGTCCCCGACCTGCGTGGGTTCGATGCGGTGGTCCACCTCGCGGCGCTGTCGAATGATCCGCTGGGCGATCTGAACCCCGGCCTCACCTACCAGATCAACCACCTCGCCTCGGTGCGGCTGGCCGAACTGGCCAAGGCGGCGGGAGTGCGGAGATTCGCCTTCGCGTCCTCGTGCAGCAACTACGGCGCGGCGGGCGACGCGCCGGTGGACGAGGAGGCGCAACTCAATCCGGTCACCGCTTACGGCGAGTCCAAGGTGCGGGTCGAGCGCGACGTCTCGCGGCTGGCGGACGACTCCTTCTCCCCCACCTTCTTGCGCTGCGCCACGGCCTACGGCGTCTCTCCCCGGCTGCGGTTCGACGTTGTGCTCAACAACCTGGTCGCCTGGGCCTTCACCTCGGGAAAGGTATTCTTGAAGAGCGACGGGTCGCCCTGGCGGCCCATCGTCCACATCGAGGACATCAGCCGCGCCTTCCTCGCCGTTCTCTCCGCGCCGCGTGCGACGGTCCACGCGCAGGCATTCAACGTCGGCAGGAGCGATCAGAACTACCGCATCCGGGAGATCGCCGAGATCGTCAAGGAGACCGTCCCCGGCTGCGAGATCGCCTTTGCTCGCGATGCGGGACCGGACAAGCGAAACTATCGCGCCGACTTCTCCAAGATCGGCCGCCTGCTGCCGTCGTTCGAGCCCCAGTGGGACGCGCGGAAGGGCGCCCGGCAGGTCTACGAAGCATGCAAGACCGTGGGCCTGAAGCTCGAGGACTTCGAGGGTCCGCGGTTCCGGCGTATCGATCAGCTCAAGCAGCTCATGCGGGTGGGAAACCTCGGGCCCGACTTGCGCTGGCTCTCGGAGCCAGTGGCGGCGTGAGCCTGTTCGTCTCGCGAGCCGGGCGCTTCCCGGCGGGAAAGAGACCGTGATCTTCACCGAAACCAGGTTGAAGGGTGCCTTCATCGTCGACGTGGAAAGGCGCGAGGACGAGCGCGGCTTTTTCGCCCGCGCCTTCTGTCAGCGGGAGTTCGCCGAACACGGCCTCAAGCCCGTGATTGCGCAAGCGAACGTCGCGTTCAACAAGAGGAAGGGCACGCTGCGAGGCATGCACTTCCAATATCCGCCGCACGCCGAGACGAAGCTGGTCCGCGCCACCCGCGGGGCGATCCTCGACGTCATCGTGGACCTGCGGCCCGAGAGCGCGACGTTCCTGCAGCACATCGCCCTGGAGCTGAGCGCCGACGGGCACCGGGCCCTGTACGTGCCCGAACGCTTCGCGCACGGGTATCAGGCCCTGGAAGACGCGACCGAGACGAGCTACCAGGTGGGCGAATCCTACGCGCCCGGCAGCGAAGGCGGGCTTTCTCCATTCGATCCGCGCCTGGGGTTGAAGTGGCCTCTGCCGGTCACCGTCATCTCGCCGAAGGACTCCGCCTGGAAGCACCTGGCGGAGGTCGAGCGAGAGGTGAGGCAGAGGATGAGAGCGTGAGGCGACCATGATTCTGGTGGACAAGGCTCTGAAGGCCAGGGAAGAACAGGGCAAGCCCATCCGCGTCGGCATGATCGGCGCGGGATTCATGGGCCAGGGGCTCACGAACCAGATAGTCCACAGCGTGCCCGGCATGCGGATGTCCGCGATCTACAACCGCAAGCCGGAGCGGGCGCTCGGGGTCTACCGTTACGCGGGCTGCGAGGACGCGAGGTCGGTTTCCAGCCAGGCGAGCCTCGACGAGGCGGTCCGGTGCGGACTTCCCGCCGTGGCCGAAGACCCGTACACGATCTGCCGCTCGCCCGAGATCGACGTCGTCATCGACGTCACCGGCTCCGTCGAATTCGGCGCCCGCGTGATCCTGGAAGCTTTCGCGCACCGGAAGTCCGTGGTGCTGATGAACGCCGAGGTCGACGCGACCATCGGTCCCATCCTGCGCGTCTACGGGCGCAAGCACGGGCAGATCCTCTCCTGCTGCGACGGCGACGAGCCCGGGGTGCAGATGAACCTGGTGCGCTGGGTCAAGGGCATGGGCCTCATCCCGCGCGTCGTCGGGAACGTGAAGGGCCTGCAGGATCCGTATCGCAACCCGACCACACAGAAGGGCTGGGCCGAGCGCTGGGGCCAGAACGCGGCGATGGTCACCTCGTTCGCCGACGGCTCGAAGATCAGCTTCGAGGAGTCGATCGTCGCCAACGCCACCGGGTTCAAGGTGCGCTCGCGCGGCATGTCGCGCGGGCTCAAGTACGACGGCTCCATCCTGGAGATCCAGAAGCTGTACGACATCGACGAGCTGCGCGCGCTCGGCGGCATCGTGGACTACACGGTGGGCCCGCCGCTCATCAAGGTGTTCGTGCTCGCCGAGCACGAGGACCCGAAGCAGCGGCACTACCTGAACCTCTACAAGATAGGCGAAGGGCCACTTTATCCATTCTGGACCCCGTACCACCTGGTTCACTTCGAGACGCCATTCTCGATCGCGCGCGTCGTCCTCTTCCAGGACGAGCTGGCGCCGCCGCTGGGCGGCCCCATGGTGGAGGTGTGCGCAGTCGCCAAGCGCGATCTCAAGGCCGGCGAGGTGCTCGACGAGTACGGCATGTACACGACCTACGGCGAGGCCGTGAATGCCGAAGAGATGTGCGCAAGCCGCTACCTGCCCGAGGGACTCGTCGAGGGGTGCAAGCTGAAGCGCGACATCCCCAGAGACCAGGTGCTGACCTACGCAGACGTCGAGCTGCCCGAAGGGCGCATCGCCGATGCCCTGCGGGCCGAGCAGTACCGGCACTTCCGCGGCGAGAGCTGGCTGGAGGAGCACCTGAAACAAGGGGCGGGCCGCCGCGCGGCGGCGGGAGTTCAGGAGGTCGTGACGTGAAAGTGGTGATCTTCTGCGGCGGACTCGGGATGCGGCTGCGCGAGTACTCGGAGTCCGTTCCCAAGCCCATGGTGCCGGTCGGTTATCGTCCGATTCTCTGGCACGTGATGCGCTATTACGCTCACTTCGGCCACAAGGAATTCGTGCTCTGTCTCGGCTACAAGGGCGATTCGATCAAGAAATACTTCCTCGAGTACGACGAGACCGTCTCCAACGACTTCATCCTCAGCGGGAACGGCAAGAAGGTGGACCTTCTCGCCAGCGACATCGACGACTGGAAGATCACCTTCGTGGACACTGGCCTCAGCTCGAACATCGGCGCGCGCCTCAAAGCAGTCCAGCCATACTTGAGTGGCGAGGAGATGTTCCTCGCGAACTATAGCGACGGCGTTTCCGACCTCCCGCTGCCCGCGATGGTCGATTTCATGAAGAAGCGGCCAGAATCCGTGGCCTGCTTCGCAGGCGTCGCGCCCTACGCCAGCTACCACCTGGTGAGCCTCGAAGACGACGGAAGGGTGCGGAGCATCCGGCACGTCAAGGACTGCGGGATGCGGATCAACGGCGGCTATTTCGTGCTCCGGCCGGAGATCTTCGAGTGGATGAAGCCAGGCGAGGAGCTCGTGCAGGAGCCCTTCCAGCGCCTCGCCGCCGCGGGCAAGCTGCTCTCCTACAAGTACGACGGGTTCTGGGCGTGCATGGACACGTTCAAGGACAAGCAGCTGCTCGAGGACCTTTACACGCGCGGCCAGGTTCCTTGGGAAGTGTGGAAGAACCATTCGCCGGACGCGGCCCGCTGATCATGCAGAGGGTCCCGCTGTTCGCGGAAGGCGGGCCGCGGCGCTTGCTGGCGCTCGGGGCGCACTGCGACGACATCGAGATCGGCTGCGGCGGGACGTTGCTTCGGTTTCTCGGCGAGCGCTCCGATCTGGAGGTGCGCTGGGTCGTCTTCTGCTCCACCGCCGAGCGGGCACGGGAGGCGCGTGCCTCGGCGGCCGCTTTTCTCCAGGGGGCGAGGAAGGCCGAGGTGATGGTGCGCGAGCACCGCGACGGCTATCTGCCGCACTCCGGAGCGGCGGTGAAGGACGAGTTCGAGGCGCTCAAGCGGGAGTACTCGCCCGACTTGATCCTCACGCACTACCGGCACGACCTGCACCAGGACCACCGGCTGGTCTCCGAGCTGACCTGGAACACCTGGCGCAACCACTTGATCCTCGAGTACGAGATCCCGAAGTACGACGGCGACCTCGGGGCGCCGAATTTCTTCTCGCCGCTGGCCGCGGCCGGGCTGGAGAGGAAGATCGCACTCGTGCTCGAGCACTTCCCCACCCAGGCGGTCAAGCCCTGGTTCAACGCGGACCTGTTCCGAGCGCTCGCGCGCATTCGCGGGATGGAATGCGTCGCGCCCGAGGGCTTCGCCGAGGCTTTCTACTGCCGCAAGGCGGTCTTCTAGTGGTCACCGTCGGCCAGCTGGTCCGAGGCAGCGGCGGCAGCGTGCTGCAGCTCTCGATGCGCCGGGTCCACGACCTGGTCGCGTTCTGCTTGCCCTACGAGTTGGAAGACGTCGTCGCCGAGGTGACCGGCGCCGACCGGGTGGAAGTCGCGAACGACCGGCCGCTGGAATTCGCCAGGCGGATGTACAAGCTCGGCCGGCTGGCGACGCGCTCGCGGCGGTTGGCGCGGGCGATGGTGCCCCGGCTCGGCGTGCCCGCGCTCACCCGTGACTACGACCTCTTCCTTCCGGTCTTCAACAACCCTTACGAGCTGTTCGCGCTCCACGCGGTGCCCGACTGGCGCCAGCGCTGCCGGGTGGCTGCCTGCTTCATCAGCGAGGTCTGGGACTACGATATCCCGGAGTATCTGCTCGAGCTGCTCGCGGACTTCGATCACATCTTCCTCGCTTCGTACCACCCGACCCAGGACGTGGCGCGGATCGTCGGCCGGCCCTGCACCTACTTGCCGCTCGCGGTCGACGTGCTCCGCTTCGCGCCCTATCCCAGTCCGCCGTGGCGATCCATCGACGTCTGCAACATCGGGAGGCGATCTCCGGTTACGCACGCCGCGCTGCTCCGGCTCGCGCGCGAGGGGCGCATCTTCTATTACTACGACACCGTACGCGCGAGCGGCGAGGGCGGAAGGCAGATGACGTTCAGCGTGGGCAACGCCAGCGAGCACCGACTGCTGCTGGCGAACCTGCTCAAGCGGAGCCGCTACTACGTGGCGAATCGCTCGCGGGTGAACGAGCCCGAGATCGTCGGTGGCAAGGAGGAGATCTCGTCTCGCTTCTACGAAGGCGTGGCGGCAGGGGCGGTACTGCTCGGCGAGCCGCCCGGATCGGACGAGTTCCGCAGGCAGTTCGACTGGCAGGACGCGGT
>Ga0137407_10001139_pt1 | contig 17430 bp, 12 predicted proteins | sample CZOMad2_2_16fung_FD_108410 | JGI IMG/M metagenome (GOLD analysis project Ga0137407, IMG submission 108410) | Vadose zone soil fungal communities from Angelo Coast Range Reserve, California, USA - CZOMad2_2_16fungal (Illumina Assembly) | ecosystem: Environmental > Terrestrial > Soil > Vadose... | reverse complement strand
TTGTAAAAAGACAATTTAGATTTTGGAATTTTATTTAGGCGCACTTTGCTCCATCCACCGCTTTCTTTCAGCGCTTTCTTCGCTTCTTCGATTGGCAATACATAAAACTCTGGAGACGTAGGACTAACTTTTGTTGCACGTTTTCTGAATGAATTACCGCGATTGAGTGCAACATGAACTACAAAATTACAGTTAAAATTCTTGAGCGGAAAACTTTTATCGTAATCCGTTGCCCATCGGCTTTTCACCTGTATTTTAGCGGTTTTTCCGGTAATCGGATTTACTGCGGTTAAATCGTAGCCGGGGAAATTAACGTAAGCTTTGTAGCAATGGACACCTTCAATTAGCAGATGGCCTAGAACTAAAAATTCTGCGCCTTCTGATTCCAACTTTGTGTCTTTGCGTTTCGGCATACGGAAAAATTACGCCAGCTTCGGCGTCAGTTGGCCGGAAACTTTTTGCGGCGGTTCTTCCGGTTCGGGATGGAAATGTTCCAGTTCCTCGCCTTTGCGCACGAGGCGCGCGCTGTTGAAAATCACGAAGAGTGTGCCGGTGACGTGCAAAATCGCGGCGGTGACCGGGCCGATATAGCCGAACGCCGACGCCGACAATCCGACGATGATGAAGCAAACGCCGAAAATAAAATTCTGGTTGATGACCGCACGCGCGCTGCGCGAAAGTTTCACGAGGAACGGCAACCGGCGCAGGTCGTTGTTCATCAGCGCAATCGTCGCGCTGTGGATCGCCACTTCGCTGCCCGCCGCGCCCATTGCGATGCCGATGTCGCCCGCCGCGAGCGCCGGCGCGTCGTTCACGCCGTCGCCGACGACCGCGACGCGATAACCTTTCGCTTTCACGGCGCGGACGAATTCAACTTTGTTTTGCGGCAAACAATCACCTTTTGCTTCTTCGCAACCAATTTCGGCGGCGACGCGAGTGGCAACAACCTGACGGTCGCCAGAAATCATCGCGATGCGGCGAACGCCGGCTTCTTTCAATTCGGTCAACGCTTCTTTTGCTTCTGCGCGAGTTTTGTCCTGCAAGCCGACCCAGCCGACGCATTTCCCGTTTTGTGCGACGAAAATCAAACTCCAACCTTCGGTCTCGTTGAGGTCAACGGATTTTTCGAAATTGGAATCCACGCCGTTGTCTTTCAGCCATTGCGCGCGCCCGACCAAAATTTTCGCGCCATTGATTTCCGCTTTCACGCCGCGACCGGCCGTTTCGGTAAAATCTTTTGGTTCGGCCAGCGGAACTCCGGCTTCGCCTGCGAGCGTCGCAAGCGCTTTGGCGGTTGGATGATTGCTGTATTTTTCTGCGGACGCTGCGAGCAACAGAAGTTCGGCGGGTTTCGTTTCGCCAATCGGCGCGAGGCGGCTGACGGCAAGCTGGCCGGTCGTGAGAGTGCCGGTTTTGTCGAAGATGAAAGCGTTGATTTTTGCGGCAGCTTCGATGTCGGCGACGTTCTTGATCAAAATTCCCAAACGCGCGGCGGCGGACAGCGCGGCGACCATCGCCGTCGGTGTTGCGAGAATGAACGCGCACGGGCATGAGACGACGAACACGGCGATGACGCGGCTCAAATCGTGCGTGAACGCCCAGACCAAAATGCCGATGAGCAACACGAGCGGCGTGTAATAGCCCATGTATTGATCCACGATTTTCATGATGGGCAATTTGGTTTTTTCGGCGGCGAGAATCAATTCGCGCACACGGCCAAGCGTCGTGTCTTCACCGGCGCGGCTGACTTTGATTTCCAGAACGCCGGTAAGATTTTGCGTGCCGGCAAAAACTTCATCGCCAGTTTTTTTGTCGGCGGGCAATGATTCGCCGGTGATGGTCGCCTGGTTGAACGAGCCTTGGCCGCTCAAAATAATTCCGTCCGCCGCGACATTGTCGCCGGGACGAATGCGAATCGTGTCGCCGACGCTCAATTCGCTCGCAGCAATTTCTTCTTCGCTGCCGTCTTTTGTGATTCGCCGCGCTTTGGTCGGAGTTAATTTTATCAGCGATTCGATGGATTGGCGCGCGCCCTCGGCGGTGCGTGTTTCGATGAGTTCGCCGATGAGCATCAGGAAGGCGATGAGGCCGGCGGTTTTGTAGCCCGTGCTGGCTTGCGTGCTGAAAACACTTGCCTCCTGCCCGTTGAAAACGCCGACGGCGCCGGACGCAAACGCCGCGAGCACGGCGATGGCGACAAGTTCGTTGATGCTCAAACGGCCTTGCCGCAAATCCTTGATGGCCGTGACGACGATGGGATAAATCAAAATGATCGCGCCGAAAAATGCGCTGAAGCTGGCGACCGTGCTGCCTTCGGAAAAAATCCAGTCCACGATGAACGCATTCAGCACCAGCACGATTCCGAGGACGGCCTGCCACAAATGCACCGACGAATGTTCGTGGTCATGGCCGCAGCCGCAATTGTCATCGTGTTCGTGCTGGCTTAAAAGTGAAGTGACTTGCATAGAAATTTACGATTTATGATTTGCGATTTACGATTTGAAAAAACTTTTCTGCCGAGAATTGAATCACGGTTGAGCAAACTAACTAATTTTGTATAAAGCCAACCAACACAAAAGCTCCAAATTAAAATACAAAACAGATACAGTGGAATTTGTATAAGCAAAGAAATTTCCAGATTTTCCGCATCAGCCTTTAGAAAGAAAAAGAACAATTGGCAGAAAAAAGGTTGAAGCCACATGCACATCTTACTCCAGAATGTGACGGGGAGATATAAAAAATCACCCAAGAAAAAAAAGAAATAAAAAACGCCAAAAATCGCAAGTAGAGAAAGCAACAAATGTATCGCCGCCACTTTCCACATTTTCTTTTTTTGCATCGCGTCCATTTTTAATTACAGATTTGCCGACAGGTTTTTGGACTGCGCCAGTCCTCTGGCGCTTTCAAACCGGTTTGCCGATCGAAAGCGGCAGAAGGCTGCCGCACTCCAAGACGCTATCGCGTTCAAGATTAAATTTTTCATTTACTGGCTCGCCGCATTTTTCGGCTGAGGCGGTTCGCGATTTAACATTAACCGAAGTTCGCGCGGTTTGCCATCGGCGCGTTGCGGCAAAAAGATTTTGTCCTGCACATTGGTCATCACGTTGCCGAGCGCGGGCATGAGCATTTGTTGCGCGACCAAGGCAGAGTTGGTCCGGTATTGCGGCAGCAATTCGCTGAATCGTTTCGCGTCGGCGTTGACGAGCGAGACATAATTCGTTCGCGCCGATTCTGCCAGATTCTCGATGCTTTTGGATTGCGCATCGGCATTGCGCAAAATTTTGTCCGCCGCGCTTCTGGCCTCGGTCATTGTCTTGGTGCGATTTTCGCGTGACTCAATGACTTGCGCGAAAACGTCTTTCAATTGACGCGGCGGAATATTTTGCACGTTGCAATTGTCAATGACGATGCCGAGCTTTTCCGCATCGGTCAAATTGCCGACGCGAATGCGCACGGCATCCTGAAATCCGGCTTGGTCGGCATAAAGCGCGTCGTCCACCTTGAAATGCGCGGCGGTGTAAAGCACCGACTCATTCAACGCATTTTGAATCGTGTTGGATGCGGACAAAAAGCCGAACACATATCGAATCGGGTCTTCGATGTGATAATGCAGCGTAGCTTTTGTGTGAATGATGTTGCGGTCGGCGGTGATGGCAAAGCCGTCGCGCGCCGGATCGAGCGACTGGCCGGCGGGAATTTCCTCGCCGCTCAATTCCTGTTCGGGCGTCGTGAAATACCAGCCGACGGTGGATTGGAGCGTTTGCTGTTCCGTGATCGGAATTTTCACGACTTCATCAACCGGATACGGAAACGACCAGTGCAACCCGGCGTTGAGCAAAATCTTTTCGCCCTCGCCGACGGGTTTGCCGAAACGGAGTATGACGGCTTTTTCCTGCGGGCCGACGGTGAAAAATCCCGAACTGAAAAATGCGACGACCATCAGCGCCATCACAATTTTGACGATGAAAAAACTGCTGCGCAACGCCTCGGCCAGCGCCTGCGTGCCGGCGTCCTGCGTTTCCGGCACGCCAGCCGTCGCATTGCTTTGGCTCGGCAAGTGCGGATGCTCGTGATCGTGATGGTCGTGTTCGTTCATCAAATTATTTCGTCATGGAATTCGTCGGCAAATATTTGAACAAATCAAACGGTGGGTAGCGTTCGTCAAAAATCAAAGTCGAATGCTGGTTGAGCGATTGTTTCCACGCATCAATCCGCAAAAGAAAATTCGCCAGTTCGGGATTTTGCTGGAAGATGGCGAATGTTTTCGCGGCTTCGGCCTCGCCCGCAGCGCGGATTTGGATGGCCTCGGCGCTGGCTTTTGAAATCGTCTCGGCGGCCTGGCGTTCGGCCGTGGACTTGATTTTCATCGCCTCGGAATCGCCGAGCGACTGGTTTGCGACGATTATGCTCTGGCGCTCCGATTTCATGCGGTCAAAAACCGTTTGCGTCACGCTTTCGGGCAGCCCGATTTTTTTGAAGCCGAGAAATTCGATGTTGATGCCGACGTTGTTCGTGCTCAATTGCGTCTGCACCGCCATTTTGATTTTATTTTCGATTTCTTCAAATTTCAATTGCTGCGGATCGGAATTTACAAAACCGGACAGTTCGTTTGATGCGATGACGGCGTTTTTTGCGCTGCGTAACATGACTTCGAGCATTTGCTGCGCGGCGGGAACGGAGCCGTTTTTGAAAACCTGCAAAAACCGCTGTCCGTCAGAAATCCGCCAGCCAATATAAACGCTCGTCAAGATGGTGATTTGGTCTCTTGTCTGATTTTCGCTGAACCTGTCTTCAAAATTCTGGACGCGATTGTCGAATTTATAAATTTTTTGGATCGGCCACGGCCATTTGAAATAAAGATTTGGCTCGGTGATGTTGCCAACCGGCTTGCCGAACGTCGTGACGACGGCGACTTCCGATTGGCGCACTTGAAATGAAAACAGCAGCATCGCGAAAATCACGATCAACGCCGCGGCAACAATGGTGGTCACAAGATTCCGTTTCATAAAATTATTCGGGATTCACGTTCAAAAGGTCTGTGCGAATTTTATCTTCCAAATCAAAAATCAAAACGTCCTGCGTGTTCGTCACGAGCAAAACATATTTGCGCGCGTTTTTGGTCGCATCGGCGAACGCTTCAAAATACGCGCGCTGTTCGTAGACCGACGGCGCGGCCTGGAACGCGGGGATTTGGTTCGTGAACAACGCCACGTTTGCGCGCGCGACGGTTTGCAATTGGATTCGCGACGCCTCGGCGACATTTACCGCCGAAAACGCCATTGCGCCGGCCAGCGTGTTGGTGCGGATCGCATCGGCGGCGGCATTGTTCGTGGTCGCAATCATTTTTTGAAATGAGCCGACCACGTTTTCATAATCAGCGGCGATGGGCGTCGGCGGATGAATGTCCTGCAGGCCGACAAAAAGAATTTTCGCGCCGAGCTTCCGCGCGTTGGCGGCGGATTGGATTCGCGCCTGCAATTCCTGTCCCGCGCCCAATCGCGTGTGCGAAAGGATGTCTTTCAAATCCTCGCCGGCGAGGAATTTCACGACTTCGCGCGACGCCACGTCCGCCAGCAATCTGGTCGCATCGGCATTGGCATAAGCCCATTGCATGACGTTGGTGATCTGGAATTGCACCGGAATGCTGACAGTGATGAGGCTGATGGGCGGCGCCTTGAGCGCGTCGCTGGACTCGCCCAATTCTTTTTGCACCGCCGCCGTCAACCGGTTGCCGACGAGAAAATTTTGTTCCTGATTGTGCGCAATCGTCCAAAGAATCGTTTGCGCTTCATCCACGCCCGGCGTGAAGCCGACGTAGAGCGTTTGGATCTGTTCGGTGCTGTAGCGGTAAATGTTATCAAGCGGCAACGGCAATTTGAAATGCGCGCCAGCATCGAGCATGGCGACGGGTTTGCCAAAATGTTCAAGCACTGCCTGCTCGCCCGGCTCGACGAAAACAACACAAGTTGAAAGCAGCAGGATGACCAATTGTGCCAGCAGAAGCGCGGGCAAATTTTGCTTCAGCATCTGGAAAAACCACGTTTCCGAAACCTTGAAGCCGAATTGATAATCGAGCGTTTGCGCAGCGGTCGTGAACAGACTTTCCGGCTGGCCGAGCAGGCCGATGACGCGGCTGTCGTAAAGCGGGCGCGTAATTTTTCCTTTGATGCGTGGACGATAAATTTCCAGCAGCAGCGTCAGAAGAATTTCCGCCGCCATCAATCCGAGCAGAATGCAAAGCGCTCGGGCGACCCAAAAATCCGCTTTTGGAAATTCAATTTTGACACCAGCAATTCCAAGCGCCGTGAAAAAGCAAATGTAAGCACCCGCCAAAAGAAAACTCGCGCTTGGCCGCAACAATCTGTGGTTGCCAAGCCGCGCAATCGTCACGGAAAAACGCCCGATCAAAAAAAGCACCAGCGCGAAAATGGCGAAGAGCGACAGCGCGGGCATGGCGTGAGCGGAAGCGATGTCAGCGGTTGATTTGCCGGTCCATTGCCAGAGCAGATATGCGCCGCCCGCTTCGAGCAGAAAAAGCAAAACGGCAAATCCGGGAACGAAAAATTTTTCAAATTGCTCGCGCGAGCGGCGCGCGGGAAAAACTTCGGATTCCTTCGATTCGAACAAAGCCGATTCGCCTTTGGCGCGCGCCATTTCCTCGATCTCAAGTTTTTCGAGCCGCTCATTTTCTTCGAGCCGCATCTGAAACCAGCTTGCGAACGCGACGAGCGCGCCGATGCCGAGAAAAACCGACGCGGCTTCTCCGGCGAGCGAATTGGCCAGAACGGTGACGGCGAACGCGGCGATGAAAACCATCACCGTCACGGCCAGATTTATCAGCCCGTTTTTCTGTGTGTTGCGTTCCATTTTAACTCAATTCTCGATCTTCAAACAACATTGTGCCGACGGCCAGCGCCGCGCCCGCATAGCAAATCATGTATCCAAATGCTTTGCCGACGTAAGCCCATTGAAACGTGCTTTTGCCCGTGTCAATGGCGTCGGCGAGCCAGAAAAGCTGCCAGTTCGGGACGATGCTGTAAAGCGTTGAAGCCCACCACGGCGCGCCGCTTTCGATTTTTCCGCCGGATTGCGAGTAAATGTAGTCCGACATCAGGCCAACCAAAAAAAATGCCGAGCAAATCGCCAGCGTCGGAATCGTGTCGAAACGCGTCGAACACGCCAGCGCCAGCGCTGCGAGAATCCACAGCGCGAATAAGATTAACATTCCCGGTGGCAATAAATTCCAATTCACATGCGCCACCGTTCCGGCGCTTTGCATCTGTGTGGTAAATTGAAAAATGATGAATGCGGTCAACGTTGCCATGACGACAAACATCAAAACCGCGTCGCTCACGAACGGACGGCGCAGGAAAAAATTGCTGAAGCCCGCCAGCGCGTAGGCAAAAATGATTCCCGCCGCGAAAATTCCAATCGCCGGCAAATCGGTTTTGCCATAAGCATCGAACGCCATCCGGCTGGCGAGCAGCACGCCGATCATGTTTACATAGGTCAAAACCGTGAGCGCGGCGGCAAGTCCGGCAAATTTTGCCAGCAGAAATTGCGCGCGTCCGACCGGCTTGGACAAAACGGCCAATGCAGTTCCACTGCGGATTTCCCGCGCGAGCGACGATGACGCGTTCAACACCGCGCCGAAGAGGCCGGACAAAAGCATCACGGCCAAAACGGAATTTTCCACCAGTTTCGGCTCATCCCCGAACGCAAAGTAATACGGCACGGCGAGAAAAATCTCAAACAGGACGGAGCCAGTCATCAACAGCAAAAAAATTGGTTGCCGGATCAGCTCCATGAACGCGTTCATGGCGATGGTGAGAAATTGTCGCATTTAGTCGGCTTGAAGATTACAAAACTGCGCCTGGAATAAAAAGCAATCTTCCGCGTCAATTGGAAAGAAAATCGTGATTTTCGTTCAAAGAAACACAATCGTCGGATGCGACCCAAAATGTATCCACCGATTTAGTAGCGGTAATGCTCCGGCTTGTAAGGGCCTTCGACAGGCACGCCGAGGTAGTCGGCCTGTTTCTTCGTCAGCTTGGTCAGCTTCACGCCGATTTTTTCCAAATGCAGGCGCGCGACTTCTTCGTCCAGTTTTTTCGGCAGACGGTAGACGCCGATTTTCGCGGTGTCTTTGTTCTTCCACAAATCCAATTGCGCGAGGACTTGATTCGTGAATGAATTTGACATGACAAAACTCGGATGGCCGGTGGCGCAGCCGAGATTCACGAGGCGTCCTTCGGCGAGCATATAAATGCTGTTGCCGCCGGCGAAGGTGTATTTGTCCACCTGCGGCTTGATGGTGAGTTTCTTCACGCCTTTCGTGGTGTTCAAACGCTCGACCTGAATCTCATTATCAAAGTGGCCGATGTTGCAAACGATGGCCTGGTCTTTCATCTTCGCCATGTGTTCGAACGTGATGATGTCGCAGTTGCCGGTCGTCGTGACGTAAAGATCGGCGGTTCCGAGCGTGTCTTCGATGGTGGTGACTTCAAAACCTTCCATCGCGGCTTGCAGCGCGTTGATGGGATCAATTTCCGTGACGATGACGCGCGCGCCGAATCCGCGCAGCGAATGCGCCGAGCCTTTGCCGACGTCGCCGTAACCGCAGACGCACGCGACTTTGCCGGCGACCATCACGTCGGTCGCGCGCTTGATGCCGTCCGCGAGCGATTCGCGGCAGCCGTAAAGATTGTCAAATTTGGATTTCGTGACAGAGTCGTTGACGTTGATGGCAGGGACCAAAAGTTTTCCCTGCTCCAACATTTGGTAAAGACGATGAACGCCGGTGGTCGTTTCTTCGGAAACACCTTTCCAATCTTTCACGACGGTGTGCCAGAAACCGGGGCGTTCCTTCCCGACGCGCTTGAGCAAATTTTTGATGACGGCAACTTCGTGATTGTCGCTGGGCGAATTCACCCAATTGTCGCCGTTCTCCAATTCATAACCTTTGTGGATGAGGAGCGTGGCGTCGCCGCCATCGTCCACGATGAGTTGCGGGCCTTTGTTACCCGGATGCGTGAGAGCGCGCAAAGTCAAATCCCAGTATTCTTCAAGCGTTTCGCCCTTGTGCGCGAAAACCGGAATACCGGCGGCGGCAATCGCGGCGGCAGCGTGGTCTTGCGTCGAAAAAATATTGCAGCTTGCCCAACGCACGGACGCGCCGAGTTCGACGAGCGTCTCAATTAGGATCGCCGTCTCGATGGTCATGTGCAGCGAACCGGTGATGCGCACGCCTTTGAGCGGTTTCGTCGCGCCGTATTTTTTGCGGATGGACATCAAGCCGGGCATTTCGTGCTCGGAGACTTCGATGGTTTTGCGTCCCCATTCGGCGAGCGACAAATCGCGGACGGCGAAATCGTGTTTGGTTGCGCCGTTGCCGTTGGTTTTCACAATTGCGCGGCGTGATGGAGAAAGTTTAATTTTCGACATAATTTTTTGGCTGAAAGTTAATTCAAATTCAAAGCGCGGCGAAGATCTTTGACCTTGTCCGCTTTTTCCCAGGTGATTTCAGGATCGTTCTTGCCGAAATGCCCGTAGTTCGTCGTCTTGCGATAAATCGGGCGGAGCAGATTCAATTGCTTGACGATGTTTGCCGGCTTGAAACTGAAAACTTCGCGAACTGCATTTTCAATTTGCGTGTCGGTGATGCCGTCAATCGCCGTGCCGAACGTATTGATGCAAACGCTGACGGGTTCGGGATGCCCGATGGCGTAGGCAAATTGGATTTCTGCGCTCGTGGCAATTTTCGCGGCAACAATATTTTTTGCGACCCAACGTCCCATGTAAGCCGCGCTGCGATCTACCTTGCTCGGGTCTTTGCCGGAGAACGCGCCGCCGCCGTGACGTCCCATGCCGCCGTAACTGTCCACAATAATTTTGCGCCCGGTCAAACCCGTGTCGCCTTGCGGTCCACCGACGACAAAGCGCCCGGTTGGATTGATGAGAAATTGCGTCTGCTTCGTCAGCAAATTTTTCGGCAACGTTTTTTTGACAATTTCCTCGATGCAAAATTCCTTGATCGTCTTGTGCTTCGCGTCATGCGCGTGCTGCGTGGAGATGACGACGTTTGTGATTTCAACCGGCTGGTCATTTTCGTAACGAACCGAGACTTGCGATTTCGCGTCGGGGCGAAGCCATTTAACTTTTCCGGTCTTGCGGATGCGCGTGAGTTCGCGCCCGAGCCGATGCGCGAACATGATTGGCGCGGGCATGAGTTCGGGCGTTTCGTTGCACGCGTAACCAAACATCAAACCTTGGTCGCCAGCGCCTTGCTCGGCGTGGCCTTTGCCGTCCGCAGCTTTCGCGTCCACGCCTTGCGCGATGTCCGGCGACTGCGACGTGACGGCGTTCAAAATCAAAACTTTGTCCGCGTGAAAAACATCATCGTCATGCGTATAACCGATTTCGCGGATCGCTTCGCGCGCAATCGCGTTGAAATCCAATCTCGCCTTCGTCGTGATTTCGCCGCCGACGACGACGAGATTGGATTTGGCGTAAGTTTCGCAGGCGACGCGCGAAAATTTGTCTTGCGCGAGGCACGCGTCCAGAACGTAATCAGAAATCGTGTCGCACACTTTGTCCGGATGGCCTTCGCCGACGGACTCCGATGAAAAGATAAAATTTTTGCTCATTTAATTATTTAACCGCGTTTGAATTTAACATATTGACGTATCAAGATAGGATGATATAACACTTTCAAAGCGCGTCAAACCATTTTTTACAAAAGGAAACAAAGAAAACGAAGAATCAAAAACAAAATGCACCCATTATTCAAAAAAGCAGACGATTTAAGCCGTGAGGTTATCGGCGTGGCCATCGAGGTGCATCGAATCAAAGGCGCTGGTTTGATAGAAAGCATTTATGAAAAGTGCATGATGCGGGAATTGACGCTTCGCAACATCGCCTGCGTGAACCAACGGCTTGTAAAAATCGAATACAAGGGAATGACGTTTGACGAGCCTTTGCGTTTTGATGTTCTTGTGGAAGATTGCCTTTTATTGGAACTCAAGGCTGTTCAAGAAATATTGCCTGTTCACAAAGCTCAACTTTTGAGTTACATGAAGCTGCTCCATATTCCAGTCGGACTTGTTTTTAATTTCCACGAATTAAAACTGACGGACGGCATCAGTCGGATGATCCTTCCGGGAGCGAACCAATGAAAAAACTTCCACAGAAGAAAACAAAGCAAACAAAGTTCTTAAAAATTAGCCTTTTTGCTTCCCTTTGTTTCCTTTGTTATCTTCTGTAAAATTTATTGATCATGTCCGCCACGCTAAAATCATTGCGAGCCTTGTCCGACGCCACGCGCCTGCGAATCGTCGCACTGCTCGAGCGCGACGAGTTGTCCGTCAACGAACTTCAGGAAATCACACGGCTCGGCCAGTCGCGCATTTCGACACACTTAGGATTGCTTCAGGATTCGGCGCTCGTGCAATCGCGGCGCGAAGGTAAACGGACTTTCTACAAACTGAATTCGCAAGCCAGTGGCGCGACTGGAGAATTTGTTCAACTCGCCATTCGCGGCGCGAAAGAATTGCCGGAACATTCGCACGACCAAATCAATCTGAAGCGCGTCACCGCCCGCCGCAAAGAACACGCGCAAGTTTATTTCAACCAGATCGCCGGGCGTTTTGATCGCGTTTATGGACCGGGCCGTTCGTGGCAGGCGTTCGGACATTTGCTTTTAAGAATTTTGCCGCCGCTCGTCGTCGCCGATTTGGGCGCGGGCGAAGGTTTGTTGAGCGAACTGCTTGCACGCCGCGCGAAAAAAGTCATCGCCGTGGACAATTCGGAAAAAATTGTTGAGTTCGGAAAAGCCAAAGCGAAAAAGAACGGCCTGAAAAATTTGGAGTTCCGCCTCGGCAATCTGCAAAATCCGCCGATTGAGCCGAACAGCGTTGACCTCGTGATTTTGAGCCAGGCATTGCATCACGCCGAAATTCCGGCGGACGCGATTGCGGCGGCGCACAAAATTTTGAAACCACGCGGACAAATTCTGATTCTCGATTTGCTCAAACACAATTTCGACAAAGCTCGCGAACTTTACGGCGACCGCTGGCTCGGTTTTGCCGAAAGCGATTTGCACCGCTGGCTCGAAGCCGCCGGTTTCAAAAAAATTGAAATCAACATCGTCGCCGCCGAGGAACAGCCGCCGCATTTTCAAACCATTTTGGCGGGCGGGGAAAAATGATTTTGGTCAACGAAATCACTTTGGCGCAATGCAAAATTCACCTCAACCAACCGCCGGGCTTCATGTTGGTAAGATAAACCTTAAGAGTGATGTCGAAGCGAAAGCAGCTTTTATTAAAGAATTAAAAGCTCGCGGATTTACTGCACAAGTAAGCTAACGCGCGAGCGGCTAGCTCAACTGGTCAAGATTTACAAATCATTCCGATTGAAAGAATGAATTTTTGCAACACGCAGCGGAAATTTACGCCACAATCAAGTTCACCATTTTCTTCGGCACTACGATGATTTTCTTGATTGTTTTGCCTTCGATGAACGGTTTCACTTTCTCGGAATTTTTCGCCGCTGCTTCCAAATCGGCCTGCGGCGCGTTCACGGAAACTTTGATGACATCGCGTAACTTGCCGTTCACCTGCACGGGAATTTCAATTTCGTTTTCCACAAGTAGCGCCGCGTCAAACTTCGGCCACGGAGCGTAGGCCAAATTAGCAGTTGGGAGTTGGGAGTTGGCAGATAGTTTTTGCCACAATTCCTCCGCGATGTGTGGCGCGAAGGGCTGGAGCAAAATCAAAAACTCGCGCAGGACGGAAACGGGTTTCGTTTCCCACGTTATCGCGTCGTTCACGAAAACCATCATCGCGGAAATCGCCGTGTTGAAACGCAGGCCGTCCAAATCTTCGGTGACTTTCTTGATGCAGGCGTGCAAGGTTTTCAATTGCGCCGGAGTCGCCACGACATTTTGAATTGCCGGATTCAATTTGATTAAATTCAGCAACTCTCCGCGTCTCTGCGTCTCTGCGGTGGTTTCCGCCTGCTCAAATTCCGTTTCCGATTTTTCATCCACGAACAAACGCCAGACGCGACCAAGAAAACGATACACGCCCTCGACGCCTTTGGTGCTCCAGGGCTTCACCATTTCAAGCGGACCCATGAACATTTCGTAAAGGCGCAGCGCGTCGGTGCCGACTTCCGCCACCGGCACATCCACCGGAATCACATTGCCGCGCGACTTCGACATCTTTTGATTGTCCTCGCCGAGCACCATGCCTTGATTGACGAGCTTGAAAAACGGTTCGGGCGTCGAGACGTAGCCGAGGTCGAACAAAACTTTGTGCCAGAACCGCGCGTAAAGCAGATGCAACACGGCGTGTTCCGTGCCGCCGACGTAAAGGTCAACGCCGGGTTTTGTAGCGTCGGCGCTGTGCGCCGATTTGTCGAGCCGCAGGCTCGACGCTACACCCATCCAATAATTTTCCACGTCCTTGCCGACGAACGCGGAATTATTTTTCGCGTCGAGGTAGCGTAAATAATACCAGCACGAGCCGGCCCATTGCGGCATCGTGTTCGTCTCGCGCACCGAGCCGTCGGGCAGATTCACCCAATCCTTCGCGCGGGCGAGCGGCGGTTCGCCGGTGGCGGTGGGTTTGTAATCTTCGAGCGTTGGCGGCAAAACGGGCAACGCACTTTCCGGCAACGCTTCGTGATAGGACTCGCCGTCCGGGCCAATTTTCCAAACAATCGGAAACGGCTCGCCCCAGTAACGCTGGCGGCTGAACAGCCAGTCGCGCAATTTGTAGTTGATGGTTTTCTTGCCGAGACTTTTTTCTTCGAGCCAGGCGGTGATTTTCTTTTTGGCTTCGGCAGTTGGCAACCGATTGATGTCGCAACGTTCGCCAGATGGATCTTTCAATCCCCAGCCGTGTGGTGGAGACCTCCTTGCCACGCCTTCACCACAAAATGGTGATTCCAGCGGGATAGGAATTGCGCCATAGGTTGCGGTCTTCAATTTTGCCAATACCTCTGGATCCCAAACCACTTCGACAATTGGCAAATTAAATTTCTTTGCAAACTCCCAGTCGCGTTCATCATGTGCAGGCACGGCCATGATTGCGCCAGTGCCGTAACTGGCGAGAACGTAATCGGCAATCCAAATCGGAATTTTTTCACCGTTGACGGGATTGATGGCAAACGCGCCAGTGAATACTCCGGTTTTTTCTTTGGCAAGTTCTGCTCGTTCGAGATCTGATTTCCCAGAGGCGAATGTTTTGTAGTCTTCGACAGCTTTCTTTTGTTGTGACGAGGTAATCATCTCAACAATGTTGTGTTCCGGCGATAACACCATGTAAGTCGCACCGAATAAAGTATCTGGTCGCGTTGTAAAAACACGAATTGAAATCGGCAATTTTGTGTCGGCTACCGCAAAATTTACTTCCGCACCTTCGCTGCGTCCGATCCAGTTCCGCTGCATTTCTTTGAGTGAATCGGTCCAGTCAATCGTGTCTAAATCCTGCAACAATTTTTCCGCATAAGCCGTGATTCGTAGCATCCATTGACGCATCGGTTTGCGGACGACGGGAAAACCGCCGACTTCACTTTTGCCGTCCACGACTTCTTCGTTCGCGAGAACGGTTCCGAGTTGTTCGCACCACCAGACGGGTTGTTCGCTGACGTAAGCGAGGCGATTATCATTTGCGAAATTTCTGCGAATGCGTGCGATACGTTCAGCACTTCGTTCAGGAATCACTGCCCATTTTCGCGTGCTAACAAGAAACTCACTTTTCTCCCATTCAGTTTGGCGTTTCGGTTCTTCGCTTAAAGCATCTTCCAAAAGTGAAATTGGCATTGCCTTGTTGAGCGATGGATCGAAATAGCTGTTGTAGAGCTTGAGGAAAATCCATTGCGTCCACTTGAAATAATCGGGGTCGGTCGTGGCGAGTTCGCGCGACCAGTCGTAGCTGAAGCCGAGCGACTGGATCTGGCGCTTGAACGTGGCGATGTTTTCCTCGGTCGTCTTGCGCGGATGCTGGCCGGTCTTGACGGCGTATTGCTCGGCTGGCAATCCGAACGCGTCCCAACCCATCGGATGCAGCACGTTGAAACCTTGCGCGCGTTTGTAGCGGGCGAGGATGTCCGTGGCCGTGTAGCCTTCGGGATGCCCGACGTGCAAGCCCGCGCCGCTCGGATACGGAAACATGTCGAGGATGTAAAACTTCGGTGGCAACTGCGTGGCGGCCACCTTGCCGGAAAGTTTGTGGCGAACGGCGAAAGGATGGTTCGCGGGAATTTCCTCGCCCGGATTGAATGCGCGGAAAGCATTTTGTTCGTCCCAAACTTTTTGCCATTTGGGTTCGATCAAATGAAACGGATATTGTCTGCGTCCTGACATTGAATGAAAATTTTGCCTGAAAAAAAATGACGGAGCAATTGCGGAATGAGATTGAATCCCGAATTCAAACAGAAGAAAACAAAGGTTTCTTAAGCTTTTGTTTCCTTCGTTCTCTTCTGTTCAAAATTGCTTTTCCAAACCAATCTCAAGCCTTCCAGCGTCAAATCCGGCGCGACGGCAGAAATTTCCGGCAGTTTCGCCGCGATCAATTTTGCGTAACCGCCCGTCGCCACGACCGGCAGTTTTTTCGTTTTCAATTCACGTTTCAATTCCGAGAGCAATCCGCGAATCAATCCGCGATAGCCTTGCACCGCGCCGACAAGCATGGCCTGTTTCGTGCTTTTGCCGACGACGTTGCGCATTTCGCGGATTTTTATGCGCGGCAGCAACGCCGTTTTTTCGTGCAGATAATCCGTCATCGCCGCGAGGCCGGGCGCGATGATTCCGCCCACATAATTTCCTTTTGAATCCACAACGTCAAATGTGACCGCCGTTCCAAAATCCACGACGACGACCGGCGCGCCAAAACGCTTGCGTGCGGCCACGGCATTGGCAAGGCGATCTGCGCCGATTGAATCTGGTTTTGGATAATCAATTCCAATGCCGCGAATTGTTTTTGGCGAAAGTTCGAGCGGGTTCAATTTCCAAAATGTGCGCACAACCTTGCGAACCAGCGGCGTCGCGCGTGGAACGACGCTGCACAAAACAACACCTTCAATTTTTTGCGCGCCAACAAATTTTTTAACCAGCGCGGATGCTTTTCCGCCGAACCATTCGCGCGTCGGCACGTTGATTTGCCGCAGCACGCGCCGTTCGTCCGCCAGACCGAGGTGCGTATTCGTATTGCCGATGTCGAAAAGTAAAATCATTTTTCCAAAGTCACGTCGCCGCCGGTGATTCGTTCCAATCGTCCATGTTCGGTTCGCAAAAGCAACGCGCCGTCGTCATCAAGTGATTCGGCGCGACCGCGAATTTTGCGTTCGCCGATTTGCACCGTCACATTTTTACCGATTGTCGTGCAATGCTCTTCCCATTCATCGGCGACGGCAGCGAATTTGCCCGCGCAAATCTGCGAATAATCTTTATCCAGTTCGCGCAAAATTTCCACCGCGAGTTCTGCGCGCGAAATGGTTTCGCCAGTTTCGATTTTCAGCGAGGTCGCGATTTTTCTCAATTCCGCAGGAAATTCATCCGCGTTCTGGTTCGCGTCAATGCCGATGCCAAGAATGACATGTTTAACGCGATCCACTTCCGCGCTCAATTCGGTCAAAATACCGGCGACTTTTTTTCCGCCAATCAAAATATCGTTTGGCCATTTGATTTCCGGTTTCAATTTCGTTTCCGATTCAATCGCGCGGCGTAATGCCATGGCCGATGCGACGGTCAATTGCGTCGTTTCCTGCGGACGCAGATTCGGCCGCAGCAAAATCGAAAACCACAATCCTTTGCGCGACGGTGAAATCCATTTTCTTCCGAGTCGCCCGCGCCCGCGTGTTTGCGATTCGGCAAAAACGACGACGCCTTCTTTGACACCATCGCGCGCGAGTTTTTCGATCACGTCGTTTGTCGAAGTCGTTTGTTCAAAAACACGAATGTCGCGTCCGATGATTTTTGTTTTGCCAAGACGCGCGAGCAAATCGTCCGCGTGCAACGCATCCGGTTCGCCGACGAGGCGATAACCGAAATGCGGACCGGCTTCGATTTCGTAGCCGAGCGAGCGCAGTTCCTCGATGCGCGACCAAATTGCCGCGCGGCTGATGCACAATTGATCGGCAAGCGTCGCGCCCGAAATGCCGTCGGGATTTTCGCGCAAGGCTGAAAGAATTTTTGCGTCCGTGGTCATTCAAAATCCAATCCGATGTTCACCGCGCGCGCGGAGTGCGTGAGCGCGCCGACGGAAATAAAATCCACGCCGGTTTTGGCGATGGCGCGGACGGTTTTTAGATTCACGCCGCCGCTGGCTTCCGTTTTCGCACGGCCATTCACAATCTTCACGGCCTGACGCAACTGTTTCAAATCCATGTTGTCGAGCAAAATGAAATCCGCGTGCGCGTTCACGGCTT
>Ga0137407_10001138_pt1 | contig 17435 bp, 14 predicted proteins | sample CZOMad2_2_16fung_FD_108410 | JGI IMG/M metagenome (GOLD analysis project Ga0137407, IMG submission 108410) | Vadose zone soil fungal communities from Angelo Coast Range Reserve, California, USA - CZOMad2_2_16fungal (Illumina Assembly) | ecosystem: Environmental > Terrestrial > Soil > Vadose... | reverse complement strand
GTGGCCCGGATGTCGTGCTTACAGTGTCTTAGCACTTCCTCGGTGTTTCGCGAAGATAGGCCATCCCACGAGTCGCTGTCTTCCGGAATGCGCCCGACGATGTGGCCCAGCTCGTGGAGCAGGGTGGTAATTCGCGCACCGGGGCTATTTCCCAAAAACGAAGCGATTACGAGACGGTGTAGCCCCCCCGGCCATTGCATTGTCGTTTTGTTGTCGACCTCCAAGACGGGGGACGATGCACTGAAGAATGGCCCGCCCGAGTTGAGCCCGACTGTGGAGTTTTGGCCGGCGTTTTGGGTAGACCGAGCCGCCCAGGGATGCTTAAAGGGACCTCCGCCCTGGCCATCTTTCATGTGGAAAATAAAGGCAGGCTCATGCTCGGTAATTTCGTAGTGAAGCGAGCGGAAGACTTCTGCGGAATCTGGATCGGCTTCGCGGAACCAAGCGCTGCACGCATTTTCCGATTGCAGAATGGCGAGGGTTTGTTCGCGAGCGATGGCGATGACCTGCCCACGTTTGCCCATGGCGGCGAGTTCCGATGCAATGGGATCGTCAACTGTGAATGTGGATTGGGCACAGGCTGGGCGTGGAACAAGCAGAATAGTTAGAACGGCGGCGGCAACGATAGCCTTGATTCTTGGCGCAAAAAGCGTGCGGTGATCTCCTTTGCGAGTACAACGATCCTCTGGAACAAAAACGAACGACGTAATTCGGCCGGGCATTTCTTCTCCTTCGACTGACGTTCGGATATAACTTCTAAAAGCATCTGGTTATCGACGACGACATGTTGTGCGGAGGAGACAAGCGTTTCAATGATGGGCAAATACAGTTTGTGTATCTTTCGGCTATCGTCGCAAAATGCTGAATCCTCGCCGGATGCTGTGCCCTGCGAATTCTTTGCGGCGTACGGAAACGCGTGAGATTGGCCGCGAATTCGGCGACGACTGGCGGCGTTTGACCATGGACGTGAATGCAAGGGGAATGCCAAGCGTCCTTAATTGCTAAGTGGAGTCCTTTATGCGGTTTGCGGCGTGGAACGGCCGTTCGACAGGTGGCGAATTCTCGTTACTCTCGATTTTTCGGTATTGCTGCTCGTGCGGAGACGGGTTGCTGGTTGAGATCAACAAAGTTGGTATCCATAATGAGTAGGCATCCAAATTCGAATTGAGGTGGCGTGCCGATGAGCAAGAAATATGTACTTTTTTACGAGTCCGCGGATGACCTTAGGTCCAAAGCGCCTGCGTACTTCCCTGCTCACGAGGTCCGGGTGAAAGAGTTCCACGGGCGAGGTGTGTTGCTGATGGTGGGCACGTTCGGGAATCCTCAGGAGGAGGGCGCCATGTCGATCTTCACCACGCGAGAAGCCGCTGAAGAGTTCGCGAAGGATGACCCGTTCGTCGTGAACGGCGTGGTGCGGAAGTGGAAAGTGCTCGAGTGGAACGAGTCGCTTGCGTAGGATCAGTGGATGCGGATAGGCAGCAAGGTATGAAGCATTCGAATTGTTGGGTTGCTACGGTTCCGAGTTATGCGTACGCCGCTTTCTGAAAGCGCTAGAGACCAGGAGAGGAAGGCATGAGTCATCCAAAGCAAATGCTCCTCACCGTGCTGCTGCTTTTTCCTTCGCTTTTAGGCGCGCAGGAGGAACACAGTCACGGCGCCGCTGAAAAGCTGGGAACAGTGTCTTTTTCGACGTCGTGCCTGCCGGAAATTCAGCAACAGTTCGACCGGGGGGTTGCGCTGCTCCACTCATTTGCGTACGTCGCCGCTGGGGATGCGTTCCGGAGTGTTGCCGAGCGGGATCCTCGGTGTGCGATGGCGCATTGGGGCGTCGCTATGACCTCTTTTCACCAGTTATGGGATCCGCCGGTTTCTCCGAGCACGATTCCGACCGCCCGGCGGGAACTCCGGGCCGCACAAGAGGCCGGCGGGAGCACGGACCGGGAGCGCGGATTCATCAATGCGCTCAGCTTGATCTATCAAGACGCTGACAGCGTCGCGTATCGCGTGCGGGCGTCGAACTACGGGCGCGCCATGAAGGATCTGGCGGGAAAAAACCCGAAGGATACGGAGGTCCAAGTATTTTATGCGCTGGCACTTCTGGCCAACGGGTCTCCAACCGATAAAACCCATGAGAAACAAAAAGAGGCCGCAGATGTGCTGGAGCCGCTGGCGCGGGCCTTCCCAGAACACCCCGGCATTCCCCACTACCTGATTCATGCCTACGACAATGCGGAATTGGCATCGAGGGGCCTGCCCGCCGCGAGAGAGTACTCGAAGATTGCGGCGTCGGCGCCACATGCATTGCACATGCCGTCGCATATCTTTACGCGGCTGGGCTTGTGGGAAGACTCCATCGCGTCGAACGTCGCCGCGAGAGACGCAGCTCATCGGCAGGGGGACACGGGGGAAGAGCTGCACGCTATGGACTATCTTGTGTACGCGTACCTGCAACTGGGCCGCGATTCAGAGGCGGCACAGATCGTGGAGCAGCTGAAAGGCATGAAGGGTCTGAATATCGCGGATTCCAAATCATCGTACCCCACCACGGCAATACCGGTTCGCTACGTCGTTGAGCGCAAGCAATGGGCCGAGGCGGCGAGCATCGTGCCGCCGACAGGGGCCCCGCCTTACGTCGCCGCAATTGCCGTGTGGGCTCGAGGATTGGGACTGAGCCGAAGCGGAAGGTCGCGCGAGGCTGGCATGGAAGCGGATCGACTGCGGCAGATCGGAACGCAGCTTCGTGCGGCGGGCAACGACTATTGGGCTACGGAGATGGATGTTATGTTGCGCGAAGTATTGGCTTGGTCGGCCCAAGCGGACGGCAAGACGGAAGAAGCAGTGGCCGTGATGCTCGAGGCCGCCGACGAGGAGGACGCGACGGAGAAACTTCCCGTTACGCCGGGCCCGATTGTTCCAGCGCGCGAACAGCTGGCCGACCTGCTTCTCGAACAGAATCACCCTGGCCAAGCTTCCAGGGAATTTGCGGGGTCCCTGGTAAATAGCCCCGGGCGCAGAGGCGCTGTGCAGGGCGCAGCGCGGGCAGCCGAGCTTTCCAGCCATAAATAGAAATCCAAGATTGCGTTGCAGCCGATCGTTTGCGTGCCCGATTGGCGCGATTTCGGACCATTCCATAATTGGGTCAATAAATAGCCAACTCTGTTCACACGGAGACTATAATTATCCGACGGACTTTCGGCAGCTGAACAGAAGGTGAATGAATTCTGTGCGGCTGGACGACGAGTTCCCAAGGAGGCGTTGTGGGCCTTGAATTCGCGCGACGGGAATCTGGCGACGTCACCATATTGGACCTTCGGGGAAGATCCACCATCGACGGCGAGAGTGCGATGCTGGGGAGCCAACTGAAAGAACTGATCGACAACGGCGTGCGTAAGTTGCTGCTGAACCTGGCGAACCTGACGCAGATCGACAGTTCCGGCGTCAGCATCATCGTGGGGGCTTATGTGTCGCTCAAAGGCCGTGGCGGCGATCTGAAATTTCTCCGTCCGTATGGTCGCGTGCTGGAAGTGTTCAAGGCACTGCATCTGTTAGAAATTATTCCCAGCTTTGAGGATGAGATCCAAGCGCTGGCTAGCTTCCGCCCGCTGGGTTACTTCGCGCAGCCCTGAAGCAATTCGTCGAGATGAAGCCGTCCGCTCGGACCATTTGACCGCGAAACGCGAGTAGCTGAACCATTCGTGCGCGACGTAGCGCTGGTGTGCGATACAAACCGCGCGACGTTACGCCAGCTTGAGGCTGGGGTCGGCGTTGAGCGTGGCGTCGGCCAGGTGATTGGCACGGAGTTGATAGTAGGCGGCGGCGGCAATCATCGCCGCGTTGTCTGTGGAGAGGGCCCGGCTGGGGAAATAGACTTCTATGCCGGCGTTCCTGGCGCGTTGTTCGAAAGTGGTGCGGAGCTGGGAGTTGGCCGCGACGCCGCCGGAAACCAGGATGCTTTCCGCGGAGAGTTGTTCGGCGGCGCCCATGGCGCGGTCAACCAGGTCGCGGACTACGGCGTTTTGGAATTCGCGGACCAAGGCTAAAGTTTGGGGGCTGCAGAGCGGGAGCAGCTGTTCGAACCTGCGTTCGCCACGGGCCAGGGCTGCTTCCCTTTTTAGGATTTCTGCGGCGTATTCGCAGTGCTCGCGAACGTGGTAGAGGACGGCGGTTTTTAGGCCGCTGAAGCTGAAATCGAGTGGATTGCTGCGGGTTTTGGTGAGGCCGAATTTCACTGGGGCTGGTGCGCCATTTGCGGCTGCGGCCAGGCGGTCGAGGATGGGGCCGCCTGGGTAACCGAGAGCCAAGAGCTTGGCTACTTTGTCGTAGGCTTCGCCTGCGGCGTCGTCGCGGGTCTGGCTGATTTTGTTGTAGCGGAAGACAGGGCTGACGGGGTCCTGGGTTACTTCATAGAGGACGGTGTGGCCTCCGGAAACGATCAGACAGACAGCCGGGAGCTTTGGGGCCTTTCCAGTCTTGTGAGCTTCAAGAAAGACCGCGTGGACGTGTCCTTCGAGATGATTCACGGGCACTAACGGTTTGCCGAGAGCTTGCGACAGGGTTTTGGCATAGGTGATTCCGACCAGGAGGGCGCCAACCAGGCCGGGGCCTTGAGTTACGCCGATGGCATCCATGTCGGAGAGACACAGGTTTGATTGGGTTAGCGCTTCGCGGACTACCGGGACGATTTGGCGCAGGTGTTCGCGGGAGGCTAGTTCCGGGACTACGCCGCCATATCGGCGGTGGATGTCGATCTGGGAGGCGACGACGCTGGAGAGGATTTCGCGACCGTCGGCGACTACCGCGGCGGCTGTTTCGTCGCAAGAGGATTCGATGCCTAGGATTCGAGTGGGCATGAGGGATTTTTCCCAATTGCAATTTTATGCTAGCACACGGTGGAGGGCATTTCCTCACGGGCCGAAGCCAGCGCAACGGCTGCGCTTTGTGTCCGAGTTAAAGCTCCGACTTCTGAGGCGTGCGATTGCCGGAGTTGCGAGTTGTGAGAAGCAGAATGGGTCTAAATACCTACCACTGCAACGACGGCGGGCGTTCCACGGCGAATTCGATTCGTCAAGAAAATTCTGGACACCGTGGAGTGTGGGCCTGATTGACAACGGGAGTGAAGGGCGGCTACTGTGCGGAGGAAGAGTCGGTCAATCTATTTCGGATCGAGATCACACCAACATCTATGAGTGCTAACGATAGGAATGTTTCGCAGAGCCACGCTCCTGTTAGGAAAGTGCGAAAAGCTGTTCTGCCTGCGGCGGGATTGGGAACACGGTTTCTGCCCGCTACGAAAGCCCAGCCGAAGGAGATGCTGACCGTCGTCGACAAGCCGCAGATTCAGTATGTCGTGGAGGAGTGCGTCGCGTCCGGGATCGAACACATCATTATCGTGACCGGTAAGGGGAAGAATTCAATCGAGGATCACTTCGACTCGTCGCCGATGCTGGAGAGCTTTCTGGAGTCGAAGGGGAAAAAGGATCAGGCGGATCTGATCCGGGACATCAGCAACATGGTGCAGGTTAGTTATACGCGGCAAAAGGAGCCGCTGGGGTTGGGGCATGCGGTTTTGGTGGCGCGGGATCTGGTGGGCGATGAACCGTTTGCGGTGTTGTTGGGAGACGTCTTAATTCCAGGTGAGAATCCGGCTACGAAGCAGTTGATCGATGTTTACGAGGCTACCGGGTTGGGGGCGATTGCGGTTGAGGAAGTGCCGAAGGATCGGACCTATTTGTACGGAATTGTGGCGGGGGGGCCCGCGCCGCTGCCTCCGTTTGGGGCGCGCATGCTACGGATCCGGGATTTGGTGGAGAAGCCTAAGCCTGCGGATGCGCCCTCGAATCTAGCGATTACTGGGCGGTATGTTTTGCCTCCGGCGGTATTTGACTGTTTGGCGCGAACGAAGCCCGGGGCCGGCGGTGAGATTCAGTTGACGGATGGGTTACGCCTTTTGGCTCAGGAGGCTGGGCTTTGGGCCTATATCTTTGAAGGCATTTCTTATGATGCCGGGGATAAGCTGGGGTTCTTGAAGGCTACCGTGGAACTGGCTTTGCAAAATGCAGAGCTAGGGGCGGATTTTCGGAGTTATTTGAAGACTTTGAAATTGTAGGAAGGAAAGGCTTCGCGGGTTGGCACGGACAAGTAGGGGCGCCGGGTCCTGCGCCCCTACAAACGCTCGTCTTGTTGGATTTACTTCTTAGCAGGTTTTTCGGACTTCTTTTCTTTCGTGTCTTTGCTCTCTTTCGTTTCCTTCGTGGTTGTTTCTTTCGATCCCGAATCCTTTCCTGAATCTTTTCCCGAGTCTTTCGAGGTGGAGTCTTTTTTGTCGGAGGCGGATTTATCTTCTTTGCTGCTGTCGTTGCCGCTGTCACTCCCACTGCTAGTACTGGCGGATTTCTTTCCGGCGTAGTCGGTTACATACCAGCCGGAGCCTTTGAACTGGATGGCGGAGGCGGAGATCTGCGCTTCGACTTTGCCGCCGCAATGCGGACACTTTTTGAGATGCGGGCCATTCACCGGCTCAATTTTCTCGGTGAGTCGATTGCACTTCAGGCATTTGTACTCGTACAGGGGCACAGACCTCTCCTTGCGAAGGTGCGAACTGGTGAGTATATCATGCGGCGGTTTTTGGCTTCGAAGTGCGGGCTACGCTCTAGCGCATGACGGACACGATTTCATGAGTGGCAAACGCTCCGTAAACGGCTCGGGCGAGACGCTGCAGGACAGCGTTGGGGCAGCGACTCCGGCTCCGGCGACGGGTTGTCTGTATCTGGTGGGGACGCCGATCGGCAACCTGGAGGACATTACCTTGCGGGCACTGCGTGTTTTGCGGGAGGCCGACCAGATTGCCGCTGAGGATACGCGGCACACGCAAAAACTTTTGCAGCACTACGAGATTGCGCGGCCGCTGGTGAGTTATCACGAACACAATGAAATGACGCGGGCGCCGGAGCTGCTGATCGCGCTGGAACAGGGCGCCAAGATCGCATTGGTCAGCGACGCTGGGATGCCTTTGGTTTCCGATCCAGGTTACCGACTGGTTGCGCTTTGCTTGCGGCATCAAATTCCGGTGGTGCCGGTGCCGGGGCCGTCGGCGCTGCTCGCGGCTCTTTCGGCTTCCGGACTGCCGAATGAGGAATTTCTTTTTGTGGGATTTTTGCCGCAGCGCAGCGGCGAGCGGCGGCGGGCTTTGGAGCGGCTACGGATTGAAGATCGTACGATTATTTTTTATGAGGCACCGCATCGGATCGCGGAGTGTGTCGAAGATGCGCGGGAAATTCTGGGCGACCGACCGGCTTGTTTGGCGCGGGAAGTGACCAAACTGCATGAGGAATTCCGGCATGGGAAACTGTCTACGCTTGTAGCTTCGCTGGAGGAGCGGCCTGCGCGAGGCGAAATTACGTTATTGATTGGCGCAGCTGAGGCTGGTGAGGCGGGAGCGCATGCGGATTCCGCGCAGAGTTTGTCGGATCGGGTGGAGGAGTTAATGCGGCAGGCGAAGTTGGATCGCAAGGATGCGTTGAAGCTGGCGGCCAAGGAGCGCGGGTTGACGCGGCGGGCGGCTTACGATCAGTTGGTGGACGCACGGAAGGAAGAGGGCGAGAAATAAAGGGCGAAGGACTGCGCGAACCAGCGCACAGCCAGGATGGCTGTGCCACCAAGGCAAGACTACGCCACGGACTCTGGTTGGTAAAGACGACGGAAGCGGGGGCCTGTGAACTGCACGCCTACCAAGCGCTGGCCGGTCTCCGCATCGCGCACGTGCACGACGCGGCCTTGGGTGGCGAAGTCCGCCTCTTTTTCCTTGCGGCGCGCACCGAAATGGGATTGCGGAATGCAAATTTCCAGGTCGGAACCAATGGCTACGTCAAACTGGGTGATGAATGCCGCCCCACCGCGGCAGACATTTTCGCTGGAAGTTTCTTCTTCGAAATTGATGCCTTGGGAATCGCGGCCGCGGACTTTGAGAGGCAGGCGGACAGCGATTCTACGTTCCGCGCGCGGTTTCGAGATGGAAGGGCTGCTGCTGACTTCTTGAAGCATGCGCTGGGGCCTCGCTTTCATTTCTTGAGGTGACCGCTGAACGGTCCCTTCCTGAGGCGACCGCGAAGCGGTCGACCCTTGCGGCTGCGGCGCCGTGGTGCTCAAAGAATTGTTCCACACTGTCCAGCACCTCTTGCTGCGTTTTAGCCGCATGAACGATACGACGAAGTTCGCCGCCGTTCCCCACGCCATGCGTGAACCAGCAAGCGAACTGTTTCATTTTGCCAACACCATCGGGGAGGTTGGCAGCGGTAATTTCCTGGAAATAGCCAGAGAGTAAACGGTGGCGGTCGGCGTCGGTGGGGGTGTCGTAGTGTCGGGTGGCAGCGAATTGCATCATTTGGCTGAAAATCCAGGGGTTGGTGGCGGCAGCACGGCCGATCATCACGGCGTCGCAGCCGGTGACGCTTACGATGCGCTCGGCATCTTCGGGGGTGTTGACATCGCCGTTACCGATCACGGGAATGCGGACGGCTTGTTTGACGGCGGCGATCAGGTTCCAGTCGGCTGCCCCACTGTAGCCTTGGGTTCGGGTACGCGGGTGGACAGCGACGCCTTCGACGCCGGCGTCCTCGGCCATTTTCGCGACGTCGACGGCGACTACGGAGTTTTCGTCCCAGCCAGCACGGAGTTTGATGGTGAGAGGAATTTTTACGGCGGCTCGCACGGAGCGGAAAATTTCGTTGAGCAGCTGTAGGTCGCGCAGAAGGCCCGAGCCCCCGCACTTGACTACCTTTTTGGCGGGACAGCCGAGATTGATGTCGACGGCGTCGTACCCGAGGTCTTCAACCATTCTCGCGGCGTCGGCCATCACATCAGGATTTGCGCCGAAGAGTTGCGCGGTGATGGGATGCTCGTCTTCCTGGAAATAGAGATAGCGCAGAGTTTTTTTGGCACTGCGGGTAATGCCCTCGGAACTGGTGAATTCGGTCATCAGCAGACCGCAGCCGCCGAGACCTCGAATGACTCGACGGAAGAGCGTGTCGGTGACGCCGGCCATGGGGGCGAGGATGGTGGCCGGGCTGATGGTCAAGTCGCGAATTTTGTACGACGCCGGAATCATTTTTGTTCGCCCGCGGGTTGCAGATGGAGCTGCTCAGGCGTTCTCGGCGCTGGTTCCGCGGTCTTCAGAAAGGCGTCAAGCTTGAGGAATTTTCTGCCGAGCGCGTTGCTGTAGGCCGACCATTCTTCGTCGCCGGCGCCACTAGCCAGGGCGACGCGAACGGCTGCGAGTTTCGAGTCGAGGTCGTCGAGATAGTGGAAGACCATGGCTTCGCGGATCATGGGGAGTTTGGGCGAGCCGAATTCGTACTGGCCGTGATGGCTGATCAACAAGTGCTGGACAACGGTTTTTAAAGGCGCGGGAAAGCCTTCGATCTTGTCCATTGCGCGGGTTACGGTCTCGAGTTCCATGACGATGTGGCCGAGAAGCTGGCCGGGCGTGGTGTAGCCGATGGCGCGTTCGTAGCAGAGTTCTTCGAGTTTGCCGACGTCGTGCAGAAGGGCCGCGGTGAGCAGGAGATCGACGTCGAGCTCGGGATAGTGAACCGACACAACTTTAGCCATGCCGCAGAGACCGATGACATGTTCCAGCAAGCCGCCGAGGTAGGCGTGATGCATGACTTTGGCTGCGGGCGCGCGTTTGTAGCACTTGGCGGTACCGGGATCGGTTACGATTTCGAGCACCAATTTTTTCAGCCACGGGTTGTGAATGGAGTCGGCGTAGGCAAGCAACTCCACCCACATTTTTTCGACGTCAGCGGCGGTGTGCGGGAGATAGTCGGCAAGATCGATTTCTTCGGGTTTGGCGAGGCGGACCTGCACGAGCGCGAGTTGAGGCTTGTTGCGGTAAACCTCGACGCGCGCCTGCACCTTGACGAAATCGTCGCGATTGATGTCTTTCGCCACGATTTCAAACTGCTCCCACATGCGCGCTTCGATTGTGCCGCTGCGGTCGCCGAGTTCGAGGCGGAGATAGGCGCGGCCTTCACGGGTGTTGCGGACTTCTTTTTCGTGAACGAGGAAAAAAGTGGTGATGGACTGTTCGGAGAGCAGCTCGGTGACGAAGCCCGTCTTCATGCGCCTGAAGCGGTCCCTGCTCGCTTGCCGAACAGCAGGAACTTCTTGCGGCCTTTCTTGGGGCCCTTGCCGGCTTCCGGCGTCGCGCTCACTTCCTGGATCTCAGAATTGCCGCCACCGGCCATGTCCTGATAGCCGGGCTTGATCACGACGTAGCTCTGTTCGCGAAGCGTTTTCAGGTACTCGCGCAGCTTAGGCTCCATGCGTTCGGAATAGAGTTTGTCGGTAATTTCACCCTCAACTTTGCTCAACGACTGCTCGCCTTCGTCGTAATGTTCGAGAACCTGTAAGACCAGGTATCCCTGCTTGGTATCCATCACGTCGGTTAGTCCATTCTTCTTCATGCTGAAGACGGTGTCCTCGAGTTCCTTGGATAGCTCGCCGCGCTTGTAGATACCCAAGAAGCCGCCCTGTTTGGCGGTGCTTCCGTCGGAGAGACGTTTGGCTAATTCGCCGAAGTCTTCGCCGTCCTTGACACGCTTCAGCGCGGTCTCCGCTTTCTTCTTGAGGTCGGGGAGCTCGCTGTCCTTTTTCCCTTCGGTAGCGACCACGATTTCGCGCAGCGCGACTTGTTCAGGCCGGACATAGTCTTTTTTGTGGGATTCGTAGTATTTGGCGATCTCTTCTTTTCCGACAGTGATGTGCGAGCCGACTTCCTGGCTGATTACGCGCTGCGTCAGCAGGCCTTTGCGAATGTTGTCTTTGAAGTCTTCCCAGTTGATGCCCTGGCTGGAGACGGCCTTTTCCAGGTCTTCCATGCTGCCGAGCTTGTTCGAGATGCGAATTTGATCGAGGCGTTTGATGACTTCGGTCTCGACGCTGATGCCCATATCTTTTCCGCGCTGCACGAGCAAAGATTGATCGATCAAATCGCGCAAGGCGTTCTTCTGGCGATCCTCGACCTGAATTTTTAGCTCTTCGGGCGAGCATCTTCCCTTGCATTCCTGCTCGGCATCCTCTTGGGCAGTAACGCGGGCTTTGTCGAGCTCGGAGCGGGTGATGATCTCATTGTTTACACGGGCGATGATTTCTTCGACGGTTCTGGAATTGATGCCTTCCGGGGCTTTCTCGGCCGCTTTGTCGGTGGCTTTCTCAGCCGGCTTTTTCGTGGCGGGCTTCGCGGGCGCTTTGGCTGGGGGCGGGGCTTGGGTTTCCGGCGCGGTGCCAGGCTTCTCCAGGGTCGGCTGCTGGGATTGCGCAGGAACGGGCGCCGAGGGTTTGTTGTCCTGGTCCTGGGGTGGCGGCGGGGCCGGTTGATCCTGGGCCGCGAGTGGAATCGCGACGGATAGAGTCATGCACATCGCGGCGAGAAAAAGCACGTTTCGCATCACTGTCCTCATATCTAAAGAGTTTAGTCCTGCCCGCGAAGACTGAGCAATACGTTTCTCACCGCCGCGGGCAGGGGTTCCCCGCGGGTCACTTCCATCCACAGAACGCCGCCGGGGTCGAGCTTGATGCCCTTTCGAGACCGGACGACGTTTACGAGGGCGGCCGGGTCGATGCTCGTTTCGGGATGAAAACGGATGGCGATACGGCTGCCTTGTCGCTCTACCGCAGAGATGCGAAGGCGCTCACACATGGATTTGAGGACGGCGTACTCCAAAAGGTTATCCACGGTGGTCGGCGCGACGCCAAAGCGGTCTTCCAGCTCCTTGCGGACGTCTTGCTTCTCCTCGTCGGAAGCGATGGAGGAGATGCGCTTGTAGGTACGGAGGCGAAGGTTTTCGCTGGGGATATAATTCTCCGGGATGCGCACGTCGAAGCCGAGGCTGAGCGTGGTGCGAAGCTCGGGTGCCACTTCTTTCCCCTTCAACTTCGAGACGGCGCGCTCCAACATCTGGCAATAGAGGTCAAAGCCGATGGATTCGATGTGGCCGTGCTGTTGGCGGCCGAGCATGTTGCCTGCCCCGCGAAGTTCCAAGTCGAGAGCGGCGATGCGGAAGCCCGCGCCGAGTTCGCTAAATTCTTTCATGGCAGAGAGGCGTTTGCGTGCGATGTCGGAGAGCGTGGTTTCGGGGGGCACGAGCAGATAAGCGTAAGCACGCTGGGAGGCGCGGCCAACGCGGCCACGCAACTGGTAGAGCTCGGCAAGGCCGAGACGATCGGCACGATTGATGAGGATGGTGTTTGCTCTCGGAATATCCAGACCATTTTCGACGATGGTAGTGGCGACTAACACGTCGGCCTCGTCGCGGATGAACTTCAGCATCACGGTCTCGAGCTCTTTCTCTCCCATTTGGCCGTGACCGACGACGACGCGTGCTTTCGGAACGAGCTTGGTGACGAGTGCCGCCAGCGAGTAGATGGACTCGACGCGGTTGTGGATGAAATAGACCTGGCCGTCGCGGGCCATTTCGTTTTCGATTGCGCGCCTTACCAGTTCTTCTTCAAATGGAGCGACGACGGTTTGGATGGCGAGGCGGTCTCTGGGCGGCGTCTCGATCAACGACATATCGCGCAGACCGACCAATGACATGTGCAGCGTGCGGGGAATGGGCGTGGCGGAGAGAGCGAGAGCGTCGACATTCTTACGCATTTCTTTCAGACGTTCTTTGTGCGCGACGCCAAAACGCTGCTCTTCGTCCACAATCAGCAGGCCCAGATCATGAAACTTCACATCCTTGGAAAGCAAGCGATGGGTACCGATGACGATGTCCACTTTTCCGGCTTCCAGAGCGGCCAAGGTTTCCTTTTGCTGCGCTGAGGTGCGGAACCTGCTCAGCATTTCTATGCGGGCGGGAAAGGCCGCGAAGCGCCGCTTCAAGGTCTCAAGGTGCTGAAAGGCAAGGACGGTGGTGGGTGCGAGTATCGCGACCTGCTTCGAGTCGGCGATGGCTTTGAAGGCGGCGCGCATGGCCACTTCCGTTTTGCCGTAGCCGACGTCTCCACACAGCAGGCGATCCATTGGCGTCGCGCTTTCCATGTCGCGCTTGATGTCGGCAATGGCGAAGTTTTGGTCGGGAGTCTCTTCGAACTCGAAAGCGTCTTCAAACTCGCGCTGGAAGTTGCCGTCGGGAGAAAACGCCAAGCCGGGAGCTGTTTTCCTGGCAGCGTATAGCTCGAGGAGTTGCTCGGCCATATCTTCGAGGGATTTGCGGACGCGGGTCTTTCGTGTGTTCCATCCGGTACCGCCCAGTTTGTCGAGCGTCGGATGGGCACCTTCCACGACGCGATAGCCTTGTACCAGATCCATGCGCTCCAGCGGAACGTACAGGCGCGAATCTTCGGCATATCTCAGCAGCATGAACTCGCCACGGCGGCCGTCCGACTCGATTTGTCGAAGCCCTTCGAACTGACCGATGCCGTGGTCCACGTGGACGATGAAGTCGCCGGCCTTGAGTTCCGCGAAATCGCTGAAGAAGCCGGAGGTGCGGATTTTGCGGCTTGGGCGATCGAGTGACGGGGTGACCTCGAACAGGTCAGAATTGCCGAACAACGTGAGCTTGGACTCCGGAAACGCTACGCCTTCGGCAAAGGGCGCGCGGATTAGCAGCAGGGCAGCGGATTCGTGGGCGCGTTCGGAAGTGAAGCCGGCCGCGGCGTCTTCGGATTCGCCGAGGACATAGGGCGTTTCGTATTCGCGGCAGATGTCCGCGAGACGTTCCAGTTCTCCGGTACTCGCTGCGGTGAGCAAAACCTTTCCGCCGCCCGCTAACTGTGCTTTCACGTCGGTCATGCAGGCGACCACGTCGCCATGAAATCGCGAACTTGGACGCGAAGGCAGCTCGAATTGCGGAGTCGAACCGATGCTCAGCGCCAGTTGCTCGAGATTGATTTGCGAGGCTTTCGCCAATGCGGAGGTGAACTGCGCTTCCGTCCAGAAGTAGTGTTCGGCGGTCGGCGCATTGGCGTGGCCGTGGCGTTCGTAATTTTCGGTGGCCTGCGCGAGGAGCTTGGTAGCAGCCTCACGGAGTGCCGCCGGCTCATCGAGGAATACGATCGGGCGCAGCGAACTTTCGGACAGCTCGAATAGTGCGCTCTGGCCGGCTTGGCTTCGCGGACCGAAAAATGATGGATTTTCCCAAGCGGCTTCTTCGCCGCCCTCGGACCGTTCAGGTGGCGGTACGGACCATTCGGTCAGCGGAAGTAACGTTGTGCGAACCACCGGTGCGATCGATCGCTGCGTCCGGGGATCGAATTCACGCACGGATTCGACACTGTCGCCCAGAAGTTCGATGCGCACCGGGCGCGGCGATTCTGGCGAAAAAATGTCGATGATGCCGCCGCGCACCGCGAATTGTCCAGGCAGTTCGACCATCTCGGTACGGGTATAGCCTACCGAGCCAAGATGCAGGAGTAGATCTTCGAGTGGCACTTCGGTGTCACGGGCCAGCGTGCGGGCGAGCGAAAGATAGACGTAGGGATCCTGATAACGCCACAGAGCGGCGGTGACGGGCGCGATGACCAGCGAGATTTGGCCGTCTGCCAGGCGAAATAAGGTCGCCGCGCGGCGCTCGAGAATGTCGGGGTGCGGGCTCTGTGATTGCCAGGGCAAGGTGTCGAAAGCGGGGAGCGTCGTCACGCCACCGAGGGCGCCGGGGAAAATGCCGGAGAAGAAACGGATCGTCTCCGCCAGCGCTTCCGCGCGGCGGTTCGATTCGGTGACAAAGTACGCGGGGCGGCGCAGTTCGTGAGTGATGTATGCCGCCACAAGCGCTTTGGCGACATCGTGCAGTCCCGAGAGCGAAGTGTGGTTTCCGCTCGAGCGCAAGGCCCCGAGCGCCCTATCCATTGACGGATGGCGCAGCACACTTTCCAATCGTTCTCGAACGGCGGGAAGAATCATTCGTGGGGTATCAGGAATCCACGCGAGAGGCCGACGCGCCCTCGCGAATCTTTCTTAAAATGTCGCTGGTAGAATAACCAGGCACGACTGGAGCGGAAACGACGCGCCCGCCGGCGGCCTCAACCTCTTCGCGGCCAACGATTTTGTCTCCGGCCCAATCGCCGCCCTTCACTAGCACGTCGGGAAGGAGGCGGGCGATGACTTCGCGCGGAGTAAGATCGTCGAAGATGACCACCGCGTCCACGCACTCCATCGCCGCGAGAATTTCGGCTCGTTCGTTCGCGGGAAGCACCGGGCGGCCTTCGCCTTTGAGTTGGCGGACACTTGCGTCGCTGTTTATGCCGACGATCAATGCATCGCCGAGGTCCCGCGCTTGCTCCAGGCTGCGAATATGACCCGGATGCAGGATGTCGAAACAGCCATTCGTGAAGACAATGCGGCGTCCGTTGCGTTTCTCGCGGCCAAACCGCAGAATCGCTTCGTCTAAACTGAGAACGACCGAACTATCCAAAGGATCTCCATGCAGGCACGGCGGCAAATGGCGGTGACGCTTCCTGAAGCCCTAGTTTATCACGCGCATGAACAGCGGCGCGTGCTGCCCGGCCGCCGTCGATGAAGGTGCCTGGCTGGGTGCGGGCGGGTACTGGCGTTGTACTCTGCGTGGTTGGATTTGTGCTTGCGCACGCCACACCGTTTCGCGAGAGGACGGTTATTGTGGATGCCAGCGGCTGTCGGATGGTCACTGACATCGTCGACGCCGGCGAAGACACGGTGCAAGGGTCGGTGGTGCTGCTGCACGGACTCGCCGCCAATAAGAAAATCATGTCCTACCTGGCGCGAGGATTTGCGCTGGTGGACTTGCGCGTCTTTGTCCCGGATCTGCCTGGGCATGGCCGCACCCCGGGGCCTTTTAGTTTCGCGCGCGCGGAGGCGTGCGGCGACTCGTTTGTGCGGCAATTGATCGCGCGTGGCGCGGTCGATCCGACGCGCACGATTCTGGCGGGTCACTCCATGGGGGGAGCGCTCGCCGTTCGAATGGCCGCCCGCATGCCGGTCGCTGGTATCATCGCGATCTCGCCCGCACCCATGGTTACCAGTTACGGTGTACCTGCCTCCATGTTGCCCTTCCGCGATCCGCCAGCCACCGCGGCAAACACTCTGGTTCTGAGCGCTTCAGGGGAGCCGCGGATCGTGCGAGATTCGGCGAGTGCCTTGCTTTCGGGAACTGCCGGAGCCACAGGCAAGTACATGGTAGTTCCGCGTTCATCGCATGTGAGCTTGCTATTCGATCCGGAGGTGGCGCACGAGGCGCAAACCTGGGCGGCGCGCGTTTTGAAGGTGGACACTCACGCACCCCCGCTGCCTTGGCGAGTGCCGCTGGCAGGATCGATGGTTGGTTTCGCGGGCATACTCCTCTTAGCGGGGCCCTTCCTACGCGAAACGCTTGGCTTGACTTCGATTCGAACCGACGCCGAAGTGGAAGCGAAAGTGTCCGCGCCGATGGAGAAGGACGAGCCGGGATCGCCGATCATCGCCCCGCCAACGGGCCGTATTCTGGTTGAAATTGGAGTCGCTTCCGTCGTCATTGTGGCGCTGCTCCGGCTGTGGAATCCCTTCGGCGTGCTCCATATCTTTGAGGGCGACTATCTGGCCGGATTCCTGCTGATTCTTGGCATCGCATTGCTGCTGCTTCATCGAAAGGTTGTCGGCAGCCTATGGCAAATTAAGACCAGCCGGCTACTGGCCACCGCGTTTGCGGCCCTTGTCCTGCCGTTGCTGATCTATTCCTGGCTTGATCTGACCGTCAGCGAAGCCTGGTTTACAGTCGGGCGATGGCTGCGCCTGCCGGCGATGTGCGTCGTGGTGCTCCCATACCACGCTGCTGAAGAATTGCTGCTCGGTCCCCTACGAGCGCGCTCCGGCACGATACGTCTACTGGTGGGACTGGCACTCCGATTGGTTGCCTGGGGAGCTTTGCTTGGCGGAATCCTTGTCCTGCAGAACGGCGAGATCCTCTTGTTGCTTCTCGCGCCCTACTTCGCGGTGTTCTGCCTGTTCCAACGTACAGGTATGGATGTTGTCCGAAAGGGTACGGGGTCGCCGCTGGCGGCAGCTATCTTCGGTGCTATACTCCTCGCTGGTTTTTGTGTGGTTGTCTTCCCGATCACATAAGACGGGCTCAGCCGCTTGACCGGTTCCGCGACCCGGCGACGGAAATTCGACGCTGTCAGAAAGATATCCAGATGGCAGACATTGCGGTCGTCGGCGGCGGACCTTCCGGTGCGATGTGCGGCGAGCAGTTGGCCCGTGCGGGTCACAAAGTCGATATTTTCGACGAGCATCTAGCCTGGGAGAAGCCTTGTGGCGGCGGACTGACGCACAAAGCGATCCAGTGTTTCCCGTTCCTCCTCAACAATCCCTATCCGAAGAAATTAGTGAATTCACTGGAGCTGATCAGCAGCAACGATCAGCGCGCCACGCTCGACATGTCTCACCCCATCGTAATTTATTCGCGTACCGTACTGAACGG
>Ga0137407_10001137_pt1 | contig 17439 bp, 7 predicted proteins | sample CZOMad2_2_16fung_FD_108410 | JGI IMG/M metagenome (GOLD analysis project Ga0137407, IMG submission 108410) | Vadose zone soil fungal communities from Angelo Coast Range Reserve, California, USA - CZOMad2_2_16fungal (Illumina Assembly) | ecosystem: Environmental > Terrestrial > Soil > Vadose zone... | reverse complement strand
TTCTGAAAGATTTTCATTTCAATTCTATGCACCAGGCCATTGAACCGCTGATCGTACGACTGGATGAAAACAGGCAATCGGGTACGATACTCGTTCGCACTGAAGCTGGTAAAATAAAAGAAGCTCTTTCCGGGTTGGAAAAAATTTCTAAAACTTTAAATCCGAAGTTTCCATTTAGCTACCAGTTTTCTGACCAGGAATATGCTAAACTTTACAGAAGCGAACAGGTCGTCAGCAAACTGGCTAACTATTTTGCATTTTTGGCGATATTCATTTCCTGTCTTGGCTTATTCGGATTAGCGACATTCACTGCTGAACAACGAATAAAAGAAATTGGTGTACGTAAAGTGCTTGGCGCTTCAGTTCCCAATATCGTTTCGCTTTTATCAACCAATTTTCTGCAACTTGTTTTCATCGCTATGCTCATTGCATTCCCCATCGCATGGTATGCTATGAACAGCTGGCTGCAGGGATTTGCTTATAAGATAAATATTGAGTGGTGGACCTTTGCGATTGCTGGTCTGTTGACCGTTGGCATTGCGTTGCTGACAGTGAGTTACCAAAGTATTAAAGCTGCATTGAGTAACCCGGTGAAGTCATTGCGAACGGAATAGAATTAATGTGCGGATGTGCGAATTAAAAACCAATAGCCCACTAGCTCCGCCCTTTAGGGCGGAGTTCAGAAAATTATAATTAATTTTTATGTTCAGAAATTATTTCAAAACCGCCTGGCGAAATATTATCAGAAGCAAAGGTTATAGCTTATTAAATATTTCCGGTCTTGCGATAGGCATGGCCGTTGCATTGCTGATTGGGCTATGGGTGTATTATCAATATTCTTATGATAAATTTCTTCCTGAATACCAGCAGGCATATCGCGTACAAAGAAATTTTTATAGCAACGGAGATACGCTCACATTCCCAACCATTTCTTTAAAATTGGCAGATGCATTACGAAGAGAAATTCCGGAAATTGAATATGTAGCCGAAATTGATTGGGAGGCAAATCATGCATTAACGGTTGGGGATAAGAAATTTTATTTGTATGGCTCACAAACCGCTCCTGAGTTCTTAAAAATATTTCAGTTTCCGCTGTTGAAGGGAAATGTCAATACTGTTTTAAAAGATCCTTATTCTATACTCATTACTCAGTCAACAGCAAAAACATTATTTGGCGATGATGACCCGATTGGGAAAACGGTGAGGTTTGATAATAAAAATGATTTAAGAGTAACAGGTGTATTGAAAAATCTACCCGGTAATTCCAGTTTCAAGTTCAACTATCTCGTTCCATTCAGTTATTATGAGCAAACAACAAATTTTGTAAAGGAAGTTCGTAATGGCTCATACGGCGACAATGAATTTCAACTATACCTAAAATTGAAGCCGGGAGTTACCAATTCGCAAGTGTCTTCTAAAATCAGGAACATTGAGCACACAGAAAAGAATAACACGAATGCAATGCTTTCTTACGTTATCCTGCAACCACTGGAGAACTGGCACCTTTACGGAAATTATGTGAATGGAAAAGAATTGGATGGTTTTATTTCATATGTACGTATGTTCAGCATTATCGGAGCCCTGGTACTACTAATAGCATGTATCAATTTTATCAATCTCACCACAGCGAGATCAGAAAAAAGAGCGAAGGAAGTCGGCGTGAGAAAAGCCATCGGCTCAACTCGTAAAGATCTTGTTATTCAATTCCTCGCTGAATCTTTTTTACTCACTCTAATTGCATTTTTGTTTTCGGTATTATTGGTACAGCTCGTGTTGCCTGCTTTCAATGCGCTTACAAAAGATCAAATAAAGATCCCATTTTCAAATATCTTTTTCTGGATCATAATGCTGGTATCGCTTTTGGCCACTGCGTTGTTAGCCGGAAGCAGGCCTGCATTTTATCTTTCATCTTTCAACCCGGTAAAGGTGTTGAAAGGAACCATATCCGTTGGAAAAGTGTCCACATGGCCCCGAAAAGTATTGGTTGTAATTCAATTTGCCTGTTCAGTTGCCCTGATCATCAGTACAATTATTATTTACCAGCAAATACAGCATGCAAAGGATCGTCCAACTGGTTATGATTTAAACCGGCTGATGACTACGAATATGAATAGTGATCTTAGCCGCAATTATACTGCTGTCAGAAATGTGCTCTTACAATCAGGCATAACCGAAAATGTAACTACCTCATCGAGTCCGGCTACCGATATTTACTGGCATACGGATATTGCCAGCTGGCCAGGCAAGCATGCCGGGGAAACAGTTGAGATGGGCGCGATGACTGTAACAGAAGATTATTTTAAAACGCTTGGAATTACGATGCGGGAAGGAAGGGCTTTTACAGGACTTGCAGATACAATCAATGTTATATTCAACGAAACAGCTATCAGGCGTCTTCGTATCAAACAAGCATTGAATCAGACCATCACTACTTATGACAAACGACATTTCAGGATTGTAGGTATTGCAAAAGATGCATTAATGATATCGCCTTTCTCTCCTGCAGATCCGACTATGTTCTTTTGCAGTCGTTATCCGCAAGATATTATGATGTATAAGTTATCACCAAATATAAAAACGAAGGATGCCATTACTAAACTAACACAAGTATTTAATAAATACAATCCCGCATATCCATTCAGTTATGAATTTGCCGATGCAAACTATGCCGCCAAATTTAATCTCGAAGTACTGATCGGGAAACTAGCGGCGATATTTGCCGGGCTTGCGATTTTTATTTCATGTCTCGGTTTATTTGGACTTTCAGCATATATCGCGGAACGACGGACAAAAGAAATAGGTATCCGAAAAGTGTTGGGCGCATCTATTTCACAAGTGTGGTTATTGCTTTCAAAGGATTTTATTCTATTGGTGATAATAAGTTGCGTGATTGCTTCACCGGTTGCTTTATATTTTTTACACGATTGGTTATTGAAATATGAATACAGGATCAGTATCGGTCCTGCAGTATTTATTATGGCTGCGGTGATGGCAATCATCATCACGTTGCTCACGATCAGTTTTCAGGCAATTAAAGCGGCGATTGCGAATCCGGCGAAGTCATTGCGAACGGAATAGTCTGAACTGGGATTTGTGGGATGGATGGGATTATTGGGAAAGTTGCAAGTGAAAGTTGAATAGTTGAATAGTTGAGTGGTTGAATAGTTGATTTGTTAAATCAAAATATTACCCGCTAGCTCCGTCCGCCTGAGGCGGACGGAGATCTAAAATCGCAAATTAAATTTCTATGATAAAAAATTATTTAAAAATAGCCTGGCGCAACCTGATGAAGAATAAAGCTTTTTCTTTCATCAACATTCTTGGATTAACGATTGGTATCACCGTGTGCATGATGATCTTCCTGTTTATCATGAACGAGTTTAGCTTTGATGGATTTCATAAACAGAAAAAAAATATTTATCGGGTGATGCGCGGTTTTGAAATCTCAAAACCAATGGTGCCATATTTGTCGGGACCCTACGCGACGGCTTTATTAAACGATTTTCCCGGGGAAATAAAAAAAGCAGTGCGCGTGATGCCTTCAAACGCCCTGGTATCATTTGGCAACAAAGCGTTTAATGAAAAGAAAATGTACCTGACAGACGCTGATTTTTTTACTTTATTTTCTTTTCCACTGATTAAAGGCGACCCTGCAACTGTTTTAAAAGATCCAAATAGCGTTGTGCTCACCGAAACGACTGCAAAAAAATATTTTGGTAATGAAGATCCAATGGGAAAAGTAATTGAGATAGATAAGCATCTGCAGTTAAAGGTTACAGGTATTGCTAAAGATGTTCCTTCTAATTCGCACCTTGATTTTGATATCGTCCACCCGCTGTCCATTTACTATAATGAAAAATGGTTTAACACGTGGATCAATAACAACAATTTTACTTATGTCTTACTGGACGAACATGCCAATGAAGCACAAATTGAAACACGCTTCCCGGCTTTCATGAAAAAATATGGAAAGGACATTGAGAAATATGGTTTCCATTTTTTTCTTTCATTGACTCCTTTATCCGATGTTTATTTTGAACCTTCATCAATGTATGACCCGGTAAAACATGGCGACAAATCTGTGGTGTATATTTTTCTTTCCATTGCCGTGCTGATTCTTTTTATTGCCTGCATCAATTTTATGAACCTGTCCACCGTGCGGGCCGTGGAGCGTTCAAAAGAAGTGGGTTTACGAAAGGTGATGGGCGCATTGCGTAATCATTTAGTATGGCAATTTATTGGCGAATCAATTTTGTTGACACTTATTTCATGTATACTTTCTCTTGGATTATTGCAGTTGATGATGCCCTTCTATAACCAGTTGTTGGGTTACAACCTGGCCGTTTCCTGGAATGCATTGCCCATTTATTTATTTTTAGTCGGGATCATATTGGTTGCCGGTTTCCTGGCAGGGAGTTATCCTGCATTTTTTCTTTCAGCATTTTCACCCATACAGGCATTAAAAGGAAAATTAAAACTTGGTAAAGGCGGTTCTTTATTCAGGCAGGGATTGGTGGTAGTGCAATTCAGCATTTCCGTTTTCCTGATCATCGGCACTATCATTATTATGAGGCAGATGAATTTTGTAAAAGAAAAAGAACTTGGTTATGATAAGGAACATACAGTCATTGTTCCAATAGATAACAATGATATTTATGCTCATAGAAATACTTTCAAACACGAGTTAGAAAGCAAAAGTAGCATCGCGTCCGTTTCAACCATGTCGGGCGAACCGGGTGGCTTTTTTGATACGCATACTTTTGAAGTAGAAGGTCAGCATGAAACATGGAAATCCAGAACTGAATTCGCCGATTTTGAATATGTAAAAACGCTCGGATTAAAAATTATTGCCGGAAGAGATTTTTCCGGGCAATATGCTACTGATACCACCGGCGCGGTACTTATTAACCGGACAGCCGCAACATCACTTGGATTTACGCCCGACCAGGCGATCGGAAAATGGATTAAGAATCCTGTGCGTGATAGTTTGAGGAGAAGGATTGTTGGTGTTGTGGAAGATTTTAATTTTCTGTCTTTGAAAGAAAATATGGATGCCCTGGTTATTTCGCCAAGTGAAGACAGAAGAGTGGTGGTGATAAAACTGAAACCCGGGAATGTTCAATCTGCCATCGCAACCATCAAAAATTCGTATACAAAAGTAGCTCCTGTTTATCCTTTTGAGTACAGCTTCTTAGATCAAAAATTTGATGTGCTCTATAAGGCAGATGTCAGGCAACAAACCATACTGAGCATTTTTTCGGGATTGGCAATTTTCGTCGCATGTCTTGGTTTATTCGGGTTGGCTTCATTCACTGCAGCAAAACGTACAAAAGAAATAGGTGTAAGAAAAGTGCTGGGATCATCGATCCGCGGCATCGTGTTGTTATTGTCAAAAGATTTGTTGAAGCCGGTACTGATTGCAACATTTATTGCTATCCCGGTTGGATATTATGCCATGAATAACTGGCTGCAGAATTTTGCCTATCGCACCCAACTGCATTGGTGGATTTTTATACTGGCAGCATTCATAACGATTGTGATTGCATTATTTACTGTTTGTTTTAAAGCTATTAAGGCTGCATTGACAAATCCGGCGAAATCATTGCGAACGGAATAGTCTGAACTGGGATTTGTGGGATGGATGGGATTGTTGGGAAAGTTGCAAGTGAAAGTTGAATAGTTGATTGGCTGAATAGTTGATTTGTTAAATCAAAATATTACCCACTAGCTCCGTCCGCCTCAGGCAGACAGAGAAACTAAGAATAAAAATTAATTTTCATGATAAAAAATTATTTGAAAACAGCATGGAGAAACCTGATAAAGAATAAGGTCTTCTCCTTTATCAACATCTTTGGATTGACAGCCGGGCTTACCGTTTGCCTGATGATATTTCTTTTCATTATGAATGAATTCAGCGTCGATAGCTTTCACACAAAAGGGCCGAATATCTACCGCGTTATGCGGTCCTATGACGCGGCCAAACCCCCTACGCCGTATGTATCCGGACCTTATGCGCCGGCGCTTTTGAACGATTTTCCTGGTGAGATCACAGCGGCTGTGCGGGTCTTGCCCAACAATTCCGCCCTGGTAGTGTACAAAGATCGATCATTCTATGAAAAACGGTTGCATATTGCGGACAGCGATTTTTTTACCCTGTTCTCTTTTCCCTTCCTCAAGGGCAACCCGGCTACTGCATTGAAAGACGGTAATAGTGTTGTATTGAGCGAGACCGACGCAAAAAAGATCTTTGGCAAGGAAGAACCGATCGGCAAGATCATTGAGATCAACAAGAATGTTAAATTAATGGTCACTGGCATTATCAAAGACGTGCCGGTGAATTCGACGCTCGATTTTGGTATGATTATGTCCCTTACCAATCTTGCCAATTTGCCATTTATGAAGGAGTGGGGACCAAATGGTGATTTGACATATGTTTTGCTGGATGAGCACGCCAGTAAAAAGAATATCGAAAGGCGCTTTCCCGCTTTTTTGCAAAAATATATGGGGACGGAAATGCAAAAGAGCGGTGCTAAATTCAGTTTGTCCCTCACACCCTTACGAGATGTATATTTTGAAAATGCGTCCGAGTTTGACAATGTAAGGCATGGCGATAAAAAAGTGGTATACGTCTTTTTGAGCATCGCCGTGTTGATCATGTTGATCGCGTGCATCAATTTTATGAACCTATCAACCATCCGTGCGGCTGAGCGCAGCAAAGAGGTGGGATTACGCAAGGTGATGGGGGCCTTACGCTACACGCTTGCCGGTCAGTTTCTCGGCGAATCCCTTTTGCTGGCCACTATTTCCTGTGTTTTATCGCTTGGGTTGCTGCAACTCTTGATGCCGGCATACAGCAACCTGCTCGGTTACAAACTGGCTGTCCCCTATACCGAATGGTGGTTGTATGTCTTTCTTGGCGGCGCAGCCATTACGGTAGGATTATTGGCAGGTAGTTATCCCGCACTCATTCTTTCCAGGTTCTCCCCCATAGAAACTTTAAAGGGCAAACTTCGGCTTGGCAAGGGTGGGTCGCTCTTCCGGCAAGTATTGGTAGTGGTGCAATTCAGCATTTCGGTATTCCTGATCACCGGCACTATCATTATAACCCGACAAATGAGTTATATAAAAAATAAAGAGCTTGGGTATCATCAGGAACAGACGTTGGTAATACCATTGTATAATGGCGACATTGGCGGCCATCTCAGGGAGTTTAAGCAGGAGCTTCAACGTAATAGCAACATTGAATTGGTATGCGCGATGTCGGGCGAGCCCGGGGGATTTTTTGATGAGTATGGTTTTGAAGCCGAAGGGCAGGACAACCGGAAATTGGGGGCCAGAACAGAATTTACGGATTTTGAATTCGTGAAAATCCTGGGCCTTACAATAATAGCTGGCCGGGATCTGTCATCACAATACCCTACCGATACCCTATCCGCCGTCCTTATTAACCGTACGGCGGCAGCCAGCCTTGGATTTACCCCGAAGGAGGCCATTGGCAAATGGATTAGAAATACTTCCCGGGACACTGTCCGGCGCAGAATTGTCGGTGTGGTGGAGGATTTCAATTATACATCGTTAAAACAAAATGTCGAGCCGTTGATCATTGCGCCGAACCCAGACCGGAATGTTGTCCTGATACGGTTGAAGCCAGGCAACCTGGCAAAAAATATCGAGCTGGTAAAAAATGCTTATGCGAGAGTTGCCCCATTGTACCCGTGTAATTACGCCTTCCTGGATCAAAAATTCGACGAGCTCTATAGGAATGATCTTCGTCAACAAAATATACTCGGCATATTTTCGGGTCTGGCTATAGTAATTGCATGCCTTGGCCTGTTTGGGCTCACCTCGTTTACTGTCGCAAAACGCACCAAGGAAATTGGGGTCCGAAAAGTGCTTGGCTCATCGGTACAAAATATCATCTTATTATTATCAAAAGAACTCTTAAAGCCGGTATTATTGGCTACACTGATCGCAATACCCGTTGCCTATGCAGTCATGCACAACTGGCTACAGGATTTTGCCTATCGTACACAACTGCATTGGTGGATTTTTATGCTGGCAGCATTCATAACGATTGTGATTGCATTATTCACTGTTTGTTTTAAAGCCATTAAGGCTGCATTGACAAATCCGGCGAGGTCGCTAAGAACGGAATAATACCAATGTGCGGATTTGCTAATGTGCGGATGTGCGAATTGAAAACAATTAGCCCACTAGCTCCGCCCTTCAGGGCGGAGACGGAGCGTGAAATAAAAAATAAAAGAATATAAATAGACAATGTTTAAAAATTATTTCAAAACAGCCTGCAGGCAATTGGTAAAAAATAAACTTTTTTCTATAGTAAATATTGTAGGCTTGTCGACAGGTCTTGCAAGTATCATGGCATTATCTGTTTTGGTATACCAGTATATAACTACTGACAGTAACCAAAAAGATATTGGCCAGATGTATTATTTAAAGACAAGTTCACCTAATGGCAGTCAGTATACAGCAACTACTTTTCCTTTATTGGGTGAAATTGTGAGAACCTGTCCTGAAGTGGAAGCTGCTACACATCGGCAATCCTGGTATTATCCCTGGCTCAAATATGAGAAAAAAGAATTCCAGGAAACAACAGAATTTGTGGATACAGGATATTTTAAAGTTTTTCAACTGCCATTTAAATATGGAAATGCTGCTACCGCGGTTCAGGATAAATTTTCAATCGTACTATCTGAAGAAATTGCTGCGAAATTTTTTGGAAATGAAAACCCAATTGGAAAAATAATTACTGCAGACGATAGCATTCAGCTCAGGGTTACCGGGGTGCTCAACCATGTACCGGCCAATTCAACAGTGAGGCCGATCGTTGTGCTTCCCATGGCGATACTGGAAGCGAATCCTGATTTCAAAAGTGGCGCCAACTGGTATAATACTTTTGCTGATAATTATATCAGGCTGAGAAAAAACAGCGACCCAAAAAAACTCGATGAAAAAATTGCAGGCATTGTAAAGTTAAATTATGCACCGGAGCAAAAAAGTAGTAGAGTATTTTCCGTTCCATATAGCAAAATAACCCAGGAAAATTCGAGTATAATCGGAGTGATCATTAAAGGTTCCATCGGAGCCGGCGTTTTTGTCTTGCTGATTATTCTTGTTAATCTCATCAACCTGAATGCTGCGAGTATGTATTCACGTATGAAAGAAATAGCAGTTAAACAAATGATCGGGGGTAGCAAAAAAAATATCATCATGCAGTTTTGCGTCGAAAACGGGTTGATTGTTTTTATTTCGATTGTGTTTGCGTGGATACTTTTCTCGTCACTTCTACTGCCCGGCATGGGCGATTTGGTAAAAGATAAGTTTGGCGAAATTGAAACCGGGCTGGCTAAAGACTATCCGCTCATTCTTCTCTTTACCGGCATCGCACTTTTATTTACTATCCTTGCAGCAAGTCTGCCCGCACTGAAACTTGCTACAGTCAAAGTAACGGATGCGGTGAAAGGAAAACTTACTTCTGCCAATTACAAAAGCAGTGCCGTACGAAATATTTTTATTACAGTTCAATTCGTGCTCGCCATCACACTTATTTGTATCACGATCATTCTTAACAGGCAGATTGCTTATATGAAATCTGCTTCGCTTGGATTTAATGCAGATGATGTTGCTGTGGTTAATATGGACCTTGCATTTAATGATCCTAAAGCGGCTGATTCAAGATTTCAAAGTATTTTGAATGACCTGAAAAACAATCCGCATGTAAAAGCAATATCTGCGAACAGGGTAGTGCCTACTGCTTATGACCAGAATTATAATATTTATTACGATCCGGCTACTAACAAAGAAGTTAGCCTGCGACAGGCACCTGCTGATACCGGTTATCTGCCAACATATCAAATACCGTTGATACAGGGAAAAAATTTCGACGATGCACTTGTGACTCAGACAGCTATTATACTCATTAATCGCACTACCATGAATGCATTTGGATGGAAGAATGCAATAGGCAAACAGATAAAAGCAAAAGGAGAAAACACTCCATATACAGTTATTGGCGTGATGGAAGATTTCCATTACCAGGATCTGCAAAATGGTATTCAGCCAATTGTTCAATGGTACTCTGGCAAACCTTCTCTTGGCAACCGCAACCTGAGTGTACGAACTGATAAAGGATATATGAAACCTGTTATGGAACAATTGGAAAAAGACTTTAAAACCATGACAAGCCGCCGCAGTTTTAGTTATGAATTGATGAGTACTAAAGTGGAAAAACAATATGCACTGCTGGATGGAATATTAAAAGTAACCAACTACATCGCATTGCTGACGATAATCATCGCAAGCCTGGGCATGTTTGGATTGATATCATTGTTTGCGAAGCAACGCGTAAAAGAAATCGGTATCCGTAAAGTGCTGGGAGCAAGTGTAGCAGGAATAATCCGGCTGATATCAAAAGATTTTTTGATACTCGTTGGCATCGCAATTTTCATTGCATCACCAATAGCCTTGTACGTTATGAAAAGCTGGTTGCAGGATTTTGCCTACAGAATAAACATCAGCTGGTGGATGTTTTTTATTGCAGGAGCAATTGCATTGATCATTGCATTGCTCACTGTGAGTTTTCAGGCAATCAGGGCAGCAAGGGCAAACCCGGTGAAAAGTTTGAGAACAGAATAATATTAATGTGCGGATTTGCTAATGTGCAGATGTGCGAATTAGAAACCAATAGCCCACTAGCTCCGCCCTTTAGGGCGGAGTCAAAAAAATGATCTGTTATGATAAAAAATTATTTCAAAATTGCTTTTAGAAATTTAATTCGCCACAAGGCATTTTCCATCATTAATATATCAGGCCTCGCCATTGGAATGGCTTGCAGCATCCTGATCCTGCTTTGGGTGCGGGATGAATTAAGTTATGATCGCTTTCATGCAAATGCTGACCAGGTTTATCGCATTACCTGTAACGCAGGCGATTTTAAAGCTGCAGTGAATCCCGCAGGGATGCCCGCCGGTTTGCAGGCACAAATGCCAGAGATAAAAAATACAGTGCGATTAAGTCATTTATCCACTGGTTTATTTGAAGTGGGAGAACACAAGTTTGAAGAAAAGCATGTTTTTTATGCTGACTCTACTTTTCTGCAGGTATTTTCTTTCCCGCTGGTTGAAGGAAATCCCAAAACAGCTTTACAGCGAATCGATGGCGTGCTGATTACCCAGGATATGGCGAAAAAATATTTCGGTCAGGCAGACGCGTTAGGGAAAACAATGCGCAAGGATAACGGCAGTAATGTTATTGTAACAGGTGTTCTTGCCAATATTCCTTCCAATTCGCACCTGCAATTCGATTTTATTTTACCCATGAGTTCAGCTTACCAGACATGGGACGATCTGAAGAAAAATGTATGGAATAATTTTGATTTTTATACGTATCTCCAGTTAGATAAAAATTTTATTCCTACACAGGCTGCACTATCCAGGTTCAACCAGAAGATGGACGTGATTTATAAAAAGCATGAAACCGGTATAAAAGTTAATTTCCAATTGCAGCCTTTAACCAGCATTCATTTGCATCCCGGCTTACAGGTGGACCTGGAAGGTCATGGGAATATTCAATATGTGAATATATTTTTTATAGTTGCCATTTTCATCCTTGGGGTTGCTTGCATCAATTTTATGAATCTGGCAACAGCGCGCTCCGCACGCCGTGCCAAGGAAGTTGGTTTGCGAAAGGTAGTAGGCGCAGGGCGCCATCAGCTTATGGGACAATTTTTAGGAGAATCATTACTTATTTCCCTTATCGCTTTTGTGATAGCCATGTTTTTTGTATGGCTTTTATTGCCCACGTTCAATGACTTGTCAGGCAAACAGATCAGCATTCATTATATCGATGGTAAGCTGCTTGTTAGTTTGCTCGGCATTGCATTTGCAACCGGGTTGCTTTCCGGTATTTATCCTGCAATTTATCTTTCCGGTTTTCAACCAGTGAAAGTGTTGAAGGGAAAAATGAAATCACTGGGAGGAAATTTAATTTTCCGGAATGCATTGGTGGTTACACAGTTTATTGTTTCCATCGTATTGCTGGTGGGTACCGCTATTGTTTATAATCAACTGAAATTTATCAAAAACAAGAATCTTGGATTTGAAAAAGCAAATCTCTTATATATAGAGATGACGGGTGAATTATGGAGCAAACAACAGGCGTTAAAAAATGAATTAAAACAAAACCCGCTTACGAGTGATTTCACAATTATCAACGATCTCCCTACCAATTTGACTTCAGGTACAGTGAATATTGTGTGGGAAGGCAAAGATCCCAAATCACAGATTGTTTTCCCCTCCATGTTCGTAAGTGAAGATTTTTTTGATGTTTTCAAAATGAAGATATTGAATGGGCGAAGTTTTTCTACAGCGTTTAAGGGCGATTCCGCCAATTTTATCATCAATGAAAAAGCTGCTCATGTAATGGGCATGGATGTGTCGACTGCAGTAGGGAAAACCTTAAAAATATATGGCAATAATGGAACTATTATAGGTGTGGTAAAAGATTTCAATTATAAACCCATGCAGTCGGCTATTGAGCCCATGTTTATAGGACTGAACCGGTGGGGAGGAAATGTGGTAGTACGCACCAAACCTGGCAAAACGGATGCAACGATAAAGGCATTGGAAAAAATAACACAAGGATTAAATCCTTCTTTTCCATTTTCGTACAATTTCCTGGATCAGGATATCGCCAATCTTTATCGTGGTGAACAGCGCATGGGAGTTCTGTTCAACATATTTGCGGTGCTCGCTATTTTTATTTCCTGTCTCGGCTTGTATGGTCTCTCTGCTTTCATGGCCGAGCAGCGCACCAAAGAAATCGGCGTGCGAAAAGTATTGGGTGCATCCATTTTCACGATCGTGTATTTATTGTCACGGAATTTTACAAAGCTTATTCTGATCGCTATGGTTGTTGCCATTCCGGTTTCATGGTATGCAATCAACAGTTGGCTGGAAGGTTTTGCATATCACATAAATCTCAACTGGAGCATTTTTATCATTGCTTCTCTTGTCGCCTTGTTGATTGCATGGTTCACTGTTGGCTATGAATCGATCAAAGCAGCGGTGGCAAATCCGGTAGAGAGTTTGAGGACAGAATAGAACCAATGTGCGAATGTGCTGATGTGCGAATGTGCGAATGCTTGCCCGCCGAAGCTTTACTGCCTTCGCCTGCGGCTACGGCAGTCAAGAACGAAGGCGAGCCCACTAGCTCCGCCCTTCAGGGCGGAGAAAAGAAACCCAAATGAACAAAATAAATTATACAACAGTTGAAGAACTTTTAGTGGATGAAAGTTTTCTTGCATGGTATCATCAAACCGATGCAATAAAATTTCATCAATGGGAAGAATGGATTGAAGAAAACTTTGAACATGGGCATTTGGCAGCCGAAGCTGTTCAACTGCTGATGCTAATCGTACAAACAGAAGAAAAACCCGCAATTCCAAAGCAACAATTCAGGAAAAATTCTGACACTATTACAGATACAATTTCAACCTGCGAAAAACGACCAAACAAAATAACCATCAAAATAAAAAATCTTTCCATGTTTAAAAACTATTTAAAAATCGCGTTTAGACAGTTGTCCCGGCAAAAAATGTACTCCGCAATTAAGATCGGAGGTTTTGCATTAAGCCTTGCTGCATGTTTGCTGATCGCATTATATATCAGGGATGAATTGAGTTATGATAAAACATATCCCGATGCCAATCGCATATGCAGGATCATCGGCGTGTACAATGATAATGGCAAAATTGAAAAATGGGTGTCCATGACTCCGCCAACAGCCAAAGTTGTGCAAAAAGATTTTCCGGAAGTCGAGAAAACAGGAAGACTAATGCCCTTCGCACTTTTTTATGGAGCAGGGAGTAATTACGTGCGGCCGGCCGGACAGGAGAAAAATATTTATGAAGATGGTTTTACTTATGCCGACCAGTCCATTTTGGATATACTTAAAATCCCGATGATATATGGAGACAGGGCACATGCGCTGGCGGAACCGAATACGATGGTGATATCAAAAAAGAAAGCGGATAAATATTTTCCGCACCAGGATTGCGTAGGAAAAATAATATTTCTCAATGATGATAAATCCAAACCTTATAAAATAGGCGCCGTGATGCAGGACTTTCCAACCACTTCAAATTTTCAATATGATTTCTTATTAACTCTAACGGGTGTTGAGTTTTGGAAGGGAGAACAAACAGGCTGGGGATCTCAAAACTACGAAACCTATATTTTGCTTAGGCCCGGTACAGATATGAAGACTTTTGAAAAGAAACTCAGTGCTGATTTGATTAATAATTATATCGTTCCGGATATGGTTCGTAATGGGGACAAGGATGCTGAAAAAATTACCAAAAATGCCAAATTTGAATTGCAGTCAGTATCAGATGTTCACCTGAAATCTTTTGACATTCATGATTATCAAACAACGCACGGGGATATGCGCTTTGTATGGTTATTCGGAGCTGTTGCCTGTTTTATCCTGATTATCGCATGTATTAATTTTATCAATCTCTCAACTGCAAAATCCGCTAATCGGGCAAAGGAGGTCGGACTTAGAAAAGTAATCGGATCATTCCGGAGCAGTTTGATACAACAATTTCTTACAGAATCTTTTCTCTTTAGTTTTCTATCATTCTTGCTGGCAATATTGCTGGCCTGGGGATTGCTTCCTTTTTTTAATATACTATCAGCTAAATCTTTGAAAGTTCCCTGGACCGAATGGTGGTTATTCCCAATTATGATTGCAGCAGCAGTCGTAGTCGGATTTCTTTCCGGATTGTATCCTTCATTTTATCTTTCATCTTTTAAACCCATCAGCGTATTAAAAGGAAACCTGAGCAGGGGGAGTAAAAATTCATTATTACGCAACGGACTGGTGGTTTTTCAATTCACCACTTCTATTATTCTTATTATAGGTACTATTATTATTTATAGCCAGACGCAATTCATCCTCAATAAAAAACTGGGATACGATAAGGACCAGGTTCTTTTAATCCAGGGAACCAACACGCTGGGGAATGACGTTAAAAATTTCAAACAGGAGTTATTGAAATTGCCGCAGGTTAAAACTGTATCCATCAGCGACTACCTGCCTGTATCCGGATCTGGTATCAAGCGAAATGGAAACACTTTTTATAATGAGGGAAAATCAAAAGAAGAGAGTGGAACGAGCTCGCAGTTTTGGCTCGTTGATGATGACTATATCAAAACCATGGGTATGAAAATCGTAGCAGGCAGAAATTTTTCTTCCGAAATGATTTCCGATTCACAGGCGGTTGTCATCAATCAAACCATGGCAAATAAACTCCACCTGAAAGATCCTATTGGCAAACTCATTACCAATGGCTGGTCTCATCCCTTCAATGTAGTAGGTGTGGTACAGGATTTTAATTTCGAATCCATGCGTGACAGCACCCAAGCACTCTGCATGCACCTGGGTAATAGCAGTTCGATCGTATCCGTAAAAATAAATACTGCGGATATTAAAAACCTTGTTCCTGCTATCAGCACAGTATGGAAAAAATTTGCTCCGGCTCAGCCTATCCGTTATACTTTCCTCGATGAGAGTTTTAAAAACATGTATGCGGATGTTCAGCGGATGGGAAGCATATTCACCAGTTTTGCTGCACTGGCAATCATCATTGCCTGTCTCGGTTTATTCGCTTTGTCTGCATTTATGGCTGAACAGCGTAATAAAGAAATCGGTATTAGAAAAGTTTTGGGTGCCAGCATCAGCGGGATTACTGCCATGCTCTCTAAAGATTTTGTAAAACTGGTACTGATTGCAATTGTCATTGCCTCTCCCATTGCATGGTGGGCAATGAATAAATGGTTGCAGGATTTTGTTTACAGGATTGAAATCACCTGGTGGATGTTTTTCGTTGCGGCATTAATGGTAACGATGATTGCGCTTGTAACAATCAGTTTCCAGGCAATCAAAGCGGCGATTGCAAATCCGACGAAGAGTTTGAGAAGTGAATAATATTAATGTGCAGATTTGCTAATGTGCAGATGTGCAAATTTGAAACCAATAGCCCACTAGCTCCGTCCGCCTCAGGCGGACGGAGAACATAATGAAACCACATGAGAGAAATAAACCATACAACAGTTGAAGAACTTTTGATGGATGACAGCTTTCTCGCCTGGCATCATCAAACAGAGGAAGTATCAATTCATAAATGGGTGAAATGGATTGAAGCGAGTCCTGAACACAAACGCCTGGCCGACGAAGCCGTCCAATTGCTGACGATGATTGGATTGGCCGAAGAAGAACCCGGTGTACCTGAGCAGCAGATCATGTCAGGGTATGACCGGCTTATCAACACAATTGTATTTCGTTGTTTGGGTGAAACGGTGAATGGTGAATGGTGAATATGGAATAAACGAATACTTCACAAATTCGATTTATAAAATATTACTAAAACAGGGAACTCTTTATGCTGAAAAGTTTTTTTAAAATAGCATTCCGCAATGTAAAGCGTAATAAAGCGTATACTATTATCAATGTCGGCGGATTGTCCTTGGGGATTGCCTGCAGCATTCTCATTTTTGCGATCGTGCATTATCATCTCAGCTTCGATAAATTTCATCCAAACAGTAACAGAATTTATCGCATCGTAACGGAATTTCATAAAGAAGGCGTCGGTTACACGCAAGGCATTCAGGCGCCTGCAGCCAAAGCCTTCCGGGACGATTATACTTTTGCCGAAACCATCGCAAGAGTTTATACAGATTATGGCGTAAATATCATTTTGCAAAACGATCCCAATAAAAAATTCAAGGATGATGTATCGTTTGCCGAGCCTGAATATTTTTCAATTTTTAATTTTCCATTGCTCATTGGTGATAGGCGAACAGTCATTGCCGAACCGAACACGGCTATTGTTACAGAAAAAATCGTGAGGAAATATTTCCCACAGGATGCAGCACTGGGCTATACAAACGCTATTGGCAAAGTGATACGTGTGGGAAACAAAATAGATTTTAAGATAACAGGAATTCTTAAGGATATCCCTCCTAACACAGATCGCAGAGCGGAAATTTATTTGTCCTTTGCTTCGTTGCATGACTACGATACTCAAATTGTAAATTACTGGACAGGAATATATGGAGAAATGCAATGTTTTGCTTTATTGAAAAAGGGTGTTGTTCCAGCCGATGTAGAAAAACTTTTCCCCGATTTTAATAAAAAACATTTTACGGGTGATGATATCAAAACATTTATTTATAAACTGCAACCATTGGCCGATATTCATTTTAATGCCAACTATGACGCATCAGTCATCGAAAAGAAAAAATTATGGGCCTTAGGTTTTATTGGACTTTTTCTTATTATCACTGCCTGCGTAAATTTCGTTAATCTCGCCACGGCCCAGGCAATCAACAGGTCAAAAGAAGTGGGAATAAGAAAAGT
>Ga0137407_10001134_pt1 | contig 17453 bp, 17 predicted proteins | sample CZOMad2_2_16fung_FD_108410 | JGI IMG/M metagenome (GOLD analysis project Ga0137407, IMG submission 108410) | Vadose zone soil fungal communities from Angelo Coast Range Reserve, California, USA - CZOMad2_2_16fungal (Illumina Assembly) | ecosystem: Environmental > Terrestrial > Soil > Vadose... | reverse complement strand
CGCCGATTTCTCGAGTCGGCAAAAAGCCGGGCAGCAGCTCGACATCGCGGCGCCGGGCTCGTGGACCGTGGGGCCGTACCAGGTCAACAGCGGCCAGCTCAGTTATTATTATTTGAGCGGCACGTCGATGGCGACGCCGCACGTCGCCGGCATTGTCGCGTTGATGTGCCAGAAGAAACCGTCGCTCACCGCTGCGGCAGCTGAGTCGATTCTCAAATCGACGGCGATTCCATTGCCGCCTGGATCCCGCACTGTTGCGCTTTCGGGCGGAGCCACCGAAGTCCAAAGCTGGGGTAGTGATGCGACCGGCGCCGGGATGGCCACCGCCGACGCCGCATTAAAGGGAACGAAGTAGTTCCTCGCGCGTCCCGCAGGGACGCGGCTACAGACCCTTAGCGGCAGCCAGCTCGGCTTCGAGTTTCTGCTGGCGCTCGTTCAGAGTCTGCAATCGCAGCTGCCAGCGATGGAGTTGAATGCTGAGCTGATTGATGTAGCTCGTGATCTCCGTCCGCTGCGATTCGTTTTCCTTCAGTTGATGCTGGAGATCGGAAATCCGCGCCGCATTTTCCGCGGCACCTTCGATTGACATCTTCGGAACTGTCGTCGGTTTGCCGCACCTCTGGCAGTCTAACGTCATGCCGGCCGCGGCGGCATCAACGACGAAGGAAGTCGCGCAGTGCGAGCAGGCGAAGACGATGTCGGCGCTCGGTGCTGGCACGGAAGTAGTCGACCCGCCTGCGGTTTGCATTGGCCGGTGATTCAAGCAGGACACATACCGGGATTTCGGAGAAAGTCGCCTCGCTAGAGCCGCTGTGACACGAGGGCGCTCAGCCGTTTCGAATGCTGTGACAGCATGGCCCGTTTTGGCCTTCTCTGTCAGCAGCGCCCGTCGATCGGATTGTTGAACATAAACGACTTACGTGTATTGGCTTTGCCGGAACATCGGTTGCTAAAAAGACCAGCGAACTCTTCTCGGTTCACGAAAGGACCTTTCTAATTATGGCTAAAGTTTTAGGTATCGATTTGGGGACGACGAACTCCTGTATGTCCGTCATGGAGGGCGGCGATCCGGTGGTTTTGGAGAACAGCGAAGGCGCGCGTACCACGCCGTCGATCGTCGCGTTCGCGAAGAACGGCGAGCGGCTCGTCGGTCAGGCCGCGAAACGCCAGGCCGTGACGAATCCGGCCAACACAGTTTTTTCCATCAAGCGGTTTATGGGCCGCAAGTTCGATGAGGTCCGCGAAGAAGAGCATCGCGTACCTTACAAAGTCGTGAAGGCCGCGAACGGCGACGCGCACGTCCAGGTCGAAGTGAATGGCGAGAAAAAGACTTTTTCGCCGCCGGAAATTTCCGCGATGATTTTGTCGAAGCTGAAGGCCGACGCGGAAGCGAAGCTCGGCGAGAAGATCACGCAAGCCGTCATTACAGTGCCGGCTTACTTCAACGACTCGCAGCGCAACGCCACCAAAGACGCGGGTAAGATTGCCGGCTTGGAAGTGCTCCGTATTATTAATGAGCCGACAGCAGCATCGCTCGCTTACGGACTCGACAAGAAGAAGGACGAGAAGATCGCGGTCTATGACTTGGGCGGCGGCACGTTCGATATTTCCGTGCTCGAGATCGGCGACGGCGTCTTCGAAGTAAAGGCGACCAACGGCGACACCCACCTTGGCGGTGACGACTGGGACAATATCCTGGTGGATTGGATCGTTAACGAATTCAAGAAGGACAGCGGCATCGACCTTTCGAAGCAGCCCGACGCGATCCAGCGCATCAAAGAAGAAGCGGAGAAATCGAAGATCGCGCTCTCTTCTTCGCAGGAATACGAGATCAACCTGCCGTTCATCACGGCGGATGCGACCGGGCCGAAGCACATTCAGAAGAAGCTCACTCGGTCGAAACTGGAGCAACTCACAGATTCGCTTTTCCAGCGGACCATTCCGCCGGTAAAGGCCTGCCTTTCCGACGCGAAGTTGGCCGAGAAAGACATCAACGAGTTGGTGCTCGTCGGTGGTATGACCCGGATGCCGAAGGTCATCGAGACCGCGCGCACTTTGATTGGCAAGGAACCGCACAAAGGGGTGAACCCGGATGAAGTCGTAGCGATCGGCGCCGCGATCCAGGGCGGTGTGCTCAAGGGCGACGTCAAAGACGTGCTTCTCCTCGATGTTACTCCACTTACCCTGGCGATTGAAACAGCCGGCGGTGTGGCTACGCCGATGATCCCGCGTAACACGACGATCCCGACTCGCAAGTCGCAGATCTTCTCGACCTACAGCGACAACCAGCCAGGCGTCGAGATCAAGGTGCTCCAGGGCGAGCGCCCGCTTTCCCGCGACAACAAGAACCTCGGCACGTTCCACCTCGACGGCATTCCGCCGGCCCCGCGTGGCACCCCGCAGATCGAAGTCACGTTCGATATCGACGCGAACGGCATCCTTCACGTTTCCGCAAAAGACCTTGGCACTGGCAAGGAGCAGAAAATCTCCATCACCGGCAGCTCAGGCTTGAGCAAGGACGAAGTCGAGAAGATGCAGAAGGACGCCGAGCTTCACGCCGAGGAAGACAAGAAGGCGAAGGAAGCTATCGAGATCAAGAACAACGCCGACACGCTCGCTTACCAGAGCGAAAAGCAGCTCAAGGATCTCGGCGACAAGATTCCGGAAGACAAGCGCAAGCAGGTCGAGGACGCGATCAAAGCCGTTCGGGAAGCGATCGAGAAGAACGATACCGACGCGATGAAGCGCACCTACGACGACTTGCAGAACAAGTTCCAGGAAGTCAGCGCCGACCTTTACAAGCAAGCTTCCGCCAGTGCCGGCCCTCAACCCGGTCCCGACATGGGTGCCGGTCCGCAAACTCGGCCGCAGGAAGAAGGCCCGCGCAAAGACCAGGGCGACGTCGTCGACGCCGAGTTCGAAGTCGTAGACGAAGACAAGAAGAAGTAACTTGATGTTTACGCGATACAAAGCAATCTGGGGAGCGCACGCGCCCTCGCGTGCTGGCGATGGCGCCTCGCCATCGCGGACTTGGATTGATTTCGGTCGCTCTCAACAGGGAGAAAAGTTCGTTACGGCGAGGGCGCCGCAACCAGCACGCGAGGGCGCGTGCGCTCCCCAAACAATTTGCCGGCACTCATAGGAGTGTCGGCATTAACCAACCAAAGCAGACAGAAGAAGGAGTAACTAACAACATGGCAATTAATGTAAGACCCCTTGGAGATCGCGTGCTTGTGCAGCCGATCGAAGAGAAAGAAACCAAAAAGGGCGGCATCATCATCCCCGATACCGCCAAGGAGAAGCCGCAGGAAGGGCAAGTCGTTGCTCTCGGCACCGGCAAGGTGGACGACAACGGCAAGAAGGTCGAGTTCACCGTCAAGAAAGGCGACAAGGTCCTTATCTCCAAATACGGCGGCACCGAGATCAAGGTGGACGGCGAGTCCTACCTGATCATGCGCGAGGACGATATCCTCGGCATCATTGGTTAATCGCGTCTCTCAACTCTCAACTTAGAACTATCAACTAACACTATGGCAGCTAAACAACTACAGTTTGACGAGAACGCGCGGCACGCGCTTCTCCGCGGCGTCGAGAAACTCTCGAAGGCCGTCAAGGCGACGCTCGGACCGAGCGGCCGCAACGTTATCCTCGACAAGAAATTCGGCAGCCCGACGATCACCAAGGATGGTGTGACCGTGGCCAAGGAGATCGAGCTCGAAGATCCTTACGAAAACATGGGCGCCCAGCTCGTTCGCGAAGTCGCTTCCAAGACTTCCGATATTGCTGGTGACGGCACCACCACCGCGACCGTGCTCGCTGAGTCCATCTACAAGGAAGGTCTCCGCAACGTCACCGCCGGCGCGAACCCGACTTCGCTCCAGCGCGGCATCAACAAGGCGGTTGAAGCCGTTGTTGCTGAGCTCGGCAAGATCTCGAAGAAGGTCAGTGACCGGAGCGAGATCGCGCAAGTGGCGACTGTTTCCGCTAACTGGGACAAGACCATCGGTGAGATCATTGCCGATGCCATGGACAAGGTCGGCAAGGACGGCACCATTACGGTGGAAGAAGCCAAGTCGATCGAAACCAGCCTCGACGTCGTCGAAGGCATGCAGTTCGACAAGGGCTATCTCTCGCCTTACTTCGTGACCAACGCGGAAGCGATGGAAGCGATCCTCGAAAATCCGTACATCCTCATTCACGAGAAGAAGATCTCGAGCTTGAAGGACATGCTCCCGCTGCTCGAGAAAGTGGCGAAGGCTGGCCGTCCGCTCCTGATCATCGCGGAAGACGTGGAAGGCGAAGCGCTCGCGACTTTGGTCGTGAACAAGCTCCGCGGCACGTTGCAAGTGGCGGCCGTGAAGGCCCCGGGATTCGGCGATCGTCGCAAGGCGATGCTGGAAGACCTGGCGGTTCTCACCGGCGGTCAGTGCATCACCGAAGACCTCGGCATTAAGCTCGAGAACGTCAAGCTCGACGACTTAGGCCGCGCCAAGCGGGTCACGATTGACAAGGAGAACACCACGGTCGTTGAAGGTGAAGGCAAGCAGGCCGACATCCAGGGCCGGGTGAGCCAGATCCGACGTCAGATCGAAGAGACGACTTCGGATTACGATCGCGAGAAGCTCCAGGAGCGTCTGGCCAAGTTGGCTGGCGGCGTGGCCGTCATCAACGTCGGCGCCGCGACTGAGACCGAGATGAAAGAGAAGAAAGCTCGTGTCGAAGACGCGTTGCATGCTACTCGCGCCGCGGTCGAAGAAGGCATCGTCCCTGGTGGCGGTGTGGCTTTCATTCGCGCGCAGAAAGCGCTCGATAAGCTCGAACTCGAAGGCGACGAAAAAGTCGGTGCGGCCATCATTCGCCGCGCGATTGAAGAGCCGATGCGTCAGCTCGCGGATAACGCGGGTCAGGAAGGCGCGCTCATCGTCCAGGAAGTGAAGGCCCGGAAGGGGAACGAAGGTTACAACGTCGCGACCGACAAGTATGAAGACCTGGTGAAAGCCGGCGTCGTCGATCCGACGAAAGTGACCCGGAGCGCGTTACAAAACGCCGCCTCGATCTCCGGCCTGTTACTCACGACCGAAGCCATCATCACCGAAATGCCTGAAAAGGAAAAAGGTGGCGGCATGCCTCCGGGCATGGGCGGCGGAATGGGTGGCGGCATGGGCGGCATGGACTATTGAAGCCGTCTCGGCCGAAACCCCGAATCCTTTCGGGGCTAAGCCGAACAGTTACTCGCTAACTAAAGCAATCAACAGCAGCCGGGCTCGCAAGGGCCCGGCTGTTTTGCTTTTGGCATTGCTTAGCCAGTAAGTCGATTGCATTCTTGAACTGACTCACAGTCCATGAGATTTCGAGATATAGCGTGGGGTCCCGTATTCGTTACGGCGGGTCCCCACAAAGGTCGCATCGGGGAGTTGGATGATGAAGACTCCGGATTTGGGATCGTCTACTTCGGCACGATTTTGCGACACTACATGAATGCCGATATTCCACTTCGATGGTTGAGACCAGTTACGACCGACGACCTAATGAATCGTTCTGAGGAAATCAGCCGTATGATCACGCTGGGTGCACCGGCAGTCGACATTGACGTCGAACTGGACGCACTTTACGAATATCATTATATCTCGAACGCTTTGCAGGAGCGATGGCTTACAGCCCAGGAGAGCAGGACTGGCGATTACGGCGTTTTCCTGTCACACTCGTCAATCGATCGGCAAACTGTTCGCTGGATCGCTGTCGATCTGGGAAACCGTGGATATCGCCCTTGGCTCGATGAGTGGGAGATCGCTGCTGGAGAGTCAATACCGAAGCGCATTTCCGATGGCATTGAGGGATGCAGAGCAATGGTGGTTGCTCTGTCGCCGAATGCAGTCTTATCGCACTGGGTAGAGCGAGAGTGGCATGCTAAATATTGGGATGAGCTTGATAAAAAGAATGTTTCGGTCATTCCCGTGATGTTAAGTCCTTGTAAGATTCCAGTGCTCTTGCGCCCGAAGAAATACGCCGACTTTACGGCCGGTTTTTCAGATGGAATGGATGAATTACTCGAAGGCTTGAGAAAGGTTTTCCCTGAAAAACGCGTTCGCGGAAATGAGCGGCCGAAGCGAATGGCTCGAAGCCGGACTGGTTAGAGCGTCGGTTTGGTTTTGGCTTGGCCCTGGGGGGTCGGCGATTTTCGTAACTGAAGTCGCCGAGCGCTTTTGGATTGTCGCGAGTGGCCACGAGCAGGAGATCGCGGGCGTCGCGCAACGCCTGACTCACGCCCGACATAGCGGCGTTGCGGGCGCGATATTCCCGTTCCGCTTGCTTCGACAGATCATCCGCCTTGTCACGCAATGCGGGATAGACTAGTCGACGGTCCATTGCGTGACGTTTAAGGAATGAGTCTCACGGAAATCAAGACGGGCTTTTAACGGGTAGCGTTCGAAGAGCGTGCGGAGTTAACAGCCCGGTTGCAATGATCGTGATATACGTGATTCACGTATATCGTTATGATGGCCATCGCGACATCACGCGTGGCAATTTCCGCTCGGCTCATTTAGACAGATCAACCGCGCATTCTGTTAGAGCGTGAAAGGTGAGAGATTGGATTGCCGAAGAGGAAGGGAAGCGCTATTCTACGGCCATGGGCATCGCCACATTCGTGGAGGATTTTAAACGGGCATTGGAACTAAAGCCAATTGCCGGGTCCCCGAATGTTTGCCTTATCCGCATCCGCCCCGGAACTCGCGCCAGCGATAAGACTGAGTTAACGCCGGAAGAATGGGATAAGTTCGAAAAGGACATCGCCGACGCCTTCGAACAAATCTCGTAATGGCCGCGCAAATCGACAGTCATCGCCGACACAAGTGCGATCGTGGGGCTATTGCGGCGCGATAGCGCTGTTGAGCAAGCGATAGGCGAGAAACATTTCGCGATCACTTTTATTACTCTTGCCGAACTTAGCCTCGGCGTGCTTAAAGCGGCGCGGCCAGCCGCAGCATGGTCTCGGATTGAGACCGTGATTGGAGATTGCCAAATGTTTCAGGTCTCTACATTCACGCCAGCGATCTACGCCAAAATTTACTTCGATCTCGAACGCGCTGGAACGATGATTCCGATCAACGATATTTGGATCGCTGCGCTGGCTGTAGAAGCACGGTTGCCACTCATCGCGCGAGACAAGCATTTCGAACGGGTCGCCGGTTTACAGATAATCAATTGTTAGAACAGCGTATGGCACACGTCCGCAAAGATACGCTCACGAAGACTGTGCAATGGTGGAAGCACCTGCGGCCATATTGGAAACGGCGGCAGCAGCGGCGGGAGCGTGTTGCTGCGGCTAAACTTGTCCGCGCCGCCAGGCGCGGCGACGAATAGGTCACCGCTTGCGTTTCTTGCGAGCGGCGGCGGCGCCTTTTTTGCCGAGGGCGGTGCGGACTTTTTTGGGGAGATGGGCGATGGTGCGTTTCTTTTTCGCGGCGGCGGCGGCCTTCTTGATGTTCCGGCGGGCGGCGGCGGATTGTTTGGCAGTCGGCATCAGGTCTTAGTGTTTCTTTTTCTTTCGAGTCGCGGCGGCTTTCTTGGCGGCGCGGGAGCGATCGGCTTTGGTGCGCTTGCGGGCGGCGGCGTGCGCCTGGCGGGACAGGGCGCGATGCGAGGCGGCGGAGCGCGGTTCTTTCTTGAGACGGCGCTTCGCGGCACGGGAACGAGTCCGTGATGGTTTCTTCCGGGTGCGGCTACGCTTCAAGTCGCGTTTGGCCTGCCGGCGGGTTTTCTTCGAGGTCGTTCCCTTTTCCGGCGGCGGAAGTCTCACGCCGGCGCGGCGCGCCTTTGATAATCCAATCGCGATGGCTTGTTTGGCGGAGCGGGCGCCGTGTTCACCTTCACGGATATGTTCCATCTCTTCGCGGACGAATTCGCCCGCCTGGGTGGAAGGCGATTTGCCTTCGCGCTCATCTTCCCGGGCTCGTTCGAGCGTTTGTTTTTCGGGCATACTAAGGATACGCCGCCGCCCGGATGTTGGGATGTCGAAAAAACCTGCGTGGTCGCCGGACACCGCAGCGCGGTGTCCCTGCCAAGCACTCAGCAGCAGCTCGATAGACACGTCACACGAAGCGCGAACACTAATTTATGCGCCGCCGCCTCCCTTTTCTTCTGTTCACATTGCTTTGGGCAAACCATGGCCAGGCGACAGGAGAGAAGGGTAACTCGAAACCTGATCACCGCGCCGTCCTTATATCCGGAGGGCGACCAGAGTATCCTTACGAGGCCCGAAGACGGCGCATTACGGGAAGCGGTGTTGTATTGATGCACATCGACCATGCGACCGGCAACGTTACTTCCTGTGAAATGGCCCTAAGCACGGGCAATGAAATGCTGGACGAGGCGGCGATGTCTGCCATGCGACAGTGGCGTTTCAAGCCAGGGCCGGTGATGGCGAAGTGCCCGATTACCTTCACTATGTCGGGCCAGGGCAACCAGGTCTTCACGGAATATCAAGTGAAAGAGAAGCCGATGGGCGACGCGCTCGCGGCTTTTCTGGGTAAAGGCGCCGTCGAGAAAGGTCCAATCCCGGCCTACCCGCGATCAGTCCCCTGGACAACGAAACAGGGCACCGGCCGTTACGAGCTTCACGTCCGAAAGGATGGCCGTGTCTCGGAAGTAAGGGTCCTGAAACGCTCCGGTGACGATATTTTCGATCGAACTACGGTGGAGACTCTACGGCAATGGCGTTTCCGTCGTGGACCGTTGATTCTGGAGTTACCTCTCAGTTTCGCGCTGACTCCGACGCATTATTCGGTGGCTATTCCAAAAGGCCGTTAGCTCGCCCGTATAGCGCGGCCGAACGTGACAGGGCCAGACTGTGAGCGCCGACTATTACGTACTCAACGCCGCGGGAGTTTAATACCCCGATAAACTTTCTCGATTGGGCGGCTCCATGCCTCTTTCGTCATTTCGAGAAGGATATTCAGCCGTTCCTGGCTGGAAAGCTTGCGATAGAATGCACGGTCCGCTTTTTCGGCCTCAGCGAAATTACGAAATCTGACGGCCTTCTTTTCCACCAAAGAATTATAGCATTTGTCCGGGAATCTCCGATAGCCGTTTTCGATGAGTTTCCGGTGGGAACTGGAGACCGTGCCTCTTCGAGCGTAGCGCGGGCGGTGAACGGCTGCCGCCCGGGCTTGTCAAACCCAGTCATGAAACGAAACCTTTGGATCGCACTCCTGACGATCGCGTGCCTTAGCTCGGTGTTCCTGGCGCGGGCCCAGAAAAAAGAAACGGAAGCGCCTTCTGCTCGCGTGACTGCGACCGCGCAGGACCTGGCGCCTCCGGTTAAGCTCGAGAAAACCAGCGCGGAATGGAAAGCCGCGCTCACGCCGGCGCAGTTCGCCGTGCTGCGAGAGAAAGGAACTGAGCGCGCAGGCTCAAGTCCGTTGTTGAAGGAACATCGAGCGGGTGTCTTCCGCTGCGCCGCTTGCGATCTGCCGCTCTTTGCCAGCGACACGAAATTCGAATCCGGGACAGGCTGGCCGAGTTTCTGGAAGCCATTTGTCGCGGCCAATGTTATCACTGCCACCGACAACAGCCTCGGGATGGAACGCGACGAAGTCCTTTGCGCTCGATGCGGCGGCCACCTCGGCCACGTTTTCGACGACGGGCCCAAGCCGACCGGACTTCGCTATTGCCTGAATGGGGTAGCTCTGAAATTCGAGCCGCGAAACTAGGGTGTCGCTTTAATCAACCGTGGGAACCGGCTCGGTTTCGTGGAGGCGGCCGTAGTCAACGGTGAGCTTCCCGCCTTCGATCTCGGTGTAGACATCGACGAAGCGTTCGCCGAAACGGATTTCATCCCAGGAATAGTCGCGGCCGCTTTGGACGTTAGCGGCCATGACCTGCTCAAGCGCCAGAGTTGACGCAACAAAGAAGGCATCTTCTTTCTCCAGGCTTTCGATAGTGGCTCCAAACAAGGGGCTGCTTTTGTCGATGGTGTGACGGATGATGAGGGCGGCGGGAAAGCTGATCATGCGATCGGGGTAGACCTTTAACTCGTAGAAGCGCCGGATGTCGTCACCTTCCTTGATTCGCTCGTCGCGCGAATAAAGGAGACGAAACTCAGCCTCAACCATACTGGTGTGGCGGAGATTAGCCACGCGATACATAAGGCTTAGCCGGCCATCGAAGTTACCCAGGACAAGGCAGTCACTAAAAAGAATTCGGGCCGTGGGCCGGGCGAATCGGACAAAGATGAGACCGGTAATGACAGCGATCCAGATCATGCCGAGGAATATCTCGATCGTGACAATGATATGGCCGTAAACGGTCGCGGGATAGTTATGGCCATAACCGACAGTGGCGAGTGTCTCGACACTAAAGAAGAAGGCGTGCGGGAACGAGCCGGGCTCAAGGTCGGCAATGCAGTTTGGGCGCGCGAAATAAAGAGCGCCGAAAAGCAGGTTGATAACGACGTAGCTGACGACGAGGAAAAGAGCGAACCGCGGCCAGCTAAGGGAGAGGACCCAGTGATAATTGTCGCGCCAGCCGCCCAGGGCGGCGTTGATCTTCAGGAACTCCGTGCGACCGGCGCGCGTCGAGATCGGACGGTGATGTCGGGGAGGTCGATGTTTCCGGCGTCTCATATCCTCATGGTTTGCCGCCAAAGGTGACGTGGTCGTCGAGGTCAACCAAATCGAACCAGGTCTTTATATCTTCGCGGTCCTTGGAGAATTTGCCGACGTATTCGGCGAAGTATTGGAGCGTCTCGACGTCGCCAGCCGGGCCGCGGCGGGCCATGAAGGTGCTCCAGGCATCGATCTCCCAGGCGGCGCGTTTTTGCGGCGCGTGGGCGTTGACCCATTCGAGGATTTCCCAGTCGCCTTTGCCGGCGGCGAGCTGTTCCTTCAAGGCCGAGAAGTCGAGACCAAGGAAATCCTTGAGGTGCTGATCGAGCGGCGCGTCGTACTTGAATTCGCCATTGGTCCCGGCGACGGTGGCTCGGCCCTTATCGAGGAGGCGATGGAGAAGAACGTAGCCGCCGAGACGGCAGTGCGGGCTGCGAGGCGGGCGTTTCGTCAGGTCGGGCGCGGAGATTTTGGGCAGGTCAGACATAATCAGTCGATTATTGGCCGCGGGAGCGTCAGGTCAAAGATTTTGCTTCTGTTTCGCATCATCCGGCATACGCTCCCTGCGTTCATGAAAGATATTTCGCGCGATTCGGCGTTATGAACCGCGCTGCCAAACTGACCGTTCCCGTTTCCGCCAGGTCCCACTGAAACCAACGCTGCTCCGTCCCGGCGGCGCATTCGCAAGCAATCCATGAAATACGATGTCTCCGCTTTGATGGCAGAAGTTAAGGCCAAGAACCCGGGCGAACCGGAATTTCACCAGGCCGTGCAGGAAGTGGTCGAGTCGCTCGCGCTCGTCCTCGATCAGCATCCCGAGTATCGCAAGGCGAAGATCATCGAGCGGACTATCGAGCCGGAACGGGTAATCATGTTCCGGGTCCCCTGGCAGGACGACGCGGGAGAGCTGCACGTCAATCGCGGGTTCCGTATCCAAATGAACAGCGCGATCGGGCCTTACAAGGGCGGCCTTCGCTTCCATCCTTCCGTGAACCTGGGCATCCTCAAGTTCCTCGCTTTTGAACAGGTCTTTAAGAACGCGCTGACCACCCTGCCGATGGGTGGCGGCAAAGGCGGTTCTGATTTCGATCCGAAAGGGAAAAGCGACAGCGAAGTGATGCGGTTCTGCCAGGCGTTCATGTGCGAGCTCTTTCGCCACATAGGTCCCGATACGGACGTGCCCGCGGGTGACATCGGCGTGGGGGCGCGCGAGATCGGCTTTCTCTTCGGAATGTACAAGCGGCTCAAGAATGAATTCACGGGGGTTATCACCGGTAAAGGCCTTACCTGGGGCGGCTCGGTGATTCGGCCTGAAGCGACTGGGTATGGAGCGGTTTACTTCGCGGCTGAGATGCTCAAAACGCGCAAGGAAGAGATGAAGGGTAAGACCTGCCTTGTCTCCGGCAGCGGTAACGTAGCTCAATACACGGTCGATAAACTCATCTCGTTAGGCGCGAAGGCGGTGACGCTGTCGGATTCGACCGGTTACATCTACGATGAGGCGGGCATCGACCGCGAGAAGCTGGGTTACGTCATGGACTTGAAGAACAACCGCCGCGGCCGAATCGGCCAATACGCGGATAAGTTCAAGGGCGCCACCTTCACGCCAGTCGATCCGAAGCTCGATCATAATCCGCTCTGGGATCATAAAGCCGAGTGCGCGTTCCCGAGTGCCACCCAGAATGAGATTAACGGGAAGGACGCGGCGAATCTTCTCAAGAACGGGGTCTACGCTGTGTCGGAAGGCGCGAACATGCCGACGACGATCGATGGCGTAAACCAGTTCCTCAAAGCTGGCATTCTTTTTGGGCCGGGCAAAGCCGCTAATGCTGGCGGCGTCGCCACCTCCGGCCTCGAGATGGCGCAGAACAGCATGCGGATCTCGTGGACGCGCGAGGAAGTGGACGGGCGGCTTTTCAACATCATGAAGACCATCCACGAAGTGTGTCAGCGCACCGCGGAAAAGTACGGTACCCCAGGTAACTATGTGAATGGCGCGAACATCGCCGGCTTCCTGAAGGTAGCCAACGCCATGATGGACCAGGGGCTGGTGTAGCGTGCCCTGCTTGTGCGTGCGAATTCGTAGTTCGGGCACGCCGAACCGCGAAGCCTAAACGTCCCCCATTGCTTCAGCAGGAGAGTCGTCGTCTGAATCGACTGTTGTGTTTTCCTCAATCAAACTGTTCAACACTTCCGCATCGTTCTCAGAAAATCGGAAAAACGTATCTTCAATGTATTTTTCCCGGTTCTCCTTTATGCGTCTGCCGATCCATTCACGCTGTCGCCCGAAGGCCTCTGAGATTTCCGGTACGAAGCGTTTGGCGAATGAACTATCAAGATCGTTCAATCCAAAACTCCTTACATCGATGTCTTCCTCTTGCTGCAAATATTGTATGAACTGCTCAACGCGTTCGAAACGGGTTTTTACGCGGAGAACCTTGTCCTCTTCGCGATCATTTAGATTGTCCACTCGATAGACAGAGTTACGAAATTCCTTCATCTCGGCCTCGCTGTTAAAAGGTGTGTCTTGCAGTATCAAATCTAGGTATACAAACGAACGGACAAGTTTAGTCGCGTAATACCAACCCGACGAGGTGAGGCGGGCGCACTCCGCCCCTTGAATAGAATCTGGCGACCGGGTGTTCACTTCGACGAGCTGCTTTGCAACAAGCCGATCGAAAGCGCGAATGACATCCTCTCGATTGTCGAACACATTCTCGAACAGATCGATCGCTCTGCCTATTTCGAAGTAACCGCGGCCTTCTGGGGTGTTTTGCCCTCGGTATTCGCGCAACAACTCAAGAATCCTCAACGCCGTAAAATGACTCGAATTTCGTTCAATGCCACAGTCGAAGAGGTTCAAGATAGGACTGCTGCTCTCCTTGTAATACTTTCGCTCGCCCAGCATTATTGATTTTACAAATTCGTGATAAGCGATGTGGTAACTACCATCCCGGCGGTATATCCAAAGCATTTTTCCTACGTCCGTCGCCCCTGATGACAAAAACGTAGTAAACATTTGAAGGGCAAGTCGCATGTTACCGAAACAGAGAGCTTCGATAAAATGCACGATCACGCGGCTTTCCTCCAGCACGCCATCCTCTACGATTTTTAGGAAATCAGAGATGTCGTCTCGTGACGGAGAATCTGTGCCTGCAACTAATGGGTCGGCTGCCTGGCCCTCGTCGGTCCTTAACAAGCGGCGAGAGTAATCGATCCTATTTTTGATCATTGCTAGGAATCTAGGCGACGCGATGTGAAACTTGTGGTTCGTCGATGCCGTGAACGTTTTTTGCACGCTGGCGGTATAGTAAGATTCTTCGCGAAGGGCGACGACCGTCACCGATCCGACTTTTCCCGTGACACGTTGGGCGAGCAAAAATATTTGCGCCTGATATGCTGGCGAAAGCTGATCAACGTTGTCGATGAAGAGCACGGTTTTCATTCCGCGATGAGGCTTGGCGGCAGTAAGGAGCCTTGGTACATACTCGGCGATGTCTGTCCGCCAACGCTCCAGAAACGGAGACAAAATCTGCTCGTATTCCTCGGTGTGGCGCTTTGCGTGCCGCAAAACCGTCTCTTCAAGCGTATAGATCTCAGCTTTGTAGAGATTCTTAAGGTTTCGCCGTTTTTCCAGGTTCTCAGCCTCGTAACGATCCCGTAACTGCTTCAAAACGCATTCCCAGACGAATATTTCGAGTTGTTGAGGATCCTGTGGTGCCTGTAAGAAATCGACGGCGAACCAAAGCGTCTTCTCATCCAACAGTTGTTTGCCAACCAGTCGTTGGTAGCGTTTAAGGAATGTTGTTTTACCTGAGCCTATACCACCCAGCAGGAGACAAAGATAACCCTTATCGCTGCCGACGCTTTTCTCCAGTAAAGCGCCGAACGATCCAGCGTCATGGGCTTCAGCAAGGACGGGCAGCGTACCTTCAGTCCGCAAAAACTGCGGAATTTCGTCAGTTATGACCACACCTAGTTCCCGCGCAGCAATGTGCAGACTCTGCGAGTGAATATAACAGTCTCGCAGGATTTCCAGTTGGTCCTGGTCCGCGATATCCTCGAACACCGCCGTGATTAAGGGGAGAAGCTGTACGTGCAGTCGGTTACGTTGTAGGGGTTGATCTGAATTCCAAAGATGATCTACCACCCGATGGAGCTGGCGCGCGACTCGCAATTGAGCACCGAACTGGCTGTCTAGGGAGCCGGCAGAAATCTCTTCGTAGGACAGGAGGTTCCAGAAAAAAGTAAAATTCTCAGCGATATCGTCTAAGCTCGCGAAAATAACCGCCTGGCCATCCTTCCAACGCATGTCCTCACGAATGGCTCGGAACACTATCCAACTATACCCGTTAGTCGCTATTGCGTACCTGATGCCCTCCTCGTCGCAGTAGCTCCTTACCTGGTCAATAGCGGACTTGATTTCAGGATCAGTTAGCAGCGTACCTGATACCTTAAGGTACCGATTCTTGCCGTGCCCCGGCAGCACGAAAGCTTTTCCTTCCCGTTTCGCTTCGACGGTGACGTGACGGCGGTTGCGGACAGACAGCGTGTAGTCCATAAAACCACGTGCCGGCACGTATTCTTCACGGGTAATGTTGTTTTCCGGCCAGCCCAAGACTTGCGTGAGGATTCTATCAATCACTTTCGCGCGGGTGTCCGCCTCACTCACCTCCCCCCGGTTATCGCAGAATTCGGCGAACTCTTGCGTGATAATTCGCAATGCCGAAAGGCCGTCGTCCGGTGTCATTGTTGGCGCTAATCGATTCGTCCGCCTAGATATTATATCAAGGGATCAATGTTTGAACAGCGTTTAAGCGCCAGCGATTATCTTTCGCCTGAACTAAACCGCAAAGCTTGATGCAATCGTTCGGGTAATTGCGGCAGGTTCCGCCGTTCGATGAGGAAGGTAATGATGCCGGCCAGCTCTTTGTAGATGTAGTTCTTGTTCACGGCTCCTTGCAGGTATTGCTCGCCGCTGCTGCCACCAGTTCCTATCCTTGTTCCGATCATCCGGCGCACCATCTGCAAATGGCGGTAACGGAAGTTTGCGAGCTGTTCGTCGATCTCGATCAAGGTGTTGAGCAGTGCAAAGGGCAGGCGGAAGAGCGGCTCGTCGCGGTAGAGCATGATGAAGAGAGCAGCACGCAGGGCCTGCGCTGAAAAATCGCCGGCGCCGCTCTTGAAAAAAGTCTCGTCGAACTTTCCGAGAAGATCGGCCCGCTCGTCCCGCGCCGAGAGGCTGGCTTCATACAGCTTTCGATACCGCTTCCAAAACTTGGGTGTAACGGTGCTCGTCACGTCCGCGTCTTCTCCATCCCAGCCTTGCCAGAAGGCATCGCCAAAGAACGGCATGCGTTCGAGCCACTGTTCGACCAGGCGTAAAAGCGAAGCTCCTTTCTCGGCCTCGACGATTGTCTGATAGTCCGCGGAGTTAAAGCCGCCGATCTCGGTATGCTTGTAGTAATCCGGCCGGAACCTGTTTTCCATGCGCAACCCGAGGGTCGCCTCGATCTGGCGAAACTGGGTGCTTTGAAAACCAGACGCGCCTTCGAGGCTGGAACGGAAATCGAGGAAATCGAGCGGCGTCATCGTTTCCAAGACATCCACCTGCTGGTTCAGGAGCTTCCAGATTTCCACGATTCGTTTCAGCCGATGCACGACGACGTTCATGTCCGGGCCATCATCATCAGCCGAGGGTTTCTGGAGGACTTCACAACAGGCCTTTAATTCGTGCAGGATTTGTTTGAACCAAAGCTCGTAGGTTTGGTGGACGATGATGAAGAGCATCTCGTCATGGGCATGAAGCTTTCCTTCGATAAGGCTGAGTGGCGCCTGCAAGGCGAGAAGCTGGTCGACGGCGAGGTAGCTGCCGTAATAGGCGGACTCCTGGTCGGTTTTGAACGGGCAGTCCATCGGCAAAGTGTCGCCAATGCCGTGATCAGTGGCAAGTGGCGAGATGCGGGATACGAGGTCCGGGATACGAGATATGCGCGATTCGTCACGCATCTTCCATCTTCCATCCCGGCATCCCGCATCCCGTTTGCGAGAGCGGCGGAACTGCGGTTAAGTCACAGCAATGAGCACGTATCCAAAAAGTCCCAAGGAAATGACTGGCGGGATGATGTATTTTCCGCGGATGCTGGACAAGATCCGGCTGCATGGGCGGGGCGAGCTCCCAGAGGATTACCATGCCAACCTGGGGCGGCCGAAGACGGCGGACGCCGCGTGCACGAATTTTGTCCGGATAAATTACGGGGTCTTGTGCCAGCGCGTGCTTAAAGGCGGGACCGACGACGAGATCCTGGAATGGTGCTACGCCAACGGCCGCCGGCTGAACGCGGGCGATCTCGTGGTTTGGAACGGCTTCGTCTCGAAACCGGGCTGGAACGATTTCGACTAGATTCGCCAATTTGAAACGTGCACGACCGATGCGACTAGTCGAGAGCAGGTGAAGAAAGGGTTCGAGCCCTGCAGGCTTCGAGGGTTAGGGAACCGTCAAAATGGTCAAAGCCGAGAATTGAGAAAAGAAAAATTGAACTTGACAACATACCGACTGGTCTGTATTGATTAATACTAGCAGAATGAGAGTAACCACCAAGAGGTCTCCCGAAAACACGCGACAAAGAATCCTTGATGCCGCTTTCGACGAATTTTACGAAAACGGATTCCAAGGCGGTAGCCTCAATCGCATCGTAGGTGAAGCGCGTACGACCAAAGGCGCATTGTTTCATCACTTCAAGGGCAAAAAAGATTTGGGCGTCGCAGTTGTGCGGGAGGTGATTCAGCCGGATTTCAAGCAGCAATGGTCCGATCCTCTCGCCCATTCGAGCGATCCAATTACCGATT
>Ga0137407_10001133_pt1 | contig 17458 bp, 8 predicted proteins | sample CZOMad2_2_16fung_FD_108410 | JGI IMG/M metagenome (GOLD analysis project Ga0137407, IMG submission 108410) | Vadose zone soil fungal communities from Angelo Coast Range Reserve, California, USA - CZOMad2_2_16fungal (Illumina Assembly) | ecosystem: Environmental > Terrestrial > Soil > Vadose zone... | reverse complement strand
GTCAGCGCAGGATCGTGGTTGATTGCTTCTGTGTACATGCTTTTTACAAAACAGAGATCATCCACCACCTTTGACGTATGTGGCAAAAGTTCGCTTAACCATGCGCGTGATTCTCCGTATTGATTGAACTGAAATACCGTACCTGCCAGTGGAAATTTTTTCTGATCTGCCGTCATGCCGGTTAACCGCTGGCCCATTCTTATTGATGCAGGAAGATCTTCCCCCTGCATTTTTTGCAATAATGGTTTATAGTCAAACAAATCGAGTTGTGAAGGCGCTCCGTTTTGGAATAAATAAATAATTCTCTTGGCCTTCGGTGCAAAATGCGGTAATTGGGAAATAATATTTTCTTCGTCGGTTTTGAACAAATCCGGAATAAGTAATGAACCTAATGCAACGCTACCGATCCCCCAACCCAGTCTTGACAAAAAGCGACGCCGGTTTACATTCAAACCATGTTCAATAATTTCTTTTTCCATTGTTTAAACAATTTTCAAATATTGATAAGTTATATGCTATGTAGGATTAAGGAGGACATTCACAAATCCCGTCCGCCGGTTGGCGGACGGCTCGTCGGTAGAACAATATAAAAAAATTCTACGTTCCGTAGGAACGTTTCGTGCGCCCCACCAGACGTTCCTACGGAACGTAGGAAACCACGTCGAATTTTTTCTACCGACCAAATGTCCCTACGGGACATTAAAACCTAACTGGCTTTTACATGCGAATATTCTACCTAATCCTGTATTCTATTTACTGTTTCGGAACCATCATGTTTTTGTAATTGTTTCTTCCAAATTATAAAGCATTTCGATTGTCTTCATGAGCGCAGCGATATGATTTGGATCCACCTGCTTGCCAGCTTTAAATTCCCCTATCTCCAATGTTTTTCCGGCATCTAATTTCTTCTGCTCAAATTCCTGCAACTGGTCATTATAATAGCTGACAAGCACTTTTAGTTCATTGTCCAAAGGTTTGCGACATACGATAAGACGAAATGCTTTCAAAATTTTATTTTCTTCCGGGATATTTTCAACTGATAATTTTTGTGCCAGCACACGCGAAGCTTCCAATATCGTCGGATCGTTCATAAGGGCTAAAGCCTGCAAAGGGGTATTGGTTTTTATTCGCTTCACTTCACACTGATCGCGATTACTTGCATCAAACATAATCATCGTCGGAGGTGGAACGGTCAATTTAATGAAAGTATATAAACCCCTGCGATATAATGAATCACTATGATCCTGTTTATAGGTTGCCAGCTCTCCCCTTCCTGAAGAAGCGATTTCCCAAAGGCCTTTTGGTTGATATGGTTTTACACTGGGCCCGCCAATAGTTTTTATTAAAAGACTACTGCTCGATAAAATAAGATCGCGGATGAATTCTGCCTGGAGCCGGTTTCGCGGCCCTCTCGACAAATACATATTGTCCGGATCTTTAGCCAATTTCTCCCGGGAGAATTTCGCCGATTGTCTGTAAGTAGCCGACATCACCATTTGCTTAATCAGCCTTTTAATATCCCATCCATTTTCCATAAAATCAACGGCCATCCAGTCGAGCAATTCCGGATGAGAAGGCAAATCGCCCTGCATACCAAAATCAGCCGAACTTTTGACGATGCCTCTTCCAAAAATTTCCTGCCACATTTGATTTACAAAGACCCTTGCCGTCAAAGGATTTTCCCTGCTAACCGTCCATGCTGCAAGTCCTAAGCGGTTGCGGGAAAATTTTGTAGTGTCAAATTTCATTATACCTGGTAATGCATTGGGTTGCACCTCCCTTCCCGGAGCATCATATCTGCCACGGTTAAGGACATATGTTTTTCTCAAGGTATCTCGTTCGCCCATGACCGATACTGTCATCCTTCCAGTATCCTTCCTGTTAACAAAGGACAATACATTCTTCAGATCATTGCTATCAATGGTGAGTATCGGCATTTTAGCCGGTTTTGATATAGATACATCGCCTTCATAACCCAATTCTTTTGTATTATTGAAAAAAGCAAGTAAACTATAATAATCTTTTTGCGCAAAAGGATCATATTTATGATCATGGCACTGCGCACACTCGATAGTGACACCCAGAAAACCTTTTCCAAAAGTTTTGACCTTATCAATGAGATATTCTATCCGGTATTCTTCCGGGACTACACCACCCTCTTCGGTATACTTATGGTTGCGAAAAAAACCCGTGGCAAGTATTTGCTCTTTTGTTGCATTGGGTAACATATCGCCTGCTATTTGCCAGGTCAGAAATTTGTTATAAGGTATGTTTTCATTGAATGCATGTATTACCCAATCGCGCCAGGGCCATTGCGTCCGGATATTGTCATCCTGGTATCCATAGCTGTCTGCATATCGTGATATATCAAGCCAATGCACCGCCATTTTTTCGCCGTATTGCCGTGTTTGCAAAAGTTGGTCAACGATTTTTTCAAAAGCGCCTTCACTTTTATCAGCGAGGAATTTATCCATCATGTCGAGACCGGGAGGCAACCCTGTAAGATCGAGGCAAACTCTTTTGAGTAAACGTTCCTTGTCAGCTTCTTCATTAGGCGACAAACCTTCCTGTTCCATTTTGTGCAGAACAAAATAATCTATTTCATTTTTTACCCATGATTTGTTATCCACTGAAGGGAGCTGTATTTTTTTGGGCACTGTAAAGGCCCAGTGCTTTTCATATTTTGCTCCCTGTTCTATCCATTTCTCAAATAATTTTTTTTCATATTCGGTTAAGGCCCCGAGATGAGCGTCCGAAGGAGGCATCGCATAACTGACGTCTGAAGAAGTGATCCTTTTTATCAGTTCCGACTGCTCCGGTTTTCCGGGCACAATTGCAAAAATTCCTTTTGGTTCCTGAAGCGGAGCATACGCACTATCGGCAATGTCCAACCGCAGATGTGCCTGGCGATGATTAGCATCCGGTCCATGACACTTATAACATTTATCGGAGAGTATGGGCCTGATATTAAAATTGTAACTGACAATTTCAGGAAGCCGTTCAGCATGATCGTTTTTATTATTCCGAAAGCAGGAAGAAATATAAAAAATTACCCCTGATAAGATTATTGCAATCGTTAATTTTCTATTTGGCATCATCGTTTTAAAAATAATTTCAACTGATTAACTGAAGCACATTTAAAAAATCCTGGTTGTTATTCAGGCAGCATTGAAATATTTTGTAAATTCTCCGGTAGTAATGGGCAAGGAATCTTATCCAAAGTTAAAAATGCTTATCTGGATAATCCTGAAACTGGTACACAAATACCGGTACTATATTACCTATTTTATAATATCTAAAGCTAAGATTTATTGAAGGGATTTCAGCTTAAATTTTCTAATTATGAATAAATTACTGATTGTTGCTTTAACAATTTTTGCAACGCGCACATTTGCCCAACCGAAAGATAATCCAGAGATTTTTCGCATCACATCTGCTCATACATCTTTTCCCGATACCGGCAGAGCAAATGGGCATCGATATGATGATGTATTATATACAGCTGCCGAACATTATAACGATAGCAGTGTGCTGATTATAGTCCCGTCACAATTAAAAGTAAAGAAGAATATAGACATAATCTGCTGGTTTCATGGCTGGAGAAATAATATTGATAGCGTGCCTGCCGAATACGATGTAATAAAACAATTCCTGTCGTCGAACCGGAACGCTATACTTGTATTAACAGAAACAGCAAAAAATGCCCCGGATAGCTATGGTGGCAAACTGGAACAAAAAAACACTTTTAAGCAATTGCTGAATGATATATTGGACGAATTAAAAAAACAAAAAATTATCAGGAAAAAAACAAAACCGGGCAACCTGGTGCTGGCAGGTCATAGTGGGGCTTTCCGGGTGATTGCATATATTTTAGAGAACGGCGGGGTTGAAATAAAGCAAACTATTTTATTTGATGCGCTGTATAGCCAGGTGGATAAATTTACCAACTGGATACAGGCAGATGAATCACACCAGTTTATTAATCTTTACACAAATAAAGGAGGTGGAACAGATGAGGTATCTGTTGAAATGATGCAACTGCTCAGTGAAAAAAATATTCGTTATATAAAGGTCGAAGAAAAAGAAATGAATACATCAATACTAAAGGCAAACAATATTATTTTCGTGCACAGTATGAAAGAGCACAATGATGTGATCAACAGACCTGATTACAACTTCCGGTTATTTATCGAAAACAACCATATCTTAAGACCTATGTTGTAACAGATATTCTTTTTTACAAAGGATTGAAACAGGCAACGTACTTTAGGAACTCAATTTAAATATGTATTCATAGAGTGAATACGTGGTTCATTACCCAATGGGAACTGATTTTTTAATTGAATATTTAATAAAAAAACAGCCATGAATCAAAGACTAGTACTCCTTCCAATTCTTTTGTGCCTCGCTTTTTATTTACCTGCACAAGAGGTTACACTAACCAGTGACCAAATCAAAGCATTGACACCGGATTGGAAGGGTGAGCGTTTCCCCGATGGACGCCCAAAAACTTCTGATCGTTTATTAAACCGGTTAAAAAATGTTTCCCTGGAAGAAGCATGGGGTTACCTGCGTAACAAGAGTTATCAAAACCAGTTTGAGGGAGATTGGATGATCATTCGTCCGGACTCGGTAATGGTAGGTCGTGCGGTAACGGCTCAGTACTTGCCAATGAGACCTGATTATGATAAATTGATAAAGGATAAAGGCAAAACAGAAGGTCGGATTGGATCAACCAACTCATGGCCCATTGATGTATTAAAGGACGGAGATATTTATGTAGCCGATAGTTATGGCAAAGTAGCAGACGGCACTTTGATCGGAGATAATCTTGGGAATGCGATTTATGCAAAATCTCATAGGGGCGTGGTATTTTATGGTTCTGTAAGAGATATTGAAGGGCTTGAAGAAATCAAAGGATTCAATGGCTGGATAAAAGGATACGACCCTTCCTATATACAACAGATGATGTTGGGTGGTATTAATGTGCCGATAAGAATCGGGAGGGCGACTGTTTTACCAGGCGATATCGTGCTGGCAAAAAAAGGAGGCATTGTTTTTATTCCTCCACAATATTTAGAAGACCTCGTGCAGAATTCAGAATTCGTGCAATTAAGGGATGGTTTTGGACATCAGCGTTTGCGCGAAGGTAAATATACGCCTGGCCAGATTGATCAGCAATGGAGCGATGAGATAAAAAAAGATTTTTTACAGTGGTTGGATACGCAAAAAAATCTTCCTATGACAAGAAAAGAACTGGATGATTATATGAAAGAAAGAAACTGGTAACCGGTATTTCTCTCATAAAAAATTGGAAACTTTTTCTGTTAATAATAAAAATCTACAATCATGACTCCCTCAGAAAAATATCTAAAAAAAATTGGATTAAGAGATCGGGACATTATAGAAAAAAATAATAATAACAATGAAATGCCGGAATCCAGCCGCCGGTCTTTTTTAAAAAAATCTGCTTTTGGTGGAATTGCTTTAGGAGGAGCTTTTATGTTTTCTCCTATTGAAGAATTGATTGCCCAAAGCACTCAAAAAGTTACACGGTACTCCGGTCCTTCTGATTTAAAAATAACGGATATGCGTTATTGTGTTATACAAAATGTAGGACGCACACCGATCATTCGTATTGATACTAACCAGGGTATTTATGGTTTGGGTGAAGTAAGAGATGGTGCTGATGAACGTTATGCTTTGATGCTGAAGAGCCGCATACTGGGAGAAAATCCCTGCAATGTGGAAATGCTTTTTAAATTGATTAAACAATTTGGTGGCGATGCCCGCCAGGGTGGCGGAGTATGTGCTGTTGAAATGGCGTTGTGGGATCTTTGTGGCAAAGCTTATAATGTTCCTGCCTGGCAATTATTGGGAGGCCGTTATCGCGATAAAGTGAGGATGTACGCAGATACGCCTGAAGCTCCAACCTTAGATGAATTTAAGGCAAGAATAAAACACCGTCTTGAAGTACAGGGAATGACCTGGTTAAAAATGGATATTTCAATAGGAGAAGTAAAAGGCATTCCGGGAACATTGAACAATAATAAATTCTGGGGAACTAATTTGGGACAGTGGAACGGCGGACATATGGATTACGCGAATACAAAACATCCTTTTACTGCAATTCAAATAACAGATAAGGGCTTGGATGAAATGGCAAAAATTATCAACGAAGTACGTTCTGTGGTAGGATATGAGATTCCGCTTTCATCAGATCATTATGGACATTTTGATTTAAACAATGCCATTCGTTTTGGAAAAAAAGTAGAACCCTATCGTTTAGCATGGCTGGAGGATATGGTTCCCTGGCAATATACCGATCAAATCAAAACAATATCGGATGCACTGGAAACTCCCATACTTACAGGAGAAGACATTTATTTATTGAGCGGATTTAAGCCATTAATCGATATTCATGCTGTAGACATTATCCATCCTGATCTGGCAACATCAGGGGGCCTTTTGGAAACAAAACGAATTGGTGATTATGCGGAAGAACATGGCGTTGCTATGGCAATGCATTTTGCAGGGAGCCCTGTTTCATTTATGGCAAGTGTGCATTGCGCGGCAGCCACACAAAATTTCCTTGCACTCGAGCATCATTCACTCGATAGCACATGGTGGGATAGCCTTGTAAAAACGACAGACGGTCGTAAATTATTTGAAAATGGTTTCGCCAATGTTCCATTAACGGCGCCTGGATTGGGAATAGAATTGGTTGATGAAGAAATTAAAAAACATTTGATACCTACGGATAAATCTTATTTCGCTCCAACACCTGAGTGGAATGACAAACGTTCTCATGACAGGTTGTGGAGTTGATGAGATAAATGTGAATGTCTATGGAATGCTATTTAGTTGGGATTTTTGTTTTTCAGTTTATCTGTAAGCGTTCCCAAAAAAAGTATGACTGACTTCATTTCATCTTCCGTTAAGTGCAAAGGCTTTTCCGGCAATGTTTGGTTAGTGATATGAACACCCAGGCCGGCACCACCGCCCTTATTATAGAAATCCATGACTTTTGAAAGTGACCTGAATGCACCATTATGCATATAAGGTTTGGTTTTTATGACATTTCTGAGCGTGGGCGTTTTAAATGCCGATCTATAAAAAGACACAGGGAAAAAAGAATATCGTCCGAGGTCTTTGTCTTCCTTAGCCAGGCTCAAATTATCGGAAGACGGGACCCCTAACACTTCGTATTCACTTCTATTGAAAGATGGAGGTGTGAGTCCATTAAATAATGGAATAAAATGGCATGTTCCGCATTGTGCCTTTCCCATAAATAAATTAAATCCTTTTTTTTGCTCGCCAGTCATCGCCTTTTTATTCCCATGCATGTATTGATCGAAAGCCGAATTGCCCGGCGCCAATGTTCGTAAAAAAGATTCAAGGGCTATTGAAACCTCATCAATTGTTATCGTATCGGAATATTTTAAATGAAATGCTTTTCTGAAAAACGTCGTGTAGACATCTGCGTGGTTCAACCTTTTTTCAATAACACTGAGTGAAGAATTCATTTCCTTCGGGCTTTGCAAAACATCGAATATCTGATCATGAAGACTTTTAGTTCTCCCATCCCAGAATTGGGCAGTTTGAAATGCAGCATATAATAAAGTGGGTGTGTTTCTTTGAAGGCTTGAGTGATGATCCAATGAAATATTTCTCCTGAGCTGATCAGTATAATATTTTTCAGGCTGATGACAACTTGCGCAAGCCCTTGTGAAATTTCCTGAAAGGGTTTTTTCGTAAAAAAGCTTTTTCCCAAGAGCGATGATTTCTTTATTATCTTTTTTTTCAGTGGAGATTACTTCCCCGCTGAATAAATCTTTTGCCTTATAATCGAGATTGGGTACCGAACAAATCGTTAACCCCTTCTTATCAATGAATGAACTCAGGACACGTTCAAGCGGGATAGCATATTTTGATAGAAAAATCAAACGGTCAAATGAATTAAAATCCTGGCTGGATTTTAAACCCAGGATCGCGTTTTGAAGTGTACTGGATAAAAGACGATCTTCTTTTTCTCCATTCAACAAATATAATGAGAGGATTTCCTGTATTGAACGAAGGCTTTCGAGTGATTCGGCTATACCGCTCTTTAAATATGGAGCATCATAGCCGGCAATATAAAGCGTCATCACTCTTATCAATTCGATTCGCATGCTTTCCATTACCTGGGAATCAGTGATTTTAAAATGATATAATAAAGTTTTTAAATCCTTTGCCGATTCCATAATTACCATCGTCTGCTCGTTCAGTTGAACTTTTTGTTTCCCCGGATTTGTGTCGAATAACAGCAATTCTATATACTGCAATCCATGTGGTTCTTCGTATTCAATAAAAGGTTCTTCTACTTCATATTTTGGCGGAGCATTATATATCCATGCCTGGTGTGGGAAAAAATAATCGAGGAAAAATGAAATCCTTTTATAGTGCGTACGACAATTTCTCAACTCTTCCTTTGCGCGCGTGATCGTTGGATTATTTGAACTATCTATTAATTGAACTGCAGTATAAAGATCATAAGTTGATTTGAAAAACTCATCAGACTCTTTATTAAAATAGGCAATTACTTTTTCGGATCTATCAAAAGAAGGATAAGAATAAGTTAAGACGAATCCACCCAAAATGGATATGATGCCAAAACTGGTTATGATTAAATACCGCAATGATATTTTATTCGTTTTTGAAAATGATTGTAAAATTAATTTATTTCTTTTTGATCAGGGTGAATTGATCTCTGATAACTCCATCGGCACATATCCATTTGAAATCAAGTTTTTCGCCAGTTGCCTGGATTAAACTTGCGCCCCCATGTGTTGCATCTGAATAATACATGGCATTGTGCGGAAATGTTGCCTGGCTTCCACCCAATTTGCCGGCAGAACCGGTTACTACGTATACTGTGCCCTTGGCGCGCAATCCTTTTTTAATATATGGCTTGCTATTATTCGTTCCGTCATTCCTTCCCGATGAACCACTCATCGCATACCTGGCACTATCAAATTCATTTTCTTTACCGTAATATCCATTCATTAACCTGGATCTTTCATAATCGTGGCTATGACCACATAGCACGATATCCACACCGTAACGTTCAAGGATGGTTATGAAATGCTCCCTGATTTCTACAAGTTCCTTTTCTGTGTCGGTCGCAGAAGGCGTTGTTAGAATCAGGTGAAATGATGAATAAATATCTGCATTCAATTAAAATGTATCTCCGGCAAATTATATCGAGTCACGAGTTTCGAATATTCAGTTTTGGGCAGTTGAATAAGCAGCGGATTGAGGCCGGCGTTTATCCACTTTAATATTTTTACCATATCATCTTCTTTCATTGCGGTGCAACCTTCCGTGCCTTCATGGTCATTCTCCCAAATATGCATAAATATACATGAGCCTTTACCCGCAATTGGTTTGCCGGCATTATGATTTATAAACAAGCCCCACTTATAATAGTCATCTTTGCGATGCATGTATTCAAAACTATTCCAGTCTTTTTTTACCGGATCATTATTCACCAGGGTATTATAATATGCGGAATGAATATCGTCCACACAAATAAGCGTATCCGTTGCTTTTATATATGGGTTCTTTATCCATTTAGCATCGGTATAAGCGGCATAGCCAAATGCTTTGCCTATTTTAAAAATACCCGCCGGTGATTTTAGGTCACCTTCTTTTTTTTCAGGCGCGCTGTCAATAGAAAGAGGTATCAACCCATCACCTATGCCAAGACCCTTACTTCCTACCACAACTGCATTGCTAAATAGCAGCACCCATTTTCTTTTATGTTTTTTAAAAGCATATAAAGTTCCCCGATTACTTTTCCAGTCATCGGTAACAACTACCAGTAGTTGATTTGCTTTCAAAGAGTCGCCGTCCTTCTCAATACGTGTCGACCCATCCGTTGCGTAAGCTGCGCTCATTTGGATAGATAAAACAAAAATTAAAAGCAGGAAAGATGAATATTTCATAATGTAAAATAAGAATGTTGCATCAATGGTATTCCCTGATAATAATAAAGTCTTTCTTTTTTTGAAAACACCTGGGTTTATAAATTTGAACGTATTAGATATTTTAATCTTTTATTTGAAATGAATCCACCCGCTAAAAATGGTCAACATTAATTTTGAGTTAATAAGTGTTAACACTTATTTGCAATTTAAATAAAAGTTCATTCCTTTAGCTTCCTTCGCTGAGAAAACTGCATTCTTTAAAATTTGATTGTTTTTATTCCGCAGCTACTTGATGAATCGATATGAATATTGGTGAATGTGCTGAGTGATTAAAGGCTTACCTGTTTTATTTTTATCCTCCATTTTAAGAAAAACCTGAGCCCCCCATTTCCTTTGATTAATTGGATCGAACCCCTCACCTCTTAACTGTAGATTTTATGAGATCTGCTTATGCGTGCGCAGTATTTATATTCGTGTGCCTTCCTTTCTGTTCTTATTGCCAAACCGGCCAGGACAGTTCCTCTATTCATACAGAAGCGATAAAAAAACTTTCCGGTAAATACATATCTTCTATTGATAGCAAATCAGAAAAATTAGGCGATCAGATGGATCGCAAGACTGAAAAATACCTCGGCAGCTTAGCCAAACAGGAAGAGAGGATGCAAAGAAGACTTTCCAAAATAGATTCCGTCGCCGCTAAAAATATTTTTTCAGGATCAGAACATAAATACCAGCAGTTAAAACAGGATTTGAAAAACAAATCCAATAATTTATTAAAAGGAAGTGGTCAATATATTCCCTGGATCGATTCAGCTTCCACTTCACTCAAGTTCCTGGGTAACAATCCAGCGCTTGGCAAATTATCATCTCAAACTGCCCGGATAAAAACGGCAATCGGTAAGGTGCATACACTGGAAGACCAGTTCAAACAAGCAGAGAATGTACAAGAGTTCATTCGCCAACGCAAAGAATATTTAAAACAACAACTTGCAAATTATAATCTCGGCAGCGAACTGAAAAAATATAATCAACAAGCTTATTACTATTCACAACAAGTCAATGAATTTAAGACAGCCTGGGATGACCCAAGTAAGCTTGAACAAAAAACACTTGCCCTTCTAAATCAACTTCCTGCTTTCAGAGATTTCATGAAGAAGAATTCCATGCTGGCGGGACTATTTAATATACCTGATGACTATGGTACTTCCGGCGTTGCAGGATTGCAAACAAGAGATGCTGTGCAACAATTAATGGGACAGAGAATGACCATGATGGGGCCAAGCGGCGCGCAAACTGCACAATCAAATATTTTTGATGCACAATCATCTTTGACGCAGCTCAGAAATAAATTCCAACAAACAGGCAGCGGTGGGGAAACTCCTGACTTCAAAGCTAATGAAGAGAAAACGAAAAAATTTTTGAATCGCATTGAATATGGAATGAATATGCAGACCGCACATTCTACATTTTATTTTCCTACTACGACCGATATTGGTTTTTCTGCGGGTTATAAATTAAATCAAAAATCAACGATAGGCATCGGACTAAGTTCCAAGATCGGTTGGGGCAAAGACATCCATCATATTTCAGTGACAGGGCAAGGGCTTGGCCTTCGTTCGTTCATGGATATTAAACTCAAAGGAAATTTTTACGCTTCCGGAGGATTCGAATATAACTATCAACAAGCATTTAATTCATTGCAACAGGTACAGAATCTCAATGTATGGCAACGAAGTGGTTTGATCGGGATCAGCAAAATGGTTTCACTAAAAAGCAAGCTGGTTAAAAAAACAAAGTTGCAATTGCTATGGGACTTTCTTAGCTATTCACAAATTCCGAGAACTCAGCCAATCAAATTTCGCATTGGATATAATTTTTGAAAAAGTACAAATATTAATATTTCGACACATGATTTTCGAAAGACACACTAAATCGATTTTTATTTTTCTGACAGGAATCACTTTGCATGCAACCAGTTATGCACAATCTGGTTCGGCTGGGTATATTCCAAAACTAATTCCGCCCTCGCCCAATGCCGCCACCATTGCCAAGTATTCCGACATTCCGGTAAGTACTTATAACGGCACATCAGACATTTCAATTCCCATTTTTAACATACAGGCTCGCGGCCTGAGCATCCCCGTGAGCCTTGGATACCATACAGGTGGAATCCGCTTAAAAGAAGAATCGGGTTGGGTCGGACTTGGATGGGCATTGAATGCTGGAGGTTCTATTTCCAGAACGATAATGGATAAAGATGATTTCGGTGGTCATTATTTTGGAATGCCAATTCCGGAAATTTCAACGAATGTACAAACGCAGACAAGCTTTATTGACAGACCATTTATGGGACCTTATGGCTACGATTTTTTCTGCAATTATTTCGTGAATACAGATGCCGGAGTAGTAAATTTTGGTCCCGGACTAACAGCGGTTGGACTTTATGATTTTGAACCTGACATCTTTAATTACAGTTTTCCAGGTCATAGCGGAAAATTCATGATTACGAGAACTGGCAAAGTCCTGATTCAAAAACAGGAAAACATCAAAATTCAATTTGAAACCAACGGCAATTCTTTTACAATTACAGATGAAGCCGGCAACAAATATTTTTTCCTGGATAAAGAATATACAAAAGGCGAACAGCCAGATTGGAAGGTCAGTTCATGGATGTTATCCAAGGTGATTACGCAACTTGGTGATACAGTAACCTTCTCTTATGCACAGGACAACACATGGACAAGTGTTCGCGCAGATATTTTCGAAACCTCACGAACCGGCTGCCCATTGCATGAAGGGTTATATGGAACTGAATCATCTGCAAATGAATATTTAAATGTTACTCTTCAAAAGATTGATTATTCGGGAGGGCAGGTCCAATTTGCTTTTGATGGAAACAGAATGGATTTGCAGAATGGGAAAAAGTTGAATAATGTCAAAATATATTCTAAAAATGGAAATGGACCTCTTGTTTATTTAAAAGAACATGATTTTTATTATTCCTATTTCAATCAGACCAAAACACCTGCGCTGGAATTTACCAGACTTCGCCTTGATAGTGTAAAAGAAATTTCAGGCACTCTTTCAATTCCTGCATATTCTTTTTCTTATATAGATCCTGCTGGAAATTCGCTCAGTGGAAAACATTCCTATAGCATAGACGACTGGGGTTTTTTTAACGGCAAAACAAATAGCACTTTTGTTCCACCATGGCAGGGATCTTATCTTAATAATTCGTTTGAAGCAACATACGTGGTCCTTCCTGGAGCAGATAAAACGCCGGATTCTACCTATATGCAATATTTCTCTTTGCAGAAGGTAAATTATCCTACCGGCGGTTCAACGGTTCTGGAGTATGGAGCCAATGACTATGATAAATCAAAATCACAAAGAGGCGCATTGGATTTTCCACAACAGCAATTGGTTGATATAACCTGGCGACTCACAGCAGGCTCAGCGGGCACGACAACGGGAAATATTGATTTTAGTCATATTTTTCAAACAGTTCCGAGTCTCAATGTGGGAACTAATGCAACAATGACAGTGGCATTCCTGGGAAGAAATAACAACGATGCCGTTGACTTACATAATGGAAATAATGGCCAGGTTTATTTTACTTTTTTCGGATCAACATATGACATCGCAAGCAATGTCCTGGGTATAACGTGCCCGTTTGGTGCTTTATGTACCACACCAAACATACCACTTGCAATCAATGATGCGACCTTGTTTCCTTTTACTGCGTTTGTTTCCAGTTCTGCGGCAATAAAACTTGCAAGTATGAACATTACCATCACCTGGAAGGAATTGCGGACCGTTCAAAATGGGGGCTCTGATCAAACACTACTTGCCGGAGGCCTCCGCATAAAAACAATCACAGACTATAACTCAGATAATTCTGCGGCTAAAAAAAGACGATATGAATATGATTATTTGACAGACAATGGCGGCTCACCTCAAAAAAATTCCAATGGCCGTTTAATGGGATTTCCCTCTTATCTCCGTTATGAGCCTTTTGTTGGTGCGGTGGGAAGTAATACGCAAAACTGCCTCAGTCTTACCCGAACGGGCAGCAGTAATAGTTCGATAACAAGTGTAGTCACTGGCAATATCGTAGGTTATGATTTGGTAGAGGAATATACAATCGATCCTTCTACTGGAATTGATATTGGCAAAACAGTTTATTCCTATTACAACTTATCCGATCTGAGCCAAACGTTCGGCGGATACAGGTTGCCCGGTCTTCTCAATGAAGGCGATAATCTGAACGGATCATTGCTAACAAAAGTCGTTTACTCACAAAATGGAGGAGTGTACAAACCGGTTTCGAGAACGGATAATTTTTATCATGTTACCAACAAAAGTGAATATTATTCGCTGAAATCTTCTTTTATTACCAACACCAGCGGATCCAGTATACTTCATTGTCCAAATGGCAGCTGTGTTCCTCTCGAATATCTGGGAAATTTCTACCCATCATTAAAATCGGAAAGGGTTTTACTCGATTCTTCGCTCACTACTACATACGATCAATTTGATAATAACAAGTCGATCTCCAGTATGAGTCGGAATTATTATGATAACACGTTGCACTATCAAATGACCCGGACAACACAACAGGATAGCAAAGGAAATGCTCATGTATCTGTCATAAAATATCCGCAGGATTATATTCCAACGGGTCTTACCATAACAAATAACACGATCCTTGACAGTATGATCAATCGCAATATGGTGAGTGAAGTGATTGAAAAACGTGACAGTATCCTCTATGGTGGTTCTTCTTCCGGAGGAAAAATCAGCGGAGCACAGTTGAGCAAATACAGAATAATTACCAGTAACTCGCTTGCCGCAGACAAACAATACAAGTTTGACCAGGCGGGTCCGGTTGGTGACTTCCAGCCATTCGCAATCAGCGGCAATACAACGAGTATGGATAACCGCTACCGGCAGCTCATCAGTTTTGATAACTATGACAATACAAATAACATCGCACAGTATACAGCAGTTGACCAGGCACCGGTAACGGTAATCTGGGATTATAAAAATATTTATCCCATCGCACAGGTAAAAAATGCCGTGCTTGCTGATATTGCCTTCACTTCATTCGAAGCGGATGGCAATGGTGGTTGGACCATCGCTTCTGCAACCAGGGATAATACCACTGCCATTACCGGTACGCAATGTTATAATCTTTCCAGCGGGTCGATTTCAAAAAGCGGTCTGACAAATGGCAAAATATATATGCTAACCTACTGGAGCCAGAATGGAACGTATAGCATAAGCGGTGGAACCGTTAGTTCGAAAACGGGAAGAGCCGTGGGTAGTTGGACCTACTACGAACAAACGCTAACTGCGACCGCAACAACTATAACGCTTACGGGTAGTGGAAAAATAGACGAATTGCGATTATATCCGAAAGGAGCGCTGATGACCAGTTATGCATATGCGCCGCTGGTTGGCGCTACCGCCACAGATGATCCGGCTGGTGAGATCACTTATTATGATTATGATGTATTGACAAGACTAAAAAACATCAGGGATTACAATGGAAATATTATCAAGAACTTCCAATATAACTATGCAAGCGCCTGCGTAGACTGCTATTTGCCAATGCAGACATTTGCCGGAACTGGCACGCTCAGCTATCCGGTTGGCGTATTTAATGTTACTGGGCAGTTGCTTGGCAACGCCACGAACCAGGCACAGTTCATCAGTCTTTGGAATGCCAATAATGCAAATCAGTTAATCGGAACGCTTGCCGCAGGTGCCGATTCCCTGCATTTTAAAATAACGGTAAATGCTTCGAAAGTCGCGCCTGCTGCAGTTATAGGTTGCCGTTATTATCAATTTAATCTGTCATATAATATTTTTGATGGTATCAGGAACGGAAACGCCACATATGTAGATTTTGGAGATGGAACCGGGATGAAGTTAAATGATACAAGAAACGAAGCCGATTCTTCCAACCTGCATTTGCCACCAAATTCCACCTTAAATTTTTTCCCGGGTGGGGCTTCCTTCCGCATTATACATAATTATCCGGACACATCATTAAAGACTATAACGTTTTATCACAATGATGGTAATGAATATGCAACGCTTGATAATTTTAACAGTCCTGCTATAAGCCTTTCTAAAATGAAGAATTTTAGAGGTAACCTTTCGCAGGCAAATGGAGCATTAACATCTACTTGTTTTCAGGACCCGAGCGCAAACACAGTTGCGAATATTACCAACTGGAATCAGATAAATACAGACACTATTTTTAGCACACGTAGTGGTGATGCCGGCGCGACCCTGGTAAAAAACATTTCTTTTGCCCAGGACTTTATGAAGAACAACATGGGTCTTAAAAAGGTAAGCATTGTGTCTACATCTGACACAAGTTTCAAGATTAGTCGTCTAAAAACTGATTGGAACACTTATTTTATCCAATTGGAATATTTATCAATCAATGATGATAATTGGAATCATGAAGATCTTTCAAACTTAAAGAGATTGAATTTTGTCAACATCTTAAAGCCTTCCCAAAATTCTACTCCAACCCAGGTGATTGATAATGTTATTAATCAGGTTGCCGCAGGTGCCGGACAGAATATTAATAACGGCAGTATAAATTTTAATGTCACTGGCGGGACAACAAGAACAAGTGCAAGTGATATCTCTTTTAATTTTCTACTTTCCAAAGGTTGGACCATTTTTATCAATGGCGCTACCTATAAGCCCTTGATACTTCAAACATTTTCAGGCTCAAATACTTTAAGTTATCCCGTAGGCGTATTCAACGTCAATGGAAAACTATTAGGAAACGCTACCACTCAATCGCAATATGTCACCGTTTGGAACGCAGACACAGCGGACCAACATCGGGGAATTCTTATAGCCGGCGCGGATTCGCTTCATTTTTCTTTAACACTTGCATCCGGCGCGGTTTCACCATCATCAGTTACTGGTTGCCGTTATTATCAATACGATATGTCATTTAATAAAATTGATGGAATAAGAAATAAAAATGGTGTATATGTGGATTTTGGCGATGGAACAAGTATGCGACTCGGAACGTCACCTTTGGATACAATGGGAATTATTTTACCTGCAAATACTTCCATCGCAGTTAATGGATCAGTATATTTTGAACATACCTATCCTAACAACAACACCAAGACATTAACCATTTATCACAACGACGCAAATGAAACCGGATGGCTGGATAACGCACTTGCACCTGAAAGTGGTTTAGACACGTTGCAAAATTTCAGAGGTAATTGCCCTCAGCAAATGACAGATTTTGGTGGTTCATCTTACAGGCAGTCTAGTGCACTTACTGTATCTAATATTTTGAACTGGAACAATCTAACTGGTATAACCTTTTTTGATTTGAATAATGGTGATGGCAGTCATCCATGTAAGAATGTAAATTATACTCAGGATTTTTTATTTAACAATATTGGCTTGCAGAAAATAAGAACATCCGTTGCATATTTACG
>Ga0137407_10001132_pt1 | contig 17473 bp, 39 predicted proteins | sample CZOMad2_2_16fung_FD_108410 | JGI IMG/M metagenome (GOLD analysis project Ga0137407, IMG submission 108410) | Vadose zone soil fungal communities from Angelo Coast Range Reserve, California, USA - CZOMad2_2_16fungal (Illumina Assembly) | ecosystem: Environmental > Terrestrial > Soil > Vadose... | reverse complement strand
CCGCCACCGTCAAAGTCGGCCAGATTTGGGAGTCCTGCGACAAGCGCGAGCTGGAGCCGCACTGGGGCCGGAAGAGTGGCCACAAGCGGCTTCGGGTCGACCGGATCGTCACGGAAGGCATCCGGCGCTACGCCGAGTGCACGGTCGTCAACGCCGAGCCCGGCGAGCGGACGACGAGCCGGGTCCGGGTGGACCGCTTCCGGCCGACGAGCACTGGCTATCGGCTGGTTCCGGACGCGGCGGAGGCCAGCGCCTGATGACCGTGACGACCACGACCCCGGGAGCGGAGCGCTTCTTCGAGATGCTGGAGATCCTGGAGGCCGCCGAGTGGGCTCGGGGCGGCGGCATCGCCGTGCATCGCAACTTCGACGTGACCGGCCTGCGGATCGGTGGCCGAACCCGTCAGGGCAGCGCATACCACGTCCTTGGCCGGATGGATCTGCTGCTGGAGTGGGGCCACCGGAATGGCCAGCGGCCGTCATGGGTGCAGCCTGGCGACGATGCCGGGGACTTCGAGAACCTCCCACACTTCGACGTCTTCGGCGGCCCGGCTCGGCGGCTGGAAGCTCGGTTGGGGGTTCCGGCGCTGTGAGCCAGACGAGGCCAGTGGTCACCGACCACGACATGCGCCGAGCGATCGAGGTCGTGGCGGCCGACGCTGACCGGGTCCAAGGGCGCCTCCAGCAGATTCTGGAGCGGCTGGGCGGCATCCCGGCGAGGAGCGCTCCGCCAGCCCGAGTCACCGAGTTCGTCCTGACGGCCGACCACCTGACGCTGCTGCGGCACGCCAACCTGACGTGGTCGGCGCAGGAGTGGGGCGGCCCACAGATCGACCCCAAGCGGCCGTTCGGCAACGGCGATCTGTGGCGCGACGTGGCCCGCATCCTCGGCTGGCCGGCGGCTGCGGACCCCGAGGCGGAGGACGGCTTCTATGCCCACTACGACGCAGCCGGAGCGGTCTACGGCGAGTTGCTGACGGCGCTGGAGGTCGTGCTGGAGACGTTGAGCTTCCAGCCGGGGCGGTACGTCCGCGACGGGGAGAGCTGGAGCTGGGTGGCAAGCTCGTGACCCGCCAGGTGCCGTTCGAAGATGCCCTCGGCCGGAACAGGACCGAGGTGGTCATCGCCAACATCTGGTACTGCCGGAACCGCCGCTGCCGGAGAGCGGTCAGGGTCGAGCCTGCGTCGGCCGGCGAAGGGATGGACCGCTGTCGCTGCGCCACGCCGATCGTGCGGCTGACGCCAACGCTGGTCTCGTGGCCGCGGGGTATGGCGACGCAGGCGGACCAGCCGTCGCGGCGCCGCCGACCTGACGGTCTGGGCAGGGTCATCGTCCGCATCCGGGAGCGCAGAGCTGGCGGGGCGGATCAGCCGTGACCACCCGCAACGGCACCCCGCCCCGCTCTGTGGCCGAGGCGATCCGCGAGGCGATGGACTTCGCCGGCATGTCGCAGTCCGACCTCTCGGCGATCTGGGGCGTGTCGGCGGGCCTGGCATCCGCGCTCGCCAACGGCTACCGAAGCATCACGCCGCTCGTGGCGCTCCGCCTGGAGGCCGCCGGGCTCGGCTCCGCGGTGGCCTGGATGGACCTCCAGCGCGACGCGGCCCTGGCTGAGCACCGGGTAGCGATGGCGGTCGAGCTGACCGAGATCGAAGCGCGACGCCGGGAGCTGGGCCTGTGACGCGGCGCAGCCACGCTGACGAGATGGGCCGTCGCCTGGCCCGCGGCCGGCACGCTCCCGCCTTCGTATTCCCGGCGGCGCGAGCCGAGCCGCCAGAGGAGGCCGCCTATCGGGCGCACTGGTCGGAATGTCGGCAGTGCTTCGAGGTGCGACCCGGCCCGACGTTCCTCGAAGGCCACTGCGAGGAGGGTCGGCGACTGCGCGGACTCGCTTACCCGGACGGGGCCACCTCGTGACCCGCCGCATCCTCCCCCTGCCCACCGCCAACGACCCGTGCCTGACCAGCGTTACCCTGCTCCAGCGCCTGGCGCACCGGCTCTCGCAGGTTCCGGCGATGCCGCGCGCCCCGTTCGCCAGGTCCGAGCCGCGGCCCGGCGACTACCCGACGTTCGCCGAGATGATGGCCGTGGTCGAGCGGCGGGGCCGGAGGGCAGGGCGGTGAGCTTTCCCACCGCCTGGGCCTACGCCATGCCGGTCTACAGCACCTTCCGCCGCGACTCCGGCGCCCAGGTGATCGCCGGCACCGCCGAGGAGTGCGTCGAGGCGATGTGGGCCGCGAAGTGTGAGGTCGACGGCGTGCCTTGGGAGAACTGGGCGGCCATCTGGAACCGGCTCCACAGCGACGGCACACCGACCACCGAGGGCCGCGAGGAAGACATCCGGGTGGTGCCGGCATGACCGCGTACCGCCGCTACCGCCTGATCGTGTTGTACCGCCCCGGCTTCGACCGCGCGCAGCTCGAGCGCTGGACGGCACGGCTTCGCGACGAGGGGCACGACGTTGCGGCCGAAGGTGTGCCGGCGTGACCCCCGCCCAGGAGCACGCCGCCATCATGGCCAGCCCGTCGGACTCGGCAGTCGAGTACGTCCCGGCCGCCCTGGCGAACCGCTCCGCCTGCCACTGCCCGCGCACCGTGCTCGACGCGGAGCCCTGCTCCTGGCAGCTCAAGGTGCTCCACGTCGGCGACTGCGCTGTCCGGGTGAGCGAGGCTGGCCCGGCGATCGAGCGACGGGCGGCCGGCGTCCACCCGTGCCCGGACTGCGGCAACGTCGCGTTCACGCTGGTCCCGACCGAGTGGAAGCTGCCCGGCTGGCGGCGCTGCGACGGACCGCACGGCTGCGGGCGGGGCTTCCTGCCGGCGGATGCGGCGCGGGGACGGCGACCGCTCCAGCTCGGCGAGCGGCCTGCTGCGCACAGGGCGCGGAGGGCTGCATGACGACCTCGGCAACCTCGGCATGGCCGCGAGAGAGCGGCGAGGAGGGCTGAAGCATGGCGAATTGCAAGGCGACGTACGAAGACCTCGGCTACCAGTGCGAGGCGGAGGAGGGCCATCGCGGCCCGCACTTCTTCACGAGCTCCGTGGAGTGGGAGGGCTGCTGGTCCTGTAAGGCACAGCCCGGCGAGAAGCACGAGGGGCCGTGGTGCGAGGCGGTCGGGTGGCCGGACGAGGACGCCGGGGCACCTCTCCCGACGATCATCGTGGGCCAGGAGGAGCCCGGCATACTGGTGCTGTCCGGGGTCCCGGCGTGATGGCCACCAAGACCCCGGACCTGACGAAGTACGCCACCGTCGATGATCCCTGCCCGTTCTGCGGCGAGGAGGGCGCAATCGACTCGCTGGACGACGACTCCGGGCCGTACGGACCCGACGGCCAGTACGAGACGCACGAGGAGTGGTCCTGCGGCGAGTGCGAGGCGCAGTGGGACGCCGTGTTCGTGTTCCAGCGGCTGGTGGTGAAGCCGTGACCGCCGTCATCGACGAGAGGGTCCCGGTCACCGTGAGCGAGCCGATCCATATCCGCTGGGTGGTGCTGCCGACCAAGCAGCACCTGCCCGGCGATGACTGCGACCTGCCCGGGACCGGTCCCGACGGCTGGGGCCTGTTCGAGGAGGACGAAGAGGGGGAGGGCTACTTCGCCTGGCTCCACCACAAGCCCGAGGCCGAGAACGTGGTCGAGCAGCACAACGCGGCCGTGGAGACGGCGGAGGAGCTGGAGGCGGTCCGCAACGATCTGGAGGCCCTCCGCGCCGAGGTGAAGTTCCTCGGCCTGCGGCGGGCGCTGCTCGACACGGCGCGTCGCGGTCGCCTGGAGGCGTTCACGGCAGATGCGGGCACCTACCTGGCTACCGATCTGCCGCTCCTCCACGCGCTGGCGGAGGAGGAGCGATGACCACCGCCGCCGCCGCTGAGCCGTACGCCCGCACCGTGGAGCTCAACAGGGCCCCGGCCGGCGATCTCTGGTGCTTCGGCTGCCGGACGCGGCTGGTGCACGCCGACGTCCTGCTCGACCATGCCGACCCGGCCCGCCGGAACCCGTACATCGGGCCGTGGTGGGCGCGCCAGTGCTCGGGCTGCGGAGGAGACCACACGTACTTCCCCGGGTGCGGGCCGCTGTGAGATGCCCAGCCTGCGGCCCGCTCGACTACAACGAGGTGCTCACGGACCCCGAGACGACCACCGAGTTCTGCGGCCTCTGCGGCGAGGATCTGGCGGAGGAGAACCAGACTCGGGAGGTGGAGGCGTTCATGGCGCGGCGGGCGGAGCAGGGGGCATCGTGAGCGCCCTCAGCGACCTGCGCAAGCTGCTGCCGGACGGGTACACCGTGGAGCACGGCACCGGCAACGGCGTGTACCTCCTCGACCCCGAGGGCCGCCGGGTCAAGCGCCCTGATGGCCGCCCGCTGCTGATCGCAACCTCGGGAGGTGACGTCAGCTCGCGGACGCTGTCGCTGCTGCTGCGCAAGGCCGGCGTGATTCAGGGGGGGGGGCTCGGTGATGGATGAGCCGGTGGACCTGGGCGACCTCGGCTCCGACCCGCTGTGGTGTCCGGACTGCGAGCAGCACCACGACGACGAGTGCCCGTACGAGGTGCTGGAGGTCATGGAGGGTCAGCATGTCGGGTAGCGCCGAACTGCTCGACGTGACCTGCGTGGACGGCCCGCACAGCCCGGAGCGGACGGCCGCCGCTGCCCGCCTGATCGCCGACGCCGTGCGGTACCTGAACCACGCCACCCTGCCGGCGAACGGCGCCCCCGGGATCGGCTACGCGGCGGACGTGGACGAGGTGCTCGGCGCGTTGGAAGGCGCCGCAGGCGGCCTCCAACAGACGTTGCGCCAGCTCGCGGAATGCCTCCGCGACGACCTGGCGACCGGACGGCTGCGGCTGGACGCGAGCAGGCTCCACACGGACAACCCGGCTCTGGCTGTCGAGGTCGCATACGCCGAGCTGGCGGTGGCCGCGCGGACCTGTGGGAGCTTCCAGGCCACGCTGAGCAGCGTCAGGCGATTCACGGCGGGGATGTACCTGGAGGAGGCCGGCGATGACCGATAGAGGCGGCTGGCACTGCTTCGCCGCCACTCTGGACCTGAAGCACTCGCCCGAGGCGGTCATCAGCGCTTACGGAGCCGTGCACGTCGCCACCACCTGGGGTGGCGACGTGCCGCACCGCGTGGTGATCGCGAACCTCCGCGACGAGGCCGCGCCACTCTCGTCGATCGCTCTGTTCCTGACGCCCGACCAGGCTGAGGCAACGGGCCGGATGCTGATGGAGGTGGCGCAGCGGGTGCGTGCAGCCGAGGCGCCCCCGGTCGGAGCGATCGGGTCCACATCGATACCGACGGTCACGGCCTGGCCGGTGGAAGCGAGGCCCGTGGCCTCGGAGGAGGACTGAGCGTGGTGGAGTCCGCCCGCATCACCGCCGGGACGCTGCTGGTGGCAGCCGGTGCCGTTGGAGCCGCGGTCCTGCTCGTGGTCCTCGGCTACACGGTCTGGCTGCACTTCGAGGGCAGGCTGATCTCGCAGCACACCCAGAACGTCCGCCACTCGATCGGCTACGTCGATGCCCAGAACGCGCACTGCGAGCAGGACATCTCGGACTACACCGATGCCCGGGCGGCCTCCGCCCGCGACGCCGGCAATGACCAGGCCGAATCCGCCGATCAGGCCCACATGCGGGCGCTGATCGCGGACTGCCGCGCCACCGTCGGACAACTCTCAACCGGCGAGGTGGCCGCCCCGGTGGCGCAGTTCCTCGCCGCGCACCCGGAGGGAAGCGCATGACGATCACGATCCCGAAGTCACTGGCCGCCCCGCTGGCGTCCCTGGGCCTCCTGCTGGTGGCGTTCCTCGCCAGCGCGGACTCCTGCGGCGGCGGGTCGAACTCCGCCGAGAGCGGCCAGGTGTCGAACCAGCAGGGCATCTACAACGCCCACGAGCCGATCCCGACGTACCAGTACAGCAACGAGCGCGCTGCGCTGATCCAGATCCTCAACCAGCGGACGACCGGCAGCCTCAACACCTGGACGGTGTGGTACTCGAACAACGGGACGCCGCTCGGCATGTGCGCCAGCAAGGGCTACCCGATCCCGTACTCGACCGAGCTGACCAACCCGCTCCAGGTGGAGAACGGAGGGACGTCTTCGGCGGTGACTTCGGTCGGGCAGATGGACCCGCAGGGCACGTACCCCAGCTCCAACACGCTCGCCACCTGGGTCCTCTGTATCGACCCCGCCAGCGGCGCAATCCACCCGCAGTACGTCGAGCCGATGGTCATTGCCTACACGTACTCGGTGGAGATCCAGGGCACCCAGGTCGTGCAGACCGGGAAGCCCGGTGCCGACAGCGCCATCACCCTGCCGAAGCCGTGACCACAACCACCGCGACCACCCTGCGCGCCACCGTGGACCCGGTCCGCCTCGGCGCCGCGCTCCAGGTGGTCTGCCGAGCCATCTCGCCGCGTACCACGCTGCCGATCCTCCAGAACCTGCTTCTGGAGGCGACCGACGAGGGCCTGTCCCTGACCGCGACCAACCTTGAGCTGAGCATCCGCCAGGTGGTGCCGGCCGAGGTCGCGGTCCCCGGCGCCACGACCGTCCCGGCGCGACTGCTGGCGGACTTCGTGGCCACGCTGCCGGCGACGCGCAGCCTCACGTTGGGGCTGGACGACACGACGCTGGCGCTGGAGTGCGGCCGCATCGAGACGCACATCCGCTGCATGCCCGACGGCGAGTTCCCGCCCGGCCCGCGGCCCGACGGTGGCGACCGGCTGACGGCCCCGCTGGCCGGCCTGCTCCGCGCGATCGAGCACACGCAGGCGGCGGCGGACACCAATGAGGCGCGCCCTGTGCTGACGGGCGAGCTGCTGGAGATCGGACCAGAGGGGCTCGCGCTGGTGGCAACCGATGGCCATCGGCTGGCGGTGGCGAAGCTGGCCGCGGCGACGAGCGAGATCCCGGCTGCCCGGCTCATCGTCCCGGCCCGCGCGCTGGCGGAGTTGCCCCGGGCGTTCAAGGGCCAGTCCGGCGACGTCGAGGTGCTGGTGTCCCTGGCCCGCAACCAGGTCTTCTTCCGGTGCGGAACGTCCGAGGTGGCCACGCGGCTGATCGACGGCCAGTACCCGAACTACACCCAGGTGGTGCCGCGAGAGGAGGCCAAGACCATCGCCCGAGCCTCCACGGCCGAGCTCGTGCAGGCGGTCAAGGCCGTCAGCCAGTTCGCCAAGGATGGGGCTACCACTGTCCGTCTGGCCCTGGCGGACGGCGCGATCCGCGTCTCGGCGGCGACCAACGAGGTTGGCGACGGCCAGGCGGACATCGACGCCGAGATCGAGGGGGATGATGTCATCGTCGCCTTCAACGGCAAGTACCTGCTCGATGCGCTGGGCACGCTCGGCGACCGGGTGGAGCTGCGGTCGGATGGGGCGCTCTCCCCGGCGCTGATGCGGACCGTGGGGGACGAGTCCGCCCTGCACGTGATCATGCCCGTTCGGACGGCGCAGTGAGGCCGGTAATATCGGGACGCCGGTACCCTGGCCAGCCATGGTGACCCGCGGTACCGTGCTTCTGGCGCTCCGCCACCTGCGCTTCCTCGCCAGCCGGCGCCGCGTCGCGAAGGAGCACTTCATCAGCGTCCGGAACGACCTCCGGCGCCTCGGCATCCACGCCCTGGCCGACGAGTTGAGCCTGGGCCTCCGGGCGCTCGGGGAGATCAGCGAGGTAGTCCGAGCGGCGGAGGCGGCAGCGGAGGGCGGCGGAACCGTGGATGCCGAGCTCCGGCGCCAGCAGGTGCGGCGGCGCGGGAGGGAGGTGGCGTGAGGCACGAATTCGAGTACCGGCCGCTGCCCGCCATCTGGCCGTTCGGGGAGCGGAGCGAGGCCACGTGGTCGCGGTTCAAGGCGTCGTACGCCAGCACGATCGAGCTGCTGCGACGCGAGCTGTGTCACCTGGAAGCCGAGGAGGCGATCGTGATTGAGGCCGGCTTCAAGCCGCACGAGATCCGCCTGGACGGGATGCCCCGCGCCGGCGCCAAGCCCAGCGATCCGGCCATCATCCTGAGCTTCGCCTCGAAGTTCGGCCCGCTCCGCTACGGCTGCGACCGCTTCTACCCGCACGACGCCAACCTCCGCGCGATCGCGCTGGGCCTGGAGGCACTGCGCACCGTCGATCGCTACGGGATCACGAAGCGGGGCGAGCAGTATCGCGGCTGGAGTGCGCTCCCGCCGTCAGGTGACGGAGGCATGACGACCGAGGAAGCCGTGGCGTTCATCCGGAGCCATGGCATGGGATGGGCGGACGACAAGCCGGTGGGCTCGCTGGAGGACGCGTATCGCCGGGCTGCGAAGCGACTTCATCCCGACGTCGGCGGGTCGCATGAGATGTTCGTCCGGCTGGAGAACGCGCGCAGGGTGGCGGGGCTGTGAGCGGCCTCCCCGAGCACGACCTCCGCCGCGGCGTCCTGCTGTCCGGCGATCCCACGCCGATCTCGGACGTCGCGCCCGGCGTTGTGCTGTTGGACCCTCGGGCGGTGGAACTGCTCGCGGACCTGGTGGCGGCGGTCCGAGCCCGGCGAGCAACCGGAAGGACCCATTCGGCGGCGTGCGTCTGCCCGGCCTGCGAGGACGAGGCGAGGGCGCTGGCGGCGCTCGACGCGATGGGCTCGCCCGCTATCCCGACGACGCGGCCAACTCTCGACGCTCCGTCGGTGACGGCGAAGTACGAGGAGGCCGCCCGTGGCTGATATCGACCGGCCCTGGTTGGTGTTCGACGTCGAGAGTCTCGGACTCCACGGAGAAGGCTTCGCTGTTGGCTGGGTCGTTATCCAGCGCCAGGGCCAGCAGGCCCCGAGGATGCTGGCCGACGGGATCGCCTGCTGTCTGCCGATCGGGCCGATCCCGCAGTGGGTCCGCGAGAATGTCATGCCGCACCTGCCGCTCTCGACGCATGTCGCCGAGCGGGACGTGCGTGGCGCGTTCTGGCGTGTCTGGGAGCGCTGGCGTGAGGAGGGCTCCTTGCTGGCGGCCGACGTGTCCTGGCCGGTCGAGGCGCGCTTCCTGGCGGCCTGCATTGACGATGACCGCGCCCGGCGACTGTGGAGTGGCCCGTACCCGCTGATCGACATCGCGTCGGTGCGCCTGGCCAAAGGCTTCGACCCGCTGGCCGAGGAGGAGCGGCTGCCGAACGAGCTGCCGGCGCACAACCCGCTGGCGGACGCCCGGCAGTCGGCGCGGCTGCTGATGGAGGCGCTGCACCGTGCCTGACCAGCCCACCCGCGTCACCATCCGCGACGCGCTGCTCGGCGCCGCGAACCTCGAAGGTGCCACCGCCGCCCCGCTACTCGCGGAGGAGGCTGACAACCTCGCGGAGGCCGTCATGGATGCGCTGACCACGACCGGAGCGGGGTTGAGCGGCTCCGCCTGGTTCGGCCCGTTCCTGACGCCGGAGGAGCTGACCGAGATCAAGAGCCATGACCTGTGGACGGAGGCCGAGCAGGCGGCCCTGGTCCGCCACATCGCCGCGCTCGACGCAACGATCGCGAATCAGGTCGCCACGATGGCCGCCCAGCGTCGCCGGGTGCGTGAGCTGGGGCGCCTCCAGACCGAGCTGCCTCGGGCGCTGTACTTGACGCCGCTCGATGAGGTCATGGGGCGCAACGTCATGGCGGCCGACGTGAAGCTCGTCGCCGAGGTGCTGCGGGCGGCGCAGGCGGAGAGGGAGGGACGGCGTGGCTGAGCATCCGGGGCCCTGGCGCACCGGCACGAAGGGGCGCCAGACGATCTACGACGCCTCCAGGGACGGCGACGGCGGGCAGCCTGGGCGCTCCCTGGGCCGCATGGACACGCCGGAGCTGGCGGCCCAGGTGGTGGCCGCGGTCAACGAGAGCGCCGCCCTGCGGGCCGCCCTCGTTGAGATCCGCGAGACGGAGGGCCGCGTCTGCGCCGAGCACGACACCTGCACGCACCCGGCCTGCCAGAGCAGCTACGCCGCCTGGGCCATCGCGGACGAGGCCCTCGGCGGCGCGACCAGACATCAACCAGACGGAGGGGAAGCCACGCAGACGTGAGAGGTAAACGGTGCCCAGGGATCGTCGCAGCCAACGCCCATCTACGCCCGCCCCGCCGCCGGCCCCGTTCGTCGAGGGCGACCACGTCGTGGTCACCAGCTCGGCCAAGCCGGCGGCCCAGGACATCACCAGCCCGACGGCGCCCTCTCATCCCCTGGGCTCGGCCGACCTCCGCATCCTCCGCGCCTGGGTGCAGGCGGAGCAGCACCGAGAAGCCCCGTCGTGCGAGCACCCGGTCCCGGCGCCGACAGAGCACGACCCGGGCCGGACTGAGCGCTGCGGGGCGTGTCGGTCCTGCCGGAGCCACCACCAGGCGATCGTTAGCGCGGTCGTCTCCGCCATCGACGACAGCCAGGACCGCCGCGTCACCAGGGCCACGCTCACCGACCTGTTCGACCTGATCCCGGCGCACCTCCGGCCGTTTTTCGGGTTGCCGTCGGGTGAGGGGCTGAAGCGGCTCTTGGGCCGGTGGGACAAGCGAGGCGTGTTCCAGCCGGCGGCGGTGGGTGCTGCGAGCCAGCTCACCGAGGACGAGGCCAAGGTCTACTGGTGGCACATCCGGGGCTGGAGCGACGAGGAGATCCAGCGCGAGCTGACCGCCAAGGGTCTGCGCGGCAACCGCGCGCTGTGGGTGGACGCCGACGTCGTGGCGGCGCTGCTGGAGGGCGCCAAGGCCAAGGTGTGCGGCATGTTCGGGGTGGCGTGAGTGCTGGTCGACGATGAGATCTCCGGGCGGCTTCTGCGCGCGCTCCAGTCAGCCGAGCGAACTCTGTTGTCCATGCGTCCGGACCGGGTAGCCGACTCCGACGACTGGCGACGACGGCCGAGCGTCCGCAGAATCGTGCTCCAGCTTCGGCGCTGGGCCAGCCAGGTGGAGCTCAGCGCGCATCGTCGGGTGCCGTTCTTTCATCCGGCACCCGAGCCAGTGGTCAGTATCGTGGTCAATCGAGCGGTATACGTGGTGGCGGACCTCCTAGAGACCGACCCGCTGGTATATCGCCTCTACGACGGGAGCTACCGGTTGCTCTACGTCGGGATGACCGTCAACCCGCTGGCCGTCCGCCTCGCAGCCCACCGGAAGGTGCAGTCGTGGTGGAAGCGGGTGGCGTACGTCAGCGTTGAGGAGTGCGCATCGCTCCGGAGCGCCCTGGAGGCCGAGGCTCTCGCGATCTACACGGAGGGGCCCGTGTTCAACAAGGCGGGCCTGCCGCGACCGCCGAAGCCGGCCGTTCCTCCGAGGACGCACACCCTGGAGCCGTGGATGTGGGAGGAGTCGATCCGCGTCTTCGAGGAGGAGGAGGAGGAGCTCGATGGCGCATACTGCGATCAAGAGGCGTCGGAGGCCCCGGCGTCCGCCGGCAATGTGTCGGTCCAACACCGAGCGGAGTAGTGCGCCCGCTCGCCAGATGGGCGGCTACGGGCTCCGCAGATCGGGATCAGCTGCGGCGGAGGCCCCATGTTCGTCACTGTCACCCTGCGGACCCGAGCTGGCGAGAACGTCTTCACGGCCCAGGTCCCCAAGTTCAAGCCACCCGCCGAGGTGCTCGTCTGGGGCCAGAGGTTCTTCGTGCTCGACGCCCTGGCCGGCCTGGCCGGCGACGGCGAGCTGGCCTACCGCGAGGTGATGGCGTTCTTCATCACCGAGCCGGTCTCGCTGCCGGACGGGACGGTGCTGAGTCGATAGCGAGAATGCAACCGTCTCGCTACCGAGGACGTTCGTACGGCACGCTCAGGCGGCGAGCGACCGACCTGAGACGCTCCGCTGCGCGCCGGTCGTAGCGGCCGGTGGTGTCCATGCTGGAGTGACCGGCGAGCCGGGAGGCCATCGACAGATCGCCGGTCAGGTCCAGCACATCGCCGATCGACGTGCGCCGGAAGTCGTGCGGCGAGATGTGCGCGATGCCGGCCTGCTTCGCCCGCCTGGAGCACATCTCGCGGACCGTGCTCGGAGCCATGCGCCGCCCGTGCAGGATCGTCGTCCGGTCCCGCGCCACGGCCAGGAACACGAACCCCGGCTCGTCGCCCCGCAGCCGAAGCCACTCGCCAAGCGCCTCGGCAGCATCGTCGCTGAGCCAGATCTCACGTTCCTTGTTGCCCTTCCCGATCACCCGGTAGCCGCGCTCGCCCGGCTGGAAGTCGGCCATGGTCAGGCTCAGCGTCTCGTCCAGCCGCATCCCGCCGCTGGCCTGCGCCACCGCCATCCACGCGGCATCGCGGGCGGCCACCGCGGTCCCCTCGCGGGCCAGGAGCGAGAACAGCTTGCGCATCTCCTCGGGCTCGATGTTCCGACCGCGCGGCAGCCGTGAGCCCTTGGCCGGGCTGATGTCGCGGATGCGCATCCACTCGTCGCCGTCGAGGTAGCGCAGCAGCCAGCACTGCTTGAGTACGCCGCGCAGGGCCGCCCGGATGGCGTTCGCGGCCGCCGGCGCCGGGTACGCCTCTCGGACCCACGACAGGATCTCGACCGCGTGCTCGTACCGGACGAGGTGCCACGGGAACTCGTTCCAGGCGAGCACGTCGCCGGAGAACCGCCGGGCGATCCGGTCCAGCCAGGACCGCTGCGACCGGCGACCCGACGGAGCCAGGCCGGCGAGATAGGTCAGGGCCGGGTGACGGTTCTCGGGCGGCGCCCAGAGGACGCCCAGTTCGCCGGAGAGTACGAGGTCGGTCATCGCAGATCCCGCACCGCCCGCCGGTGCGAGCCATCGTGCCCGCGCGGCAGAGCGCAACCGAGGCCATCCGCGACCGGCGCAGCGCACACTCGCCGCCCCAGCGCGGCCACGCCGTGCTCGTCACAGAAGTCCACCACGGCACCGTCGAGCGCGACGTGAACGATGCCGTCGCACAGCGCGCCGCAAACAGCGCAGTAGCCCTTGGTGGCGGGCGGGATGATGGGCCTCTGGCTCAAGCACATGGGCCGAATTGTACGCTGTGAATATCCATTCACGCCGGGTCAAATAAGCGGCGCGTGCGCGGCGGGCGGATGGCGGCAATCAACCGGGGCTTTACAGGCTTACAAGAACACGTGGCAGGCGAAGCAGTAGGCGTTCGCCACGTCGTCCGGGTTGAAGCTCGTCCGGCCGCAGGCGTGGTGCGTGATCGCCCGCCCGTTCGCCGAGATCGTGTACCGCCTCGGGTCCGCCGGCAGAGAGTCCAGATCGCCACACGCATCCTCGGCGTACTCGCGGGCCGACTCGCTCAGGACCCGTAGCACCCGCCCGCGCTCGCCCGGTAGCCCGCACAGCATGTGCCCGCTCGGCGCGTAGAGGTCGCCGCAGAACGCGCCGAAGTCGTCGCGGTTCCACAGGATGACGAAGCCGGCCGGCAGCGCCGTAGACGCGGCCCGGGTGGCGCGCTCGTCCTCGTTCCACTCATCGCTCACGAGGCCAGCGTAGCTCCGGCGCGAGGCCCGCCGGACCATTCCCCGCCGGCCTCATGCTCGGGCTGCTGCTCCTCTTCGTCGCCTTCATCGCCGCACTGGCCTCGCTGGTCGCCACCACGCAGAGCGCCATTCGCCGCCTCGCCCTCGCCGTGGTCCTCGTGATCCTGTGGGCCGCGCTGCCGGCCCTGGGACTCGCTCGGTAGGAGGTCGCCGTGGTCACCATCCCCGTCCTGCTGCTCGTGGTCGCCCTGGGGCTGGCCATCGCGCTCACCGTGGTTGCGATCCTCCGCCGCTCGGTCGAGTGGGGTCTGCTCGGGGCGCTGCTCGCGCTCTGGCTCCTGGCGCAGCTGCTCGGCGCCGGCCTCCACGTCGCCGCTTGACCCTCGGCCTGCACGCAAGCAGCCGTCACCTGGAGCCCATGCCCTTGACCATCACTGTCACGCGCACTCGGACGCAGCATGCCTACGGCTACCGCCGCGACCGCCTCGACCACCGCGACCTGATCCTGCACGACGCACTGACCGTCGGCCCCCTGCCGGCGCACGTCGATCTGCGCGAGACCGGGCACCTCGATTTCCCGGTCTCGGACCAGGGCCAGCTTGGGAGCTGCACCGCCAACGCCATCGCCGCCGGCATCCGCTACGCCGAGCTGGCCCAGCGTGAGCCGCACCCGATCGAGCCGAGCCGCCTGTTCATCTACTTCGAGGAGCGGCGCCGCGAGGGGACCACCGACTCGGACGCCGGCGCCGAGCTGCGCTCCGGGCTGAAGGTGGCCGCGAAGGGCTACCCCGCCGAGTCGCTGTGGCCGTACGACATCGGGCGCTTCGCGGAGAGGCCGCCGATGTCGGCCTACCAGGCCGCCCGCCACGAGCACGTGACGCGCTACTACCGGGTGCCCACGTCGCCGCTGGCCATGAAGGGCGCCCTGGCGCTCGGCTACCCGGTGGTCATCGGGTTCGCGGTCTACGCCGGCCTGGAGTCGAACGCTGCGGCAAGGACGGGTATGGTGCCGATGCCGGACCCCCACGAGGCGCCCATCGGCGGCCACGCGGTCCTGCTGACCGGCTACGACGACTCCAGCCGGCTCTGGACCTGCCGCAACTCGTGGGGCGACTGGGGTGACGGGGGGTACTTCCACGCTCCCTACGGCTATCTCGACTCGCCATCCTTCGCGTCGGACTTCTGGACGATGAGACGCGAGACCGAGACGTGAGCAGGACCGGGAGGCCGATCGACGACCTCGCGCACCGCTTCAACTACCACCCGCCGCTGACCGACACCCGCCGCCGGCAGCACGAGATGGTCCGGGCGGACTGCCTGTCCCTGGCCCAGACGCTGGATGCGGCGCTCCCCGATGGCCGGGAGAAGGCGCTGGCGATCAAGGAGGCGATGTTCTGGGGCAACGCCGCGCTGGCTCGGCAGCCGGACGACGGTACGGGGGCGCCGACATGACCCCCGACTACGTCGGCCCCGGCCGGCCGTGACCGCCATCACGCCCTTCCGCCCGGACCCGAACACGCGTCAGGTGCTGGAGCGCTCCGCCGAGATCGCCGCGGTGCACGGCGGCCACGTCACCGTCACCGACCTCGCCCTCGCGCTGGTGGAGTCGTTCACGGCGCACGGCGGCGATCTCCCGATCAGCGTCCAGTTGATCGGCAAGCTCGAGACGACCAACAAGCGACTCGGTCAGCTCATCACCACCATGCAGGCCCTGACGGGCGTCATCAGCAAGAACACTCAGGAGGCGAGCGCGACAATGACAACCATCGCCGCGGCGATCCAGCAGTTCCAGGTCGATGCCAACCAGGCGCACGCCGACTCGGATGCCACGCGCACCCAGAGCGACCGGGCGATCAAGGCCATGGGCGATCTGGAGGCGGCGCTTGGCGGCGCGGGCCTCACGGCCGATCAGGAGGCGACGATCGCCGCGTCGCTCGCCGAGCTGGGCCAGGTCCACACCGAGATGGTGCAGCGGGTGGCCGACCTGACCACCGCCTCGGACACCGCCGAGGCGCAGGCCAACCCGACCCCGCCGCCGCCGTAGCCGAGCCGCCAGCCCCTCCTCCTCCGACCTTCCCCCGCGCCGGAGCCGTCGCCGAGGTCCCCGCCCCCTATGCGGTCCGGGCCCGCGCAGCCCTGGACGCGGCGCCCCCGGTCATCCCGCCACCCCCGAGGAGTCCACATGTCGTCGACGCTGCGCGTCTCGCTCTCCGCCGTAGGTCAGGGCTGCGAGCAGGACCCGACCCCGGCCGGAGTCTTCCCCGGTCACGGCAACTACGCCTTCCTCCTCCACTGCAACGGCCAGCCGGTGGTCAAGGCGGGGCGTGAGTTCGGGCCGATCCCGTTCGACCACGGCTACGCCGAGATGCGCGACGTCGACCCGGGCGACTACCTCGCGCTGGTCATGGTCAACCCGTTCCACGTGGCGGGCTCGACGTTCCAGTCGAACATGGTGGCGCTGCACCAGGTAGTCGTCTGCGCCTGCTGCGAGACGACCTGCCTGCGGATCTGGCAGAGCGGCTGGCACAACTGCTTCGCGGTCAACGTGCTGGCGCTCCAGTACCTCGTTGCTGGCGGGATCGTGGACGCCAAGGTCGCTCAGCCGGCCGTGGCGGCCCTCCAGGAGGTGCTGCGGCTGGGTCAGCCGGACCCGGCCGACGCCGAGATCCTGCGCCTCGTCGACGGCGTCGGGAAGGAGTTCCTGGCCAACGCTCGGGGCTGAGTCGAGGCTCAGCCGAAGGAGACCGCGGCCGGGCGCCCGTCCGCCGTGATCGCTACGCGAATGTGGAGGTCGAGCGTGTCGCCCTCCATCAGCACCGCGGCCCGCTCTGGCGCCAGCCGCACGAGCACCTCATCGGCCCTGATGCCTACGCGACCGTCCTTGGCCTGGACGAACTCCCCGGCGAGAGCGATCTCCTCCCCGGTCTGGACGACTCGCTCGCCTGGCTGAGCGAGTCGCGCCGGGATCTCTTCGAACTCTGGCCACAGCGACATTCGCTGAATTCTCGCCCATAGCAATCCCCGCACGTCCCTCCAGGAGGCGCCATGTCGGCCCGCGACACCCTCGTGCCCACGCCCGTCCGGCCGCGCCACGGTCGAGAGCACCTGGCGGCGGACCTGCGCCACTTGCTGGGCGGACGCCTGGACCTCGGCAGCCTCGTCAGCGGCTACCGTCGCCACGCCAACCCCGTCGAGGTTCGCACGACATCGCTCGTGCCCGACGGAACCCGCGTCTCGGCGCGCGAACTGGTCCGGGACCCAGCGGCGTTCTCGGCTGGCGCAGCCGTGCGAGGCGCGGACGGCGTCTGGCGCGACTCCAACTACGGGATGCAGCGGCGCGTCTACCGCGAGATCCGACGGACGCACAACACGCGCCTGAACGTCGGACGCGACCAGATCCAGAGGATCGGGACGTTCGGCGATGTGGGCACCGGCGCTGGGCTCTCTGGCGCCGTCGGCGTGGCCACGGCCTCTTCGGCGACCACCCTGACCGACTCCGGAGCCGCCTTCCCCACGGGCACCTCGGCAGCAGGCAATGCCGGCCTCCAGGGGCATGTCGTCTACGCGGGCAAGAACAACTCAGGGACGGGCTCGACGGTGGTCGGGATCATCGTCAGCAACACGGCCACGGTGCTCACGGTCGACCAGTGGTACCTGGTGCCGCTGACCGGCGCTGCCGGCACGACGCCGAACGCGACCTCGAACTACTTCATCCTGCCCGGCTCGAGCTGGCCCTGGTGGGTGGCGCTCTCGACCAGCTCGGCTGCTGCTGCGGCGACCGACGTGACGCGGACCTCTGACGGGCTCTGGGGTGACGGCACCGGCGGCGGCACGGCGAGATCGCGATCCTCTATTTCGCGCCGAACGACCTCGGGCATCCACGGCTCGGGATCACCGCCAGCCGCAAGGCCGGCAACGCGGTGCTCCGCCACCGGCTCAAGCGAAGAATCAAAGAGACCTACAGGCGATGGCAGGAGCGCGCGAGCCTTCCCTCGATGGACCTGGTGCTCCATCTGAAGCCCGCAGCGCGGGAGGCGGAATGGCCGGCCTTCCGTGCCGAGGTGCTGCGCCTG
>Ga0137407_10001128_pt1 | contig 17484 bp, 10 predicted proteins | sample CZOMad2_2_16fung_FD_108410 | JGI IMG/M metagenome (GOLD analysis project Ga0137407, IMG submission 108410) | Vadose zone soil fungal communities from Angelo Coast Range Reserve, California, USA - CZOMad2_2_16fungal (Illumina Assembly) | ecosystem: Environmental > Terrestrial > Soil > Vadose... | reverse complement strand
TACCAGAAAATAAGGAATTCATTATCGGCAATACAAAGCATCATTTGTTATTATGCCTGGAAATATTTAGAAGTGAAATGGAATTCGCAAGACAAAATGGTGGAGCGGTACTAATTGATTTACTAAAACAAAGTGGACATTACCCCTATAGTGACTTAGATCGGCAACCGGTGGCTTAATGGTAGACATTATAAATGAATGAATACTTGGTCAAAAATAACTATTGTTAAAAAATTAAACTATCTTCTTTATGAAAAAAATAATAGCGTCCGCTCTGTGCTCTATACTCGTAAACAGTTTATTGTTTGCACAAATTGATGAGCAATTAAAATTAGATATCCGCAATACAGGCTATGTGCATAGTCCCTTGCCACTTGATTACAGCAAGTCGTTCGAAACTTTTGGGCTTACTAAAAAAGTGTTGGTTTCTGATATGCTCTGCGATATGGAAAGCGTTGACAAATGGTCGCACAAAGGATTTGGCAACATGTACCTTGCTTCTGATAGAAGTATTTCAGGAAAGAATAGTTTACGACTAACAGCACAAACTACCAATCCCGATTTTTTGAATTGGGGTATTGGTCTTGGTACTTCGATGGCAACTTATCATGTGGGTGGTGCGAACTGGGAAAAATATAACCGCATCCATTTTTACATTTATCCAAATTGCGAAGGCGCACGCAGTATTTATCTGAATTTATATATTGAAAATGATGGCAAGATAAAAGTGCCCGACAAATATGGCCGCGAAGGCATTCATGAAATCAATTTGATCAACGGGCAATGGAATGAATGTTTTGTTGAGATGAGTGAACTGACCCGTGATAAGGTTACAAAGCTATCGTTTGCGGTAGAAATCTTTGGCAAAGAACGTACGATGGGTGATTCGCTGAAATTTGATATTGATGCAGTGTCGCTGCAAAATATTGCAAATCCCGAAGCAGTGAATGGATGGATGCCTGCACAAAGTCGCCTGATATATTCTACCACAGGTTATGGTGTTGAAAGTGTGAAGTCTGCGATAGTGAATGTGCAACATAATGATGGCAAATTTGAATTGATTGATGCGACAAGCAATCATGTTGTATATAAAGGAAACATCACCCCGCAAAAGACGGATATTGGAAATTTTGAAACGATTGATTTCAGTGATTTCAGAAAAGAAGGGAAATATATTATCCGGGTTGGAGATGTTACTACCAAACCTTTTTACGTCAACAAAAATATTTGGGATAATTCTGCATGGCGTGTTTTGAATTTTATTTTTTGTGAACGTTGCGGTTATGCGATTCCCGGCAAACATGGTGTGTGTCATACTGATTTGAATGCAATATATAATGGCCAAATTTTCCCATTTAACGGTGGCTGGCACGATGCGGCGGATATGTCGCAGCAGGTTTTGCAATCTGGCGAAATAGTGTATTCATTGCTTGAAATGGCGAACCGTGCAAAAGAAAAAAATGAAAAAGAATTATTCCTGCGCTTGCAGGAAGAAGCAGAGTGGGGCATTGATTGTATTTTAAGATCGAGACTCGGTGATGGCTACCGTGCGCAAACATGGGGCACCAATTTATGGACGGATGGTTTCATTGGCACAAAAGATGATTCTTCGGCGCGGCGGCATGTGCATGTGCACAATCGTGCGTTCGAAAATTTTGTTTTTGCAGGCATCGAAGCGTATGCATCTATGATGATAGAGAATGACCCGATGCTGAAGGAAAATTTGCGCAAAGTTGCCATTGAAGATTATGCTTTTGCCAGGAAGCGTTTCGATAGTCTTGGATTTAATGACCTGAACCGAATTGGCGGGGGCGGAGACCATGCGGCAATGGCGTCTAACAGCCAGTATTCGGCAAACATTTGTTTTGCTGCCAGCTTATTGTATAAATTAACCGGCGATTCAATTTATACTGATGAAGCGGCCAAAGCCATTCAATATACTTTGCAATGCCAGCGAATTGAATCGCTAAATGATAAAGATAAATTGCATGGTTTCTTTTATCGTGAACTTAGTAAAAAATCTATCGTTCACTACTCACATCAATCTCGCAACCAAGTGTATATGCAGGCACTAACAGCGCTTTGTGAAACGCAACCCAATCATCCAGATTATCAAAAATGGACAGCTTCAATTAAAATGTACGGAGATTATCTAAAAACAATTATGCAATATGATGCGCCGTATGGTTTGGTGCCAAGCGGTGTGTATAATGTAGATGAAGTAAAAGATTCTGTAAATTTTTATAAAGTGCAGGTGGGTATTCATAGTGGTGCTGCAAATGATTATAAAGAGCAGCTTGAAAACGGTTTTAAGTTAGACGCTGAACATTACCTGCGTGTTTTTCCTGTATGGTTTTCTTTTAAAGGAAATAATGCTGTTGCATTGTCAACAGGTAAAGCTGCTGCGCTTTGCGGTAAATTTTTGCATGATAAAGAATTAATGAATATTGCCGAACAACAACTGTTTTGGATCGTTGGAAAAAATCCTTTTGGTCAATCATTGATATGGGGGGAAGGCAATAATTATCCGCAGTTATATACTGCATTGCCCGGCGAAACAGTTGGTGGTATTCCTGTTGGAATGGAATCAAGATTTAATGAAGACAAACCGTATTGGCCGCAGTTTAATACTGCTACTTATAAAGAATTGTGGGGTGCACCCGCCGCAAGATGGCTCTCACTGATTGCGGAATTTTAAAATGATTAAAAAGAAAAAGCCTGCAAACACTTGACTTTTGCAGGCTTTCTTTATAAAAGCTTATCGCAAATAATTGATACAACTCGCCTACGCTAAAGCTTCGGCGAGCGAAAGCGGAGAGAGAGGGATTCGAACCCCCGGAGGTGTGACCCTCAACGGTTTTCAAGACCGCCGCAATCGACCGCTCTGCCATCTCTCCGGGCGCAAAATTAGGGTTTGACTGCATTCTGCAAAAAAAATCTCCTGTTATTTTAGTGATACCTCATCTAACCCAATATGGATAAGGATTTCAGGAGAAATAAAAGTTATACTGAACCCCGGTATTTTCATTTCAAACTGATAAAAAACGGGTTCCTGTAAAAAAAATTTTGCCAAAAGAATTGTACTTAATAAATTTACGTAACCAGTTACGTAAATATTTACATATGGACTTTTTTAACCAGGTTGGGAAATTGGCGCTCGGAAGCAGGCTCAGGAGATTGAGTGAACGCTTCACTGAAGATGCTGTACAGGTATATAAATTATATAACACAAATCTGCAACCGAAATGGTTCCCGGTTTTTTATGTTCTGTCAGAAGGACAAGGAAAAACCATTACAGCCATCGCAGATGAAATCGGCCATTCGCATCCTTCAGTTATCAAAATAATCAGGGAGATGTCAAGGCAGGGCCTCGTATTGGAAAAAAATGATAAAAATGATGGTCGCAGAAATATTGTTTCTCTTTCTAAAAAGGGTAGGGGTATTGCCGGAAGAATACCTACACAGTATACAGACGTAAAAAATGCGATAGAAGATGCATTTACGCAAACTTCAAATGACCTGTGGAAAGCTATAGACGAATGGGAATCGCTCCTTTCTCAAAAATCAATTTTCAGAAGAGTACTTGAACAAAAAAAGCAGAGGGAATCGAAGGATATCAAAATTGTAAACTATCAGCCTAAGTATAAAGATGCTTTTAAAAAACTGAACGAACAATGGATCTTTTTATATTTTAAAATGGAAGAATTGGATCATGAGGTGCTGGACAATCCAAAACGGAATATCCTCGATAAGGGTGGGTATATTTTAGTTGCGCTCGACAAGAATAAACCTGTAGGAGTTTGTGCATTGATTAAAATGGATGATCCTGTTTATGATTATGAATTGGCAAAAATGGCAGTATCGCCTGAAGCCAGGGGAAAAGGAATTGGATTGATACTTGGCAATGCAATATTAGAAAAAGCAAAAGCGCTTCATGCAAAAAAAATTTACCTGGGAAGCAATACCATATTAAAACCCGCTATCAATCTGTATTATAAATTAGGTTTTCATAAAGTAACCCATGTGAGTCCTTACGAACGTTGCAATTTTCAAATGGAAAAAACAATTACCGAATAAACAAATTCTAATTTCACATACATTTGACCCGGATAATTTTATAAGGAGAAGTGCCAGAGTGGTTGAACGGGACTGTCTCGAAAACAGTTTTACGCCTAATCAGTGTAACGAGGGTTCGAATCCCTCCTTCTCCGCAGAATAGGTATGCAAAACAATGCTAATAGCTGCAAAGCAATTTTTTATGTTTTATCAGCTATGCTGATACATGCAAAAAGATGTATTGTTTTGGTGTACTTTCAGAGACATTTCGGAACTCTTCGGGGTTCATTTTTTTCTTCTCCAATTCTGCAGTCCTTTGCGCAATGCTGCATTTTGAAATGTACCTCCAGCCAGTTTATTTGCAAACTATAAAAATTTGTAATCATGCTGGAATTACTCGATATCCGGTTTAGCTTTTTATGCCGCTCTACGCATTGCAATCGTGAAGGGAAATCGCCTATTGTGCTACGTGTCATTTATCGGGGTGAGCGAAGAGATATTTTCACTGGTCTATATTGTTTCAAAGATGATTGGGACAGCGAATCAGGAAAACTTTTTAAAATTGATAAAACAACAGCAGCAATCAATCAGAATCTGGAACTGATTTCGCGAAAGTCACATGATGCATTTGACACCCTGAAATTTTCCGGCAGTCCATTTACAATTGATGAATTAGTGAACCGGTTAATGGTGTTCCTATTGAAACTGTAAGTAGTATGTTGGGACATGCTTCTATTAAACAAACACAGCATTATGCAAAGGTGGTGGCTGAGAAGATTAAGAAAGATATGTTTAAACTGAATGAGCTTTACGAGTAAATTCTTTTTTTGAGAGAGGGATTCGAACCAGCTCCCCGAAAACTCAGTATTTCAATGTTTTAAAAATCTGATACGCTACCTGTGGCACTATTGCGTTCCCGTATGCTTTTATTGATTCATTTCTCCATTTTGAAAAGGTGATATTGTCCGGTTTGGAGGAAAGTCCATCATCTCCTCCACAAATAGGGAGTGAGACGGGAATAAGTTGAACATTGTGTGTTTTTCCATTTGACGTAAATATGTTGCACTGCTATCGTGTACATCATACATGGCCTGATAAAAAATAATTTTAACGATCTCGCATATGCGCAATTTGTACAACTAAAAAACTTTAAGTTACAGTATTAGTATACTCAAAAAAAAATAGAAAATATGAATACTGCAGCAGCCTACGTCGTTTGCATCATTGTATTTGGAATTATATACCTGGTTCGAAAGAGAAAATGATAAACCAGGTTTTGAGAATTGCTAGGCATTCTCGAAAAAGGGATTTTTTTTTGATGATAAATAAAAGAGGCCACTCAATGAGCGGCCTCTTTGCTTCAATCTACTGGTTATTGCCTGACCAATTTGAAGACGACTTGTTTTCCATTTGTTCCGAACTGTACTTTCAGTAAATAAATTCCTTTCGATCCCGGAAGCAAATTGATTTGTTGCTGGAAGAGTTTACCTGTCTTGTTGAAAACATTTTCCTGCACCAATCTGCCGCTCAGATCATGCACTGAAATTTTAAACCTTCCTGTAAATTCATTGAGCGCAGCGATTGTGATATTGTCGTTGGCCACAGGATTCGGATATACTTTTATAAATGCAACGGAATTATTCTCATCACCGGCTACCTGTCCTTCGACCAAAGGATGCACGCTATTGCCGGACGAACAATCAGTAGAGTAATTAATGCCGCTTGCCACATTCACAACAGCAGCCGTTCCTGCACCCGTATTGATATTTCCACAAACAATGTTGCCTGATTTTTGTATCCCGCTATAATGATCTTCAATATTTATAGCAACAGTATTTTTCTTCTTGCCGATGCTATTATTCTTCGCCCAGAATTGCGTGCTGTCCTGACCGTGAACCGCAGTGCCGGGGTTTGGACTATCTGTAGTGTATAATCTTATCCTGGTATCTACTTCAATACTTTGCGGCCATGAAAGTGTATCTGTTAATACTGTTTCTGTACGTGGATCATATACAGTCCGGTTTGTCGTTGCGAGATTGTAGTGTTTCAAATATCCACTACTGTCAACAATATTATTTTCAATGCGCAATGGCACGTTGGTTGCGCCTGCACCAAGGCTTGCAATGCCCCAAGTGTATGTGTTGCTAATGGTATTATCATGTATATACGCTCTTGTATACAACCCAACACTGATCGCAGTTCCCTGTGCATCATCACCATTCAAACCGTTATGCTTAACCGTATTGTTATAAATTTCACTGACACCATACGCAGCATTTGCTAATTGAATACCTCCACGACCAGTGCTATCAACTATATTGTTGTAGATTTTTGTGTACCCGTTTTTCATCGGAGCCGGATAGCTCGTCACTCCGTTGCAAGTCACGGGTCGCAAGTCGTAGCTTGCATTATCCGGAGAAGTATTGCCGATATACATTCCTTCATTCCATGTTCCTACAATTTTGTTATCATGGAAATACATGCTGTCCAAAACCCAGTTCGGATAATTCAGACTATCTGCGCAATCTTCATTCGTTTCACAAACAATACCGATATCAACATTATGCATCGACACTCTTTCCACTTCGATATTCCTGGAACGGTCTGAGATACCAATTGCATGATAGGATTGCTGCCTGAGTTGAGGATCCTGCTGGATAAAGATTCCATATTGTGTTGCAGTGCCGGATCCCGTGAGTTTTACATTTGTGCAGCCATCTAAATTTAATCTTTGCCTAATTAAGGCCTGTACATTTTTATTGATGATAACGATCGGACAGGCGTTCGTACCATGTATGCCCTGCAAATCGACTGAAGAATATGTCGAATTCAATACGAGCGTATCTCCCGGTAAAAATGAATTTGTAGAAGGAGATGTGGTGCTGGTGATATAAACACTGGCATCAACAGGATCAGGTGTCAGCACATGTTTCGTCCCTCCACAGGCAGCGGCGCCTACAGTTATTGCGGTCACCGCACTTGCAGATTGCTGATGACTATCCACCACCGTTACCTGGAATTTATTTACTCCCTGCGGCAGACTCGTAATAGAAGTATTTGCAGAACCCGGAGTCGTAATCACAGATGTTGAACTGATCAGGTTTTGGAAAATATTAGTTCCTAATACTTTATTGAAAAGTTGTAAATGTCCCGCATCATTAAAATGTATGCTGTCGCCATACATATATTGTGGAATTTGATTTTTGGTTCCTGTAACCACAACCGGATCATAAAAATTAATTGCGTGCGTTCCGAATCTGTTTAATATACTATCGCGTACAACCTGGAGAAAAGTTTGCGCCGCCTGGTTGAACTGCTGATCCATCCTCGGTTGAGAAGTTGTAACGTAACATTGAATCCCTTGTGCCGTGCACGTATTATAAATAGTTTGAAGCGGCGTCATTATTTCTGAAATGGTCAATACATCATATCCATTTGATGGGAAATTGATAATAATGATATCCGGGTGATGTGTTAACATCGCAGTTATATTTCGTGCGGGATCGGGCACATCCGAAGGACTTAATTTATTTGTTACTGATGTCGGTGGTGTATACCCGGTAGGCATTGCCTGGTACACATTATATCCACTGTATGCAAGATTAATAACCGAATCAATAAGACCGGCGCTTTTGAAATAATTCAACAATCTTCCGGCATAAGCGCTGTCATAAGTTGATGACCCGTTTCCTGCACTTGTTGAACTGCCTAAGATTCCAATTTTCTTTTTAGTCTGACCCGGAACAGAAAATTTGGTCCACATAATTGAATTCAGCGTTGCGCCTGTGAGCGTATAAGAAGATGTCACATTCGCACCGGTTGTTGTTATTGACTGATTACCGCTGACGCTGATTGATGGAGAACTGTACGAAGCGGATGAATTCACAGTAATTGTTACATCGCTCGTTGCGGTTGCAGAAACGTTGTTCGTTACCGTTAGACGAAATACATAAGTTCCCTGTGCCAGTCCGGTTACTGTAGTTGTAGCGGAAGACGGTGTAGTAATCGTAGCGGTTCCACCACTTACTTTTGACCAGCTATAAGATGAAATAGTATGACCAGTGCCTGCGGTGCCACTGCCAGTAAGCGTTACAGAGGAAGTAGGAAGTGTAATGGTTTGATTGTTTCCTGCATTTGCAGTGGGTGTGCTGATGATTCTTTGGTACAACAGGAACCATTCAAACAAATTAAGACTGTCTTGCGTTGCGCCTGTACCACGCTTCGAACTTCCATTATTGTTTGGAGCGGTGATGGCGGCGCAACCATTCGAACAATTGCCGGTGCTTCCATAATAATTTAGCGTGGGCCGGAACGCTGTGTCATATTGTTTGGTCCATGTGTTATGACCGAGTGATGAAATGACCGTGAGTTTATTGGGTATTGTTGGACTTAAAACATTCAAGCTGTCATGATATCTCACATCGACATCAAGATCATTATCCTGGTCGCCGGTAACTGTCCAAACCTGTACGCCATATTTTTTTGTAGCATTTCTGAGCTGTGCCTCGACCTGCAAATCCGTTAATGTGCCCACTGCATCCACGCCGATACTGCTGGACGTAGCAGCGGCGGCAAATTTTTTGATAAATACACTGTCACCACTGCCAAGACATGTGAAAGTGCCGTCGCCACCTGTACCTGCGCCAGTAATATAAATTCTCGTTGTATCGATATGATACCTGGATATGATATCCGGAAGAATATATTTGATGCTATTATAATTCGGCGACCAGCTCGGATCCTGCGGAGAAACGACAACGAACTCATAGGTTAATCCATTCTTAGGATTGACTGCAGTCGGTTGGAATCCATTTGCAATTTTTTGAGGAAGACCGTTTGTAATAAGTGTGTTCAACCCTGCTTGTCCTGATCCTGATTGTGCTCCATCGTGTAAAAAAATAACAAGCGGATATTTTTTTGATGGGTTGGCTGCATAGGAAACAGGCAGCCAGGTCAGGCCATAGATCAACGTGCCACCTGCGTTAATAGGAAACTGATCAATATTTTGATTGCCGACCTGGTTAGCAGCAGCGTTTACAGTAACAGTAACATTCGCTGTACTTGTTCCACCGTTTAGTGATAGCTGGAATGTGTAAGTTCCCTGCACCAATCCTGTAACAGTAGTGGTCACGGTTGACGGAGAAGTAATCGTGGCCGCTCCTCCGCTTGTTTTTGTCCAGGCATAAGAAGTAATTGTTCCTGTAGAAGCGCTGCCATCTAACGTAACACTATTTGTCGGAAGTGTAATTGTTTGATTGCTTCCTGCATTTGCTACAGGTGCCGGATTTACCGTTATGGTAACATCACTGGTAGCAGTAGCCGAAACGTTATTGGTAACCGTTAGACGGAATACATATGTTCCCTGAACCAACCCGGTAACCGTTGTTGTTGCGGAAGACGGAGAAGTAATCGTAGCAGCTCCGCCGCTTATCTTGGACCAGCCATACGATGATATGGTATGACCCGTGCCTGCAGTGCCACTACCAGCAAGTGTTACAGAAGAAGTAGGAAGTATGATCGATTGATTGGATCCCGCATTCGCTGTCGGTGTACCAGATGCGGCAAAACTTCTTTGGTTGATGAGCAACCATTCAAATAAATTTAAGCTGTCCTGTGTTGCCCCGGTTCCGCGTGGCGAAGTCACCGTTGAATCTGTCGTAAATGTCGCGCATCCATCATGACAGGTGACATTCGATGTATTGGAATAGTAATTTATTTTTGGACGAAATGTTGTATCATACGCGAATTTCCATGACCAGTGCCCAACACCGAGAATCATGGTTAATTTATTTCGTGGAGTCGGCAACGTTATATTGACGCTGTCGTGATATTCCAAATCTACATTGTACTCGTTATCATATGTCCCTGCGATGGTCCATACAGGCACATTATATTTAGCTGCCTTCCTCAGGTTGGCAAGTACTTGTGCCTCGGTTAATTGGTTTACCGCATCAATACCTGCGCTACTTGTTGTAGCAGCCGCGGCAATTTTTTTCATCATTACGCTGTCGCCGCTGCCGAAAATATCATACACACCACCACCGCCTGCTGACAGGCCCGTAATATATATCCGGGAAGTATCAACCCGGTACCTGCTGGTGATATTAGGAAGAATATATTTAAGCTGGTCATAATTGTAGGACCAGCTTGGAGCTTGCGGTGAGCAAACAATAAATTCATACGATTGCCCATCTTTAGGGTTGACCGCAATGGCATTAAAACCATTAGCGATCCTTGCAGGCAATCCCGGTGGATTTTCATTTACCAGTTTATTCAAATCTGAAATAGTGCTACCGGATTCGCCATTCCCATGAAGGAAAATAATCAGCGCGTATCTTTTTGAGGGATTCGCGGCGTATGACGAAGGCAACCAGGTAAGACCATAGGTCAATGTGCCGCTCTGGTTTACCGGGAATTGGTCAACATTTTGTCTGCCGATAATAGTTTGTGCATGTATCTGCAAGCAAAAAACCACGGAGAAAAAAAGTAGTAATTTTTTTTTCATTGTTAGTTGGTTTGATTCGTTAGCAAAAAGGAAATGAGAAATGATTATTTAAAAGTACACGTGCGCGGAAGCGACTGCATCCTGAAAGTTTTCCAAAAACAATACTTTGTTTTCCTGATTGACGCCTTTTTTAAGCGAACTAGTAGTTTACACTGATGGAGAATGCAAGCCAACCTGGTGAAGAAGAGATAAAGGCAATTCCGTTGCTAAGGAATAAAATAATGTGCTGAAGGTTCCCAGATCGACTGTACATCAATCTGCAGCTGTTCATCGGAGTTAGTTACCGTAATCAGCTCTTTATTTTTTAATTCTCTCCACAATTCTTCAATAAATACAAGAGGCAATAACGATCTCTTAGTTATTTTTTGCTGCCCGGTCCTGTCAAATAACATGGCATGGTGGATTCCCGTAAGACAAGTTTCGATCACCAGTTTGCCGTAAGCCGCATTTGCCTCGCTGATATCCTCGCCCTGCGCAAAGCGCGATTCAGGATCATTTTTTTCCCATCCATTAATTCTGGACAAATCGACGAGATCAGGGCGCAGGTATAATAATTGTGAAATTTCATATTTACCTGCATGGTCGCCTTTATATTTCCCGGACGTTAATTCAGGATCAGAAAATACGCTTACGGTCATATCCGTTTTTTGCATAAATATTTTTCCCGCAACACGGAAATCATGCTGGTTCCCACCGGCATGCCCTGTGATGACAATCGCATGATTGAATCCCGCATTATAAAATGCTCTTAATTGATATAAAAAGAAATACAGCATGGGACCGGTTGGTATTGATGTCATGTATGCATTCACGTTACCAACTACATCTGCGAGCCAGGTGGCGTGATAACCAACTTCATGAATCTGGTATCCCTGTGTGGGCGCTACGACTCCGCCCCAACGTGATGCTGCTTCCTCGCATAAATATTCAGCTTTGATAATATCCAGGCCGAGCGCTGCAATATGGCCATGTGGTTCGCAGAGTCCCATCGGAAGGTATACCACCGGGTTTGCAGCTATCCGTTCTTCAAATTCTTTTTTTAAAAGCTCTTTCCATTTTACTGATTGCACATTATTAATTTAGGTATTCACTGACTGGTTGACCGATTTCTTATTTGCAATGTCAAGGTCATTCACACCAGACCAATATTTTGAATGATACAAATTATTTACCCACCTGTGTTTGGTATAGAGTTCATAAAAAATTTGTTCCGGCAAAGGGGCTTCATCAACGGCAGCAATATTTTCCATTGCGTGAGCCAGCACATGCATGGAACTGATTGCCGTTGTAATTCCAGGATGCTTCAGGACATATTTTATCGCCAGCTTCGCTAAGGAAGTAGCAGCATCGGGAATAAATTTTTTCAGCGCATCAACATGATCTATATATTGAGATCTCGGTACCTCATCGAAATAAGTTTTTCGGTAGTCTGCAGGATCAAAAAAATTCTCTTCTGTTAAATAACCGGTAAGCCCTCCTTCATCGAGGATGCAACGCGCAATCACGGAAACTTTATGCTGTTGGCATATCGGCACCAGGCAATCTATTGCAATCGGATCAAATATGTTGATGATGGTTTGAACGGCATCAATTTGTCCGCTCATCACCAGGGGCAACACAACATCCGGGCGATGATCGGGTGCCGATATCCCGATTGCCTTAATTTTTCCCTGCTGTTTTAAGGTAAGCAATTCATCAAGCCAATATCCATTGGTACCCCATGTGGGCCAATACAAATGCAATTGCATGAGGTCAATGCAATCAACACCCAGGCGTTTCAACGACGCCTCCGTGTCATAAGTGATTTGTTTTTTAGGAAATGTTTCTTCTACTTTTGGAGGAATGGCCCACCGCGTATTATCCTTACCGTGAGATTGTATTTTTGTCGCAATAAATGGTTTTTCTCCTTTCCATTGTTTGAGGGCCTCTCCTAATATCAATTCAGAATCTCCATAATGTCGTGCCGTATCAAAAAAATTAACTCCTTTTTCCAGGGAAAAAAGAATTGACCTGGTAGCTTCTGTCTTATCAAAGCTGCCGAATGCACCGCCAAGACCCATGGCCCCATAACCGACTACAGAAATTTTATCTCCCGTTTTAACAAATTCTCTGTATTGCATTCATCAATATTTTATAATACGATCTGTTAAATAAAGTCAGCGAGCAGTACAAAACTATCCGGCGCATTCATCTTATATAGTGACAATATTATCCCATTCTGATATTTTGTTTTCATTTTTTAAATCTGGAAACAAAATATAATTTTTAGAAAATTTTTAAGTATTACATTGTTCCTCTCATTGTTACATTTAGCAACGAGTTGCAGCATGCACAAATACAATAAATTGTTCACTCATATTTTAGTTCTCCGAAATATCAACCATTTACCAGGGAAATTCCGGATGAAATTGACGATATCAAATACATAATGGTAAGAAATATAAAATAATATAATATAATGGTCGCGATTATTCCTGTTTCAGAAATGAAGGACAGCCCCGGATCGAATTTCAAGTTTGGACATATTTATCTTGTCTGCATAATCGCATCCCTGGGCGGTATCTTGTTTGGTTTTGACCTGGTGATCATTTCAGGAACCATTCCATTCTTCAGCAAATATTTCAATTTGCAACAACAGGGAATTGGCTGGGCGGTAGGGTGTATCAATCTTGGAGCAGCGGCCGGGGCGCTGATTGCAGGGAAATTGAGTGATGCGTTGGGCCGCAGAAAGCTCTTGCTCATTTGTGCTTTTCTTTTCGCGCTAACCGGTGTGGGAACCGGCTGGGCGGGGAATTTTTTTATATTTATCAGTTTTCGGTTACTCAGTGGTGTTGCTGTGGGTGCGGCTGCACTTGTTTGTCCAATGTATATTGCCGAGATTTCTCCAGCACCATTGCGCGGTCGCATGGTTACGCTTTACCAATTGGCAATTGTAACAGGATTGTTATGCGCATACCTTTCTGATTTTTTGCTTTTGAACAGCGGTGTCAATAACTGGCGCTGGATGTTTTCATCGCAATCAATACCGGCACTACTTTTCCTGACCGGACTTTTTTTTGTTGATGAAAGTCCGCGCTGGCTGGTTCGTAAAAACGAAACCGGTAAGGCATTGAATGTATTGAAACGCATCGGTGGCACATCTTACGCCAATGAACAAGTGAAAATCATCAAAGAAAGTTTTGCGCAGGAAATTAAGGAACACTGGCGCGATATATTCCAAAAAAAATACAGGAATGTGATTATTATTGGTGTAGGCATTGCCATTTTTTCCCAGGCCGATGGGCAGAATTCAATTTTTTCTTATGCGCCGGTTATCTTCAGGGAGGCTGGCGTTTCGGGTGATTCGGCTTTTTTACAATCGATTTTCCTGGGGCTGATCAATTTTATTTTCACCTTTGCGGCAATTGCATTGATTGATATGATAGGTCGTAAAATTTTATTGCTTATCGGGGCGATCTTATTATGTATCGACGCAGGTGCATTGGCCTTTGCCTTTTATTTCAATTACCCGGGCTTAGTAGTATTCGCGCTTATGCTCACGTTTATCGGCGTATTTGCCGCTACCCTGGGGCCAGTTACCTGGGTAGCACTTTCAGAAGTCTTTCCAAATAAAATAAGAGGAAATGCAATGGCGCTCGCTACACTTGCACTATGGATCGCAAATTTTTTTACGACAACATCTTTTCCCATGATGAAAGCGCATTTCGGTTTGTCGGCTACTTTCGCAGTGCATGCAGTAATTTGTTTTATCTATTTTCTGTTTATTTACCGCCGTGTACCTGAAACAAAGGGGAAATCTTTGGAAGAAATAGAAGAGCAACTTGTCAGCTAAATCATTCCCGCGGTTTCCGCCTTAATGATTTTGGAATATATTTGGCGGTATCCTTTAGGGTTCATGTTGTATTTATTTTTAAACTGCCTGTTAAAATTCGAGAGATTATTATAACCACAACTGTAGGTGATATCAGCAACGCTTTTATTTGTTTCTATCAACAGTTTGCAAGCCTGACTGAGCCTGATGTTTGCAAGGAAAGTAAAAAAATTTTTTTTGGTGCGTTCCTGGAAAAAACGACAAAATGAAGTGCGTGTCATATAGACGAGTGCTGCTATTTCTTCCAAACGTATTTCCCGCTCATAATTTTGCAATGTATATTGAAATACTTTATTCAAACGTTCAGCATCTCCGGAGTTGTGTCCAATGATCCCCGGGTCAGAGATTAGTTTATAAGCTGATGAAGCAGCGAGTCGGTGGAGTATATCCAACAATGCGATGAGTCTTTCCATCCCGTGCAGTTTAAGCAATTTTTGCATTCTTGAAACGACTTCTTTTTTGGTATTGTCTAAAATGTCCATGCCCTGTCGGGAAAGACAAAAAAGTTCGCGGATCTTTTTTGTCTGCGGTAACTGGAGAAAATCATAGCCCAACGATTTTTCGGAAAAATGGATAACGATTGATTGTGCCCGCAACCCGGAATTGTTTTCATAAAATTCCTGGCTGTTCCTGTACATATGTGGAAGGTTGGGACCGAAAAAAGAAAGATCACCTTCATGAAATTCAGTGACTGCATTTCCAATAAAACGTTTGCCCTGACTTTTCGTTACCAATACCAACTCATATTCGGGATGGTAATGCCAGGGAGTAGGGAAATAGGGAAAATCAAAGGCCTGGGCGAAAAAAGATTCTTCACTCTCAGGAGGCAGGTATTCGAGTACTGGGTTCATGTGAACGCGTTGTCTTTAGATATTTAATTAAATAATTTTACTATCGTTTTATTTCCCGATTTTTTAACCTGAAAATAAAATATTCGATTCAACCCGGATGCTTAACAAATAAAGCCGTGCTTTTCTCAAATTCGCTATCAATAAATGTGTCTATTTCATTCCTGTAATGATAAGAAGGAATAGTATCTGATTTGGTTACCGACAATGCACCTGCCGCGTTGGCAAAACGAAGTGCTTCCCGCATATCTTTTCCTTCCGCTAAGGCCACGGCTAATGCTGCATTAAAAGCATCACCTGCACCTGTACTGTCGATAACATGGTCGATAATAAAAGGTGGGAGCAGGTGAGCCTCACCGTTATGGAACCATAAACTTCCTCTTTCACCCAGCGTGATAATTACATGTTTGCAGCCGGTTCGTATCAGTTCTCTGGCAACTGCCTCATCAGAAATATTTTCGTTGGGCGCCAGGCCAATGCACACTCTTGCCTCCGTTTCATTGGGCGTAAGGATGTCGATATATTCCAGTCTTTGTCCCGAAAGATTTTGCGCTGGCGCTGGATTCAATATAGTCACGGCTCCTCTTTGCTTTGCCTTACTCAATGCATATAGCGCAGTATCGATGGGAATTTCGAGTTGCGCGAGCACAACATCATTTGCAGATATTAATCCCAATGAAAAATCAATATCCTGCGTTGTAAAACGCCGGATTGCTGCGATATCAATTATAATCAGGTTTTGACCATCGGCAGCGCTGATGATGAAACCTGCGCCCGTTGGCAAATCATCGGAGATAAATACAAATTCCTCATTGATGCCTTCTTCTTTGAGCAGCGCGAGAAATGATTTTCCAAATAAATCATTACCGATCCTGCCCACAAAATTTACTTTGGCGCCCAATCTCGCTGCCTGCACAGCCTGGTTTGATCCCTTTCCTCCATGTGTTGTCCGAAAGTTAGTGGCCATCAAAGTCTCACCTTTTAATGGAATTCTTTCACTATCCATTACCAATGCTACCAGGTAACTTCCTATAACAGTTATTTTGTTTACACTCATTTTAAAAACTTTTGTTTACATACATCCTATATTCGCAGCTATAAAACATTACTCACTCCGATAATTATTAATGCCACTAAAAAAAATGCCATTCCATACCTGAGTAACTTTATCGAATAAGGCGCTGCATTTTTCCATTCCCCTTTCCATAAACCAGCGAGATTGCCCGCTACAATGGAAACAGAAATAAATAAAGGCCACCCGATAATTGAACCAAATCCTCCCAGTACACTCGCAGCATATCCATACACATAGAAACTCGCTATCCAGAATGAAGCACTTAACAACGAGAAAAAAATGTTACGTGCATTAAATGATTTTGCAAATACAGGAAAAGATTTGTTTTTGACAATCAGGTAAATCGTGTATCCGCAATTGGCAACAAAACCGAAAGTGAAGAATAGAAGCCAAACTAAATTAGCGGCCATTTTTTTTGGAACCCCGGAGCGAATAGCTTCTTCAATAGTTTTAATTGCGAAAGTCATTCCGATATTTGGCAGCGCTGAAAGAATGCCAGCTAAAACAGCGATGATAATTCCAAGGCGAATGGATGATTTACCTGCTCTCTGAATATCCGGGACATTTTTTGTACTGCTGGCTTTGGAGCAAACAAAAATTCCAATGATAACAAAAACACATCCTGTAATGACACTTATTCCTTTTATTGTTAGTATGGTTTCAGCCTTCGTCAATATTAATGGAAGCAGTGTACCGACGCCGGCTATCAGGCCCATGATGACAGGATAACCAACACTCATACCCAATTTTTCCATTCCGAGACCAAACAGGATTGCACCGATCCCCCACAATAATCCAAAAGAAAAAACGAGCAGCAATTCTTTAGTGGGCACTTTTTGAAAAACACTGATTGCCTGTGGAAATAATATGAATCCCAGGAGCCAGTTTAGTACGATCATTCCAAAAAATGAAAACATCAGCCAATTATGTTCCCACTTCCAGTTTTTTGTAAAGGTTAACGGGAGAACGAATAGCCCCTGAAGAATTCCCGCAAAAATTAATGTCAATAAACCAATGATCATTTATTAGCTATTTGTGAAAAGAATATAATTTTTTGTATTTGCGACCAACGAACTATAAATAAAAAAATCTTTTCTGTTTGTCGTTATCTTTCTTTCTACTCTTTGTA
>Ga0137407_10001127_pt1 | contig 17498 bp, 15 predicted proteins | sample CZOMad2_2_16fung_FD_108410 | JGI IMG/M metagenome (GOLD analysis project Ga0137407, IMG submission 108410) | Vadose zone soil fungal communities from Angelo Coast Range Reserve, California, USA - CZOMad2_2_16fungal (Illumina Assembly) | ecosystem: Environmental > Terrestrial > Soil > Vadose... | reverse complement strand
GCCGCTCTCCATCCGGCGCAAGGCTTCGCTGAACGCATTGCCCTCCGCGCTACGGCGGCACAGTGCGAGCAGGCCCGCACGCGCCTTCGCATTCTGCGGATCGGCGCGCCAGGCGCTGCGGTACGCGGCCGCGGCGGTATCGAGCGCTCCGTCGCGCTTCTCCTTCTCCGCGACTTCCAGGTAGGCCTCGGCGGCGGCCGTGTCGCGCTTCTGCGCCGGTTCCACGGGCGCGCAGGGATCGAGGCCTCCCGCGACCGCCAGGAGCACGGCGGCGATCACGGAGCCAACTCCTTGCGCAAGCCGGACAGGGAGGCGCGCGCTTCGGCCTGCCGGTGGTGATCGGGGCGGCGCGCGGCGAGCATCGAGGCCTCGCGGTAGTAGAGCGCGGCCAGAGCGTGCCGGCCTCCTTTGCGCGCCTCTTCTCCGCGAGAGTGATACCAGTCGATCGAGTCAACAGAGGGCTCGGAGGACAGGAGCGCGGCGATGTCCGCGCGCATCTTCCGCGCCTGGGCGCCGATGCGCGGGCCGGTCCGATCGCCGACTCCGTCCAGCAGGGCGTCCGCGCAGAGGAACAGCCGCGCGTCGTAGCACGCCAGCGCCCGGTAGTAGTCTAGCAGTGGGTCGGCGGCCGAAGGAGCGGCGCGCTCAGCGGCGGCGAAGGCCTCGAGCGCGTCTTCGGGCCGCTGCAACTTCACCAGCGTCGCGGCTGCGTACCAGGCCGCGTCGCCGCCGGCGCCGAGGCGGGATGCGACCATGAACTCGACGTAGGCTTCCTGGAAGCGCCGCTCGCGGAAGAGCTGCGCGCCCGCCAGCAGATGGTCCTCGCCGGCTGCGAGCACACCGGAGGCGAGGCATACGAGCGTGAGGAATCCAGCGAACTTCACCGGGTGCTACCTGGGGGGTCCAGGATTTTGCGGGTTTCTGCCCGGACCGTGTGGCTTCTTGCGGGCCTCATCGGCGCGCTCCTGCCCGGCGGCGGCGTGGCTGTCGGCGTTGGCGTTCTTCGCAGCGCTCGCGGCCGCGCCTTGGGCGCTGCGGGTGGCGGCCTCTGACTTTGCGGTGGCCGCGGCGCCGTTCGCGCTCGCTGCGGACTGATCGCGCGCCATGCGGCTCGGGTCTGTTTCTTTTCTGGAACGGGTCGGGAAGACCGGAGGAACGGACGGCGCGATGGCTTCCTGTTCGAGGGCAGCACGCACGGCTGCGCGCGCCTCCTCGGCCTGCGCGCTGCGGGCGGAGCTGGCCGCGACGAGCAGGACCGCGAGCGATTGCCAGGAGAGGAATGCCACGAGCCTTCGGCGCAGCAACATGTATGCCTGACCCATCTCCACGAGCGATTAGCCACCGCACCAGCGCGGCGCACCAGGAAGTACAGGTCCATGTACCATGCGGTACAGGCGCGACGCCCGTTCTCTGCTCGTTCAGAGGGAGGACGTATGGCGGAGATCTTGCTGGAGGAGCGGGTCAACCTACCGCGGAGCCATCGTGCGCACATCGCTTGTCGTCCTCTTGTTCTCGGTCCTCGCCGTTTCTTGCGGCGGATCCAACACGGGTATGGGTATGGGTATGGGTCAGTTGAAGGTCTCGCTGACCGACGCACCCAGCGACCTCGCCAACGTCAGCCAGGTCAACGTGACGTTCGACGAGATCCGCGTGCACGACGACGCCTCGAAGTCGTCTCCCGACGGCGGCGCGCCAGATGCCGGCGCAAGCGAGGACGGGAGCAACGGCAGCGGGTGGATCGTCCTGTGCACCGATACGAAGACCATCGACCTGATCTCGCTGACCGGAGGCCAGTTCACGCCCCTGTGCTCGCAAGCGGCGGCCGACGGCGGGATCGAGGAGGTGCCCGTAGTGGTGCCTGCTGGCAACATCTCGCAGGTCCGCTTGCACCTGGTTCGCGCTCAGCTCGTGTTCAACGACGGTACGCCCAGCACCGACGTGACCGTCCCGAGCGGCACGACCAGCGGTCTGAAGATCGACGTGAACCAGCCGGTGCCGCAGGGCGGCGTGCTCGAGATCAAGCTGGACTTCGACGCGGCGCAGTCGATCCACAAGACTGGGAATGGGAAGTACATGATGCAGCCGGTGATCCGCGTCGTGCCCTGATCTTGAGCCCGCTCATGGCCTCCTCCTGACGACAACCGCCGACTCCGTGCGTCAGCGCTCGATGGGAAGCCTCTCGACGTTCCAGTCGAGCATGCCTCCCTTCATGTTCCAGACATGCTCGAAGCCCAGGGCCGTGAGCATCGCGGCGGCGGTGGTGCTGCGCACACCAGCACGGCAGACGCAGACGACGTCCTTGGTCTTGTGATCGGCGAGCTCCTCCGCCCGCATCCCGGACGTTACGGAACCGTCACGAAGTCCTCGAGGAACGACCGCGCAGAAGCCGTGTCGAGCTCTCATGCCTCGGCCGCCAGCGCTGGCAAGTACGCCCAGGTGAACGGCCTGAAGATGTACTACGAGGTTCACGGCGCTGGCCGTCCGCTCGTCCTGCTGCACGGCGGCGTCTCGAACATCCAGAAGGACTTCGGACCGCTGATTCCGAGGCTGGCGAAGACGCACAAGGTCATCGCGCCCGAGCAGGCGGCACGTCACCCTGGTCGATCACCCTGACTGGCGGTTCTCGATGATGACGCCGTTCATCGATGCTCGGGCCCAGGCGCGCTGAAGCGACGGCGAGGAGCCTCCACCCGGCGCGTGCTTAGAAGAGATCCGGCACCACAAGAAATGCATCCGAGAACACCGCGGCATGAGTCCCCGGGGCATTCTGGACGCCGGAGATTGCAACCTGAACGCCATCGCCGGCGGTCACCGACATGGCCTCGTTCCCTCTGCCGGAGGGACCCGCTGGAAGCGCGATCCGCTTCTCGACGTTGTCGGATGAGTCGAGTACCAAGGCCAGCGAGTCCCTCGTATCGCTGACGCTCAGTCCACTCGGGTTCTGCGTGTAGTTGGTTGAGCCCACCGCCAACAGCCTTCCACCGTCCAGGGCCGCAGCGTCCCAGAACATGTCTCCGTTCTGAACGTCGACGTTGCGTTCATACCTGACCTGCCCTGTGGCTGCTTGCGACGACAGGATCCAGCCATCCCAACTTCCAGGCTGATCGCCGGTCTTCACGCGCCCGAGGAGAAGGACCGAGTCGTCGGCAACCCGCATGTTCAGCAGGCGTTTGTTCCTCCCGGGAGTTCCCATCAATCTCGCAAAGCTCCGGGTGCCCTGTGCGGTGATTCTCGTCACGATCGCGGTCCCGAAGTCGAAGCTCGCCGGATCAGCCTGCGCCATGAGGTTTTCGTCGAAGAACGCGTCATGGTTGGGGAGCACCTCCGCCGTGCTCGCCACCCCGACATAGAGGTTTTCCTCTCCGTCCACGTCGGCATGAACGAAGAAGGCACTGTCTCCCTGGTGGAAATTGTCGAAGCCTCCGCCGATGATTCCGAGAAACAACAGGGGTGCCGGCGGCTCCACCCATGTCGCCCACCTCTGATCGAAAGCCCGTCCATCGAATGCGAGCCGGTAAGCCTGCACGGAATTGTTCGCCCAGCGGACGGCCGCGAAGAGGTCCTCACCATGCGCGACAATCCGCGCCCGATCGAGCGAGGCCAAGAAAGTCGGAGGGGGTTCGGTGCCGCTCGGGGGAGGAAGTCGAAGAAGCTCGAGCTCGGCGACCGCGCCACCGGGCCCGAAGCGCGAGATCATCGCTCGCAGAGGGTAGTCTGCCGTGGGATCCACACGGAGACTCAACAAGCTCACGTCGCCGGACGGATGAGCGACTGCATCGATCAAGATCCAGCCCTCCGGAGCACCATATGTCCGGACGATTTCGGGGCCTGCGCCCAGCAAGCCAGCGCTCCGGATCGGTGAGGTGATCAGCAATTGTGGTTGAAGCGCCTCGAACAGCAGCAGCCACTCGCCGCTTCTGGCAGGCGAAACCCTGACGGCAGCAGTACCGGCAAAATTGACCTCTCTCTGAGCTGGCACGGATGCGACCGGCTTGCCGCAGGCTAGCGAGACGGTGACGGTCAGGAACAATCGGCGAAGGTCACGGGCCTTCATCAACTCCCCTTGGCAGCTTATTCGAAGAGCGCCGCAGCCGCTTGCGGCGAGCCGCCGGCGTCCTGGCCGCCGAAGACGAGCACCTTGCCGTTGCTCAACATCGTCACGGTGGCGGTGTAGAAGGCCGGATCGAGCACGGGGCCCGCGCTCCAGCGACCAATCGCTGGATCGAAGATCTCCGTGGCAGAAACACCGACGCCCACCCTTCCCGCGAGCTCCGGCGGGACTTCGCCACCGATCACCAGGACGCGCCCGTCCGTCAACGTCACTGCCGAGTGCGAGTCGCGCGGTGCTTGCAGGTCGCCGGCGGAGCTGAATTGCCCGCTCACCGGGTCGAAGATCTCCGTACCCAGAGGCGGCGCCGCTGGGTCGTTGCCGTCTCCCCCGGAGATCAGGACGCGCCCGTCGGGCAACAGCGCGGCGGCGTGGTTTCCGCGCGCCGAGCTCATGGGGCCGGTCGGGGTGAACGCGTCGGTGGCCGGATCGTAGATCTCGGCCGTGCTCGCATAGAACTCGGGCGAGGGATTCGGGACCTGGCAGCAAGTGAGCCCTCCGGCAATGAGGACGCGCCCATCGTTAAGCAACGTCGCCGTGTGCACTGCCCGGACGTGGAGCATCTCACCAGCAGCGTGCCATTTCTGGTCGGCCGAGTTGTAGCGATCCGCGCTGCCGCTGACCGGGTTCGTCGCGCCGACAATCCCTCCGGTGAGCAGTGCGCCGCCGTCGGAGAGCGGCGTCGCCGTCCGATTGGAGATGCCCCGGGTCGCCACGTCTCCAACCGGCGTGAGTCCCGGCGCGGCAGGATCGAACAGCTGCGTGACCACGGAACGAAGCGCGCCCACCGGCGCGTTGACGCCACTGCCAGCAAGCAGGAAGCCGCCGCTCAGGAGCGACGCAACGGACGTGAACAACCACGCATCGGCAGAGAACAGCAAGTCCGGTCCGCGCGCGAACTGTTCCGTCGCCGGATCGAAGATCTGCGTCAGCGTGCTGTCGGGCACCAAAGGCGACTCCGAGGTCCTGCCTCCCATCACCATCGCGCGGCCGTCGGGCAGCGCGGCGGCAACGTGGTCGGTCTGCGCGACCGGAGCGCTGCCCAGCACGCGAATCCGATTGCGGTAGTTCGCTTGCACCGTGGCCTGTGCCGCAACCTGCTCGACGCCGCGGTCGACTCGCAGCGTAAAGGTGGTTGCGCGCGAAAGGGGCGGCGTCTCCACCGCAATGCCGCTCTGGACCCGGCCGATCCCGTCGATGCTAGCGCGGTCGCCGTCGAAGACGGGGGTGAGCGACGTGCGCTCGCCGACGAAGACCGCGGCGGCCGCCGGCGTCAGCTCGAGCCGAAGGCTGGTTGAAAGCGCCTCGCCGTCGCCAGGAGAACAAGCGCCGAGAGCCATGGCCCCGACGAGGCCGCAACACACCGATCGCATCAGCATGAAGCAAGGATGAAACGAGCCGCTGGACTATTCCCGCTGACTCCTAGCCGCAGCGCGCATTGACTTGCGGACGCGCCAAGGAGCCATCTGCCGGCCCAACAAGGGGGTACGTCATGGCGGCAATTGGCAGGAGAAGACGCGGAGCTGCCGTCATTGCGGCGGCGGGAGCGTTGCTCGTCGGCGGCACGGCGTCCGAGGCGCGAGTCACCCAAATCACCTTCACGACGACGTTAGCATTCAAGGGCCAATCGTTCGGCAACGTGGGAACGTACGACGAGCTCAGGGGCACCTTCTCCGGCGAGATCGATCCCAACGATCGCCGCAACGCCGTCATCACCGACATCAACCTGGCGCCGCGCAACGTCCGCGGAAACGTGGAGTACACGGCGACGTTCACGCTGCTCAAGCCGAGCAATAAGGACCGGGTCAGCGGCGTCCTGATCTACGGCGTCAGCAACCGCGGAGGCCGCGCGCTGGGCACCGGTATGATCGGGGTCACGACCGACAAGCCTGCGGGCGACGGGTTCCCCTACAACACGGGACATGTCTACGTCGCGAGCGGCTGGCAGGGTGATCTGGTCTTCGATCCGAACAGCGCCGCCGAGACGATCAGCGTCCCCGTGGCGAGGAACCCGGACGGCTCGTCCGTCACCTCGCCGACCTTCGCCCGCTTCGTCACGGTCTCGGGCAATACGCAGTCTTTGCCCGGCCGCGGGCGCACGCCCGCCAGCCTCGACACGACCAAAGCGACGCTGATCTCCATCGCGCGCGAGACCAACACGGGCGTGCGCACAGGCGTCGCGAGCATCGCGAGCGGCGACTGGGCGTTTGCCGATTGCAGCACGGTGGCTTTCCCCGGAACGCCGGACGCCACGCACATCTGCCTCAGGAATGGCTTCAATCCGAGTCTGGCCTACGAGCTGGTCTACACGGCCAAGGACCCGCTCGTCCTGGGTGTCGGCATGGCGGCGACGCGGGACATCTTCTCCTTCCTCCGTCACGATGCGACCACGCGCAACCCGATCGCTGGCAAGATCCAGTGGGGGATCGGATACGGGATCTCCCAGTCCGGTCGCTATCTGAAGACCTTCATCCTCGACGGCTTCAACGAGGACGAGGACGGCATGATCGTGTTCGACGGTGCCCAGCCGATCATCGCCGGCTCCATGGGCCAGTTCAACGTCCGCTTCGCGCAGCCGGGCAACATCGCGAACATCTTCGAGGCGGGCGCCGAAGGGCCCATCTGGTGGGGCGACTACGACGACCGCACGCGCGGGCGTGGCGTCACCGGGATTCTCCAACGCTGCCGGAAGACCAATACCTGCCCGAAGGTCATCGATGAGTTCGGCGGACCGGAGATGTGGTACACGCGCGGCGGCGTCGGCATCGCGGGGACCGCGGGGACTGGCGGGCACAAGGACATCAAGCTGCCCAAGAACGTCCGCCGCTACTACCACGCCGGCACGGCGCACGGCGGCGGAGGCGGAGGCTTCGCGCGGGAGCAGCCACCGGGCACGACGTTCATGCTGGCGAGCAACCCGAATCCGGAAACGGAGACGCGCCGCGCGTTGATCGTCGCGCGCGACGAGTGGGTGACGAAGGGCAGGAAGCCGCCGAAGAGCAGGTACCCGAGCTTGAACGACAGGACGCTCGTGGACTCGAACGCGGAGGCGATGAACTGGCCGGACATCCCCGGCGCTCCGACGCCCGATAACGTCATTAACGTCGTCCTGGACTACGACTGGGGTGCGCAGTTCAGGTACAACGATATGGCGGGCGTGGAGACCAACGTCGTCCCGCCCATCAAGCAGGTCATCCCGACCCCGGCGGCGAAGCTCGATCATGACGGGAACGAGATCGGGGGCGTGAGATCCGTGCTCTTGCAGGCGCCGCTGGGCACGTACACGGCCTGGAACCCTGTCGCGAGCGGACCGCTCAAGGGGAACGAAGGCAACCTGGCTGCCGGGTACATCGCCTTTGCGAAGACCAGGGCGGAGCGGTTGGCGGCTGGCGATCCGCGCCTGTCGGTCGAGGAGCGGTACGGGAGCCAGGAGGGATACAACTGCGTGGTGCGGAATGCGGCCGCGCGCCTTGTCCGGTCGCGGTTGCTGCTCCAGGAGGACGCAGATCGGTTGATTGCGCAGGCGGCCGGAAGCAACGTCCTGGCGAGCGACCCTGACAACTCTGTCGCGAAGCGCCTGTGCGCAAAGCGCGACCGGGATGACGACGACGATCGCGACGACGACGACGACTGACGTGGAGCAGTAGAGCGAAGGCCGCCGCGCCGTCCCTCCGGGTCGGCGGCCACGTCGCGTTATCGGATCTCGAGCCTCCCCACCGCGAAGTTGCGCTGCGTGACGGTGTCGTTCCCGAGGACGTCCCGTACCGCAGCGCGGAACTTCGGCATGGCCGTGGCGCCGTCGAACACGGCACCGACCGTAGCGGTCGGATTCAGCGCGAGCCGGATCGAGTAGTAGATGCCCCCTGCGGGCACGGCCACATCGCTCGCGCCGCCGCCGGCGCCGCCCGCCTTCTGGCTCAGGCCCGAGTACAACACGTCAGACCCGAGGGAGATGGCCTCCGCCTTCGGCGCAGCGCCAGGGCTGAAGACGTTGCCTTCGACGAGCGGCGTCGAATCGAGTGCGATGCGACTCGGATCCGCCGGAAGGTTCATGCCGACGGCAAATCCGCTCGGCACCGATCGGTTCGCGACAAGGTCGAGCTGCACGACGCGCGCGTTCGAGACGGCTGGGTTGAGCACCAGCCTGACCGCGGAGGCGAGCTGCGCGGGGGGTCCGTGTAGACGAGCCCGTGCACGTGAACGGCGGCCCCGCCGGTGATCGCCGCCGTCGCGGCGTCGGTCCCAGTGACCGTCTGCGAGCCGACCGTGGCGAAAGTCACCGCGAAGCTGCCTTGACCGCCCGCCATCGTCAGCGAGGTGGGAAGGGAAGCGGAAGCGTCGCTGCTGGCGAGGTTGACGGTGCCGGCGTACGACGTGGCCGCATTGCCGAACACGTCCACTGCGACCACGCTCGCGGTCGCCTGCACGCCGGCGTTCAAATCGGCAGGCAAGGTCAACACCAGATGAGGCGCACCGGGCTGCACGGTGACGGCGCCGCTCGTGCACGTGATCGACGGTTTGACGGCGTCGGTCAACGTGATCGTCTGGTTCCCTCCTGTGATCAGCCGCACGGCGACGGCGTGCGTGCCCGCATCAAGGGCGAGCCACGCCTGATCGCCCGGTAGCTGCGCCGCGGTATCGCTGGAGGTCACGTGCATCGTCCCGGTGTAGCTCGTAGCGACGTTGCCGAACGCGTCGGCCACCGTAACGCGCGCGGAGACCGCGGCGCCGGCGCCCACGGTTGCGGGCAGGTCGAGGAACAGGCACGCAGATGCCGCGGCCGGCGAGACGGTCGCTCGCGTCGATCCGGAAGCAGACGCGGAATCGGTCGCCGTCACGACGTGCACGCCGGCGCCTTTGAAGGTGATCGAGGTCGTCACCGTCCCCTGCGCGCTGCTGCCGAACGACACCGTCCCGGGCAGCGTCGCCCCGGCGTCGTCCGTCGACAGCGTGATCGATCCGCGGTAGCCCGCCAGCGTCGCGCCGGCAGGGTCCAGGGCGGTGACCGTGACCGCCACGGGCGATCCGGCGACCGCGCCGTTCGCCACTTCGACCTTGAACGCCGCCGCCCCAGCCCCGTTCGAGCTGGAACCGGAGCCGGAACTGGAGCAGGCGGCCGCGAAGAGCGAGATGGCGGCCGCCGCAGTGAGGATGGGCGTCGACTTCATGGAGTGCTCCCGAACTTGGCGAGGACGGCGGCGAGATCCGCGTCCTCGATCTGGGTGGCGTTGCCGGTCAGGTCGATGGTCGAGTCGTACTTCGGCACGGGAGGCGTGGCGGTCGGCGCTCCGGCGACGGTGCCGATGCGGGAGGCCACCGCGGCAAGATCCAGGAAATCGATCACGCCGTTCTGGTCCCAGTCGCCGTTGCCCGCCGCTGCCGCAGCCTCGCTGTGCGGGTAGATCTCCCACAGCCCGCGTCCGTAGGTGCTGACCCGCAGCAGGCTGCCATTCAGCGACGAGCTGATGTCGGTGAGCCGCACCGCAGGCAGGTTTCCGTAGCGGGCCCACGTCGACCCGCCGTCGGTGGTGCGGTACAGGCCGATGTCGGTGCCCACGTAGATGGTTCGGTCCGTCTGGTCGGCATAGTCGAAGCGGACCACGAAGATGCCCACGTTGGGGAGGTCCATGGTCCCGCCGCCGGGCGCCGCGACTCCGTCGCCGTGGATCGGTGTCCAGGTCGCACCGCCATCGACGGTCTTGAAGATGTGCCCCATCGCGTCGGAAACGGGGTTCTGGTCGGTGTTGTTCGGGTTGCCCGACGCGCCGATGTACGTCATCCGGATGTCCGTGCCGCCCAGACTCGCGGGATCGTGCGGGAAGGCGACCGTGCTCGCGCCGAGAATCGCCTCCGTCCCGACGTGCATTCCGCTGCTGGAGCGGGTCAGCGGGAATGCGCCGGAGCCGTCGTCGACGATGGCGCCGAAGCGGCCGCCGCTGGTCACGATGCCATAGACGCGAGCGGCCTTGTTGCCGATGTCGTAGGTCCAAGGCGCCGCGTAGATCGACTGGTTCTGGATGTTGAGTGCGCCTTGCGTCAGCTGCGTGTAGGTGACGCGGTCGTTCGCATCCACGGTGATCTTCCACGCGTGCGTCGCCGTGGCCGCCAGCACCGACGACTGCGCGTCGTACGTCGGGCTGAACCGCTCCAGGAACACCTCGCCGTCGCCCGCCGGCATTTGCGACGAGGGCACCGGCGCGAAGACGTAGTTGTCACGCTCGACGCCGTCGACGATGGTGGTCGAGCGGCTGCAGTCGCGCGCTTCCGGCCTGCAGAAGTATCGCCCGAACTCGACCGACGCCCAGTACACCGGGTTCTGCCCGTCGGCGCCGGTCGCCACGGCGCAACCGATGCCGTCGCCGCCGATGATCTGGTCGAAGGTCTTCGCCACGTTCGAGACGTCGATCGCTTCCTTGTGCGTGAGGCGGAAGCGAGTGCCGAGGTCCTGGAAGCCCGCGTACAGCACCTGCGCGTTGCCGCGCACCGGGTCGCCGGTCGCGTGCGCATAGGCGAGGTGCGTGATCAGGCCGTAGTCAGGAAACAGCCACGAGGCGAGCTGCGTCGGCGTGACCGCGAAGATGTTCGACGAGGTGGAGATCCCCCCATCGCCGCCCGCCAGCACGACGGAGTTGCCGCCCATGCGCGCGACGGTGACCGTGTGCCAGTCCGCGTGCACATAGGGGAGCGGCCCGGCGCTGTCCTGCGTGTTCCCGATCCCGCCGCTGGGGAGCCAGTGCGAGCTGTTCTGCCAGGTGGCGCCGCCGTCGATTGTGCGCGCGCTGCAGAGGTTGCCTCCGACGATGGCGTGATCGGGGTTCGCGGGATCGACGCCGACGGCCAGGTTGTACCAACTCTGTCCATGGCCGAGGTCGAGCGTATCGCAGTCGTTTTCCGTCGAGCCGTCGGAGAAGGTGACAGTGGTGGTGGGATTGGTCAGGTTCGTCGAAAGCGGAGTGCCGAGTTTGTTCCAGGTGGAGCCGCCGTCGCGTGTGCTGAAGAGCAGGATGGTCCGCGAGTTCCCCTCGTCGACGTTGCCCGCCTCGCCGTAGACGGTGGCGAGAGCCGGATCGACGTTGGGCACAGCCGCGAGCGCGATGCGGCCGACTTCGCCGAGGCCCGCGGTGTCCGGCGTCGTCCCCCAGGAGGGGGCCTGCGTCGGCAGCTTGCCGGCAATGCGCATCGAGGACCAGCTCAGTCCGTCATCGGCGCTCACCCAGATGTCGCCCACGTTCCCGGCCGGGGGAGGCGGAACTCCGACAAGGGCGTCCGTGCACGGAGCGGTGGAGAACCCTGCCGGGGGCGCGAGGAAACCCGGGCAAGCGTACGACCCACTGACCATGAAGCTGGACGCGCCGAGCCAGACGATGTCCCAAGTGGCCTCGAGATCCTGGTCGGGGATCCCGAAGGCCGAGCCCCAGTTGTAGGCCGCAAGGTTCGGGAGGTCGGTCACGCTGAACGTCGCGCCGCCATCCTGCGAGCGGAAGAGGCCTACGTCGGTCGATGCCAGCACGACGGACGAATTCGCCGGATCAACGGCGATCGACCGGATGCTGCCGGCCGGGAAGTCGCCGAAGTCGTTGTGCGCCACGAGTTGCACGGGGGCGCCCCAGGTCGCGCCGCCATCGTTCGACTTCACCACCGATCCGCCCTGCTGGTCGAAGGCGTCGCCGGTGCCAATGTAGATGGTGAGGTGATTGTTGGGATCGAGGTCCATCGCGCCGAGCGCCAGCGCGCCGAGGTTGTCGGTCAGCGGGACCCAGTCCGGCTGGCCCGTCATGAAGTTGGTGGCCTTCCAGAGACCGCCCCCGGAGACCGCGAGATAGACGATGTTCGCGTCGGTCGGATCGACGCGGATCGCCGTCGGGCGTCCCGTGTCGTTCGCCTGATAGTAGCTGCCGTTGTACTCGATGCGCGTGTTGGCAGGCCCGAGGTTGTCCCACGAGAGCGTGGTGGCGGGCGTCGGCCCGGCGTTCGCGACATCGAGCGTGCGCAACCCCCGCGCGATCGCCGTCTTCCGCTGCTGCAGCAGCGCGTCGGCCTTGCGGCTCTCTTCCGCGGCCAACACGAGCAGGCGGTGCCGGTACTCCGGCGTGCGCGACCCTTCGAGGAGGAGGTTTACCAGCCTTCGCATGTTCGGATCGTCGCGCTCGACGTTTCCGCGCGGAGCATCCGTCTCCATGCCCCAAGGCATTGGCGGCAGTACTTCTTCGCCGCGTTGCAACGCCGCGATCGACGCCGCGATCCATTGCGCGCGACGGCTTTCCTGCCACACCTTGTAGGCGCGGGCAAAACGCGGCGCAGCGAGCAGCGCCACGGCCGCCGCACCCGCGCCAGCGAGGGCGACCTTCAAGGATTTCCGCATGTGAAGAAGCCTCCGGCCGCCCTCCGGGCGGACGGGGGCACCCTCGCATGGCGGACGGGAGCTCAGTCAAGGACAAGGACGTTCGAGCGATCCGTCCTTTGTCGGAGCGCCGCGCGGTGCCCTGCGAGCTCACAGGCGCCGCTGGACGTGGCGTGCGCGACTTGCCTAACATGACGCGGGACCACTAGGGGGTGGGATGGCCGCTGCGATCGAGCTTCTCGAGCGGGACACGCAGCTTTGCGAGCTGACTGGTTTGCTGGAGAGTGCGCGCAGCGGGGAAGGCCGCATCGCGCTCGTGTACGGCGAAGCCGGCATCGGGAAGACGGCGCTCGTGACGCAATTCGCCCGCCTTCATGCGCGGGACGCGCGGCTCTTCTGGGGTGCGTGCGACCCGCTCTCCACGCCTCGGCCACTCGCGCCTCTCCTCGACATCGCGTGGACGGAGGGCGGACAGCTCGCCGGACGGATTACGGCAGGAGCATCGCGCGAGGCCATCTTCCAGGCTTTGTTCGAAGAGCTGCGCTCGCCCAAGCGGTCGGCGATCGTCGTGATCGAGGACCTCCACTGGGCCGACGACGCGACGCTCGATCTGGTCAGGTTTCTCGGGCGGCGCGCGCAGCGAACCAGCGCGCTGCTCGTCCTCAGCTGGCGCGACGAGGGAATTCGCGCTGACCACCCGTTGCGCGCGTCCATCAGCGAGCTGCCGGGCCAGGTCGTCGCGCGGATTCCGCTTCGGGGGTTGTCGCCGGCCGCGGTGCAGTCGCTCGGCGCCAGGGCGCACCGGGGCACCGAGGGTCTTCACGCCGCCACCAACGGCAATCCCTTCTTCGTCACCGAGGTGCTCGCGAGCGACGAGCCGGGCGTTCCGGCCACCGTGCGCGACGCGGTCCTCGTTCGGGCGGCGCGGTTGCCACCGCTGGCGCGCGATCTGTGCGAGCTCGCATCGGTCGTGCCCTCGCGCGTCGAGCTGTCTCTTCTGGAGGCAGCGGCAGGCCCGACGTTTGCGGCGCTCGATGAGTTGCTCGCGTCCGGAATCCTGTCCCTCGACGACGGCGCCGTGGCCTTCCGGCACGAGCTGGCCCGGCGCGCCATCGAGGATGCGTTGCCACCGCTGCGCAGCCGTGAGCTGCACGCCCGCGTCCTCACCGCACTGCGCGCGCGCGGCGAGGATCCGGCGCAGCTCGCGCGGCTCGTCCACCATGCCGCCGGCGCCGGGGACTCTGCCTCCGTGCTCCGGCTCGCGCCGTCGGCCGCCGAGCACGCCTCCCGGCTCGGCGCACACCGCGAGGCGGAGGCGCACCTCTCCATGGCGCTGCGCCATGCCGCGGACCTACCCCCGCGCCGCCGCGCCGAGCTGCACCAGGCGCGCGCCTGCGAGTGCTACCTCACCGACCGCATGCAGGAGGGGATCGACTCCTGCTCCGCCGCCCGCGCGCTGTGGGCCCGGATCGGAGACCGCGCCCGGGAGGCCAGTTGCCTTTGCTGGCTCTCGCGAATGGCGTGGTACACCGCGCGCACGGAGGACGCGCAGCGGTATTGCGAGCTCGCCATCGAGGCCGCCGAGGCACTGGCACCCGGCCCCGAGCTGGCGATGGCGTGGGTCACGCGGGCGGGGTTGTACGTCTCGGCCAACGATGGCCCGGCGGCGACCCCCTTTGCCGAGAAGGGGCTGCGGCTCGCCCGCGCGCTGGGAAACCATGAGATCGAGGCGCACGCGCTCAACATGCTGGCGACGGCGTACATCCAGCTCGGCGACGAGCGTGGCTGGGCGCTCCTGGAAGAGAGCTTGCGCCTCTCGCTCGAGCACGGGCTGCAGGACGCCGCCGGCCGCGCCTATGCCAACCTGGGGTCCCTGGCGGTCGAGGAACGCCGCCACGAGCTGGCCGCGAGGGTACTCGACGAAGGCATTGCTTATGCCGCCGAGCGCGACCTGCGCACCCGAGTCATGTGCATGCACTGCTGGCGGGCGCGGCTCAGGACGGAGACGGGAAGGTGGGCGGAGGCAGCCGACGACGCGGCCCGCATCCTCGACAATCCGGGCTGCTCGGCCCTTTTCCGCCTGACCGCGCTGACTCCGCTCGGCCTCTTGCGCGCGCGGCGCGGCGACCCCGGAGCCCGCGAGGCGCTCGATGAGGCGCTGGCGCTGGCGCGGCAGAGCGGCGAGCTGGAGCGCATGGTGCCCGGTCCTGGCTGCGCGCGGCGAGCTTCTCTGGCTGTGCGGCGATGCACCAGGAGCCGCCGCGGAGGCCTCGACCTTGATCGAGAAGGCCCGGAAGGCGCGCCGGCCCTGGTACGTCGCCGACCTCGCCGTCTTGATCTGGCGCGGCGGAGGCGAGCCACCGCCCCCTGACGAGTGCGCCCGCCCGGTGGCGCTGCAAATCCAGGGCGACTGGCGGGGCGCCGCCGCCGAGTACGAGCGGCTTGGCTGCCCGTACCAGGCGGCTCTGGCCTGCTACGAGGGCGACGATCCGGAGGCAATGCTGGCGGCGCTGGAAGCCCTCGACAAGCTGGAGGCGCGTCCGGCCGCGGCCCGCCTTCGCCGCCGACTGTCCGAGCTGGGCGTGCGCGCAATCCCGAGGGGGCCTCGCGCCGCGCGCCGCGAGCATCCCTTCGATCTCACCTCCCGCGAGCAGGAGGTCCTCAACGCGCTCTCGCTCGGCCTGTCCAATGGCGAGATCGCCGCCCGCCTGTTTGTCTCGCCCAAGACCGTCGATCACCACGTGTCTGCCATTCTCAACAAGCTGGGCGTTCGCTCGCGCGGGGCTGCTGTCGCCAAAGCGCAGGGAACCGCCCTGCTCGAAACGCAGGAAGCCCGCACAAAATAGGGATCGTTCCCGATGTCGCCCCGCGCGGCGTCCTTTACGGTCGCTTCCAGTCCACGACTTGGAGTGGAAGGAGGGCGACATGCCTCGATATCTCGTAGAGCGGACCTTTCCCGAAGGTCTGTCGATTCCCATGGACGCGAGCGGCGAGAAAACCTGCCTCGCGGTGGTTGCGAACAACGGCGAAGACGGCGTCACCTGGGTCCAGTCGTACGTGACCGAGGATAAACGCAAGACCTTCTGCATCTACGACGCCCCATCGCCCGAGGCAGTCCGTCGGACCGCTGCGCGCAACAAGCTGCCCGTGGACCGGATCACGCAGGTGCGTGTTCTGGACCCGTACTTCTACCGGTGAGCGACCACCACGCAGGACTCGAGGTTCCCGAGGAGGAGCAATATGCAGATCATGTCTCGTTTCGTGGTGTTTGGATTGTTCGCGTCCGTCGCAGCGTGCGGCGGCACGGTGAACGGCAACCCTGCCGAGAGCAAGCTCGCTCTGAACGCAGGCAGCGGGGAGGAGGCCCGGGCCGACGAGGGCGACAAACACGACTGCCCCGATCGCGCGGACTTTGACTCCGTGAGCGAGCGGATCGAGGCCCAGCTCAATATCGCTCGTCGCGCGGTGTGCAGATATCGTCGTCTCGAGGCCGCGCTCGCCGATGGATATACGAACACGGGGCTGCCATGCGTGCCTGGCCAAGGCTACCACTACATCAAGAACAGCCTGGTCGGGACCACCGACATCCGCCACCCGTCGGTTCTGATGTACACAGCGGACGGCCACCTCAATAGCCCGGAGTGGGTCGCGCCGGAGAGCGAGTTTCCCACACCGCCGTCGATCTTCGGCCAGACGATGCACAGCGAGGACGAGCTCGGGCTGTGGATCCTCCATGTCTGGGTCTGGAAGCTGAACCCGAACGGCGTATTCAACGACGTCAATCCCAACGTCACTTGTCCGTAGATCCAAGGCTGCTTCGGAGTCCCAGGGAGAGGATCACAGACTTCTAGAGCGCATTCCGGAGCCTCCGCGCCAGCCGCGCCGTCTTCACCCGCCGTGCTCGCGTTGATCCCGAGCTCTTCCCGGGCGTGGTCGCCGATGTTGGGGTACTTCAAGCGTAGCAGTCCTGCGCCTCGAGCCACCCCGTTGAGCAGCGCGATCGTGCCCGAAGGGCGCCCCCTCGCCTACGACTTCAGCTGCAACTGCGGCAGCACCCCAGCACCGGTCATACCGGCGCCCTTTGGGCGTGGAGCCGGTCGAGGGTCTGGATCAGGCGGCGGGATCTCGCCACTGAGAGCGAGCCGAATGCGCACGCTCTCCAAGAGGCGCTCATGACGCAGACGCAGGCCGCGGAAGCGCACGTCCCTCGCCTTGAGCACCTCCGACAGCCGTGCCAGGGCGCAATCGCTGATGGAGGTCGATCCGCTCAGGTCGAGCATCACCGGCAGCGCGACGGGCATCAGCGCGACCGCCGAGAGGACCGAGTCCGTGGCGCGCTCATCGAGGGACCCCTCGAAGCGCACCAGGAGGCGACCGTCTCCAACGTCGTGCATGACGTGCAGCATTGAAACTCCGAGAGAAGGTGGGTCGAGGAGCTGCTCCTTAATCTTCCACTCCCGCCACGAGGTATCTACCGCCCAGGTGCGTCCCGTCGGGAGGCCACGCAAAGGTGCTCCGCGCGTGTCGCAGCACGTGCATCACCATCTGCCTGGCCAAGCGCGACACTTCCGCCGGGTCGGTGCTGCATTGCGCGGCGCTGTCGAATGCGGTCACGACCAGGTCACCGAATTCTGCAGTCTGATGAACCTTGGTCTTCATCGGATCCCTCGGTCGGCAAGCCCTTGCAGAGTTTGTAGCGCCTTGCCAGATGCATCGACTATTAGGAAGTTCAAGCTGACTTTGTCGATAAAACCGACGTATCCTCGCGGCATGGAATGGCTCAACTACCACCACCTTCTCTACTTCTGGGTCGTCGCCAAGGAGGGAAGCATCGTTCGGGCCAGCGAGGAGCTCCGCCTCGCCCACCCCACGATCAGCGGCCAGATCCACCGGCTGGAGGAGAACCTCGGCGAGAAGCTCTTCGCGCGCAGAGGGCGACACCTGGTGCTCACGGAAGTCGGCCGCGTCGCGTTCCGTTACGCCGACGAGATCTTCTCACTGGGACGCGAGTTCGTCGATACTCTCAAGGGACGTGCGAGCGGAAAACCG
>Ga0137407_10001125_pt1 | contig 17505 bp, 14 predicted proteins | sample CZOMad2_2_16fung_FD_108410 | JGI IMG/M metagenome (GOLD analysis project Ga0137407, IMG submission 108410) | Vadose zone soil fungal communities from Angelo Coast Range Reserve, California, USA - CZOMad2_2_16fungal (Illumina Assembly) | ecosystem: Environmental > Terrestrial > Soil > Vadose... | reverse complement strand
CACGGGACAAGTCAGCTTGCGCGGGATGATTGAGAGCGCTGCGTCAATAGTTGATCGAAGATAGTAAAGGGGTAACACTTGTGTTAATTATTAACCGTAGCTGCCCTGGCACAACCGAGAGCGCAGCCCACGCCGCTCGGCTGCAAAAGAAGCGCAAGCGTCGCCGCACAGCTAATAAGTTTAGTAACCTGGAAAATTCTTGAGAGCATCACCGATGACTTCGCTTCAATTGACCGGACGGTATGCGTCCAGCATCTTCATATAGTTGGCGCGCTCGAAGGCAGCCGGCTCGCGGACGGACCGGTAGCTCATGCTCCCCTGCATCTGCTCGATGGACTCGTACTCGTGCGCCTCCATCCAGGCCAGCATCTGGGCGCGCACGGCCTTCAGGTGCGGGATGCCGTACTTCAGCAGCGCCGAGGTCATCATGGCCACGCGCGCGCCGGCCATCATGGCCTTGAGAGCGTCCTCACCCGCGTGCACGCCGCCCGTCACCGCCAGGTCCGCCCGGAGGTGGGGATAGAGGATGGCCACCCAGTGAAGGCGCACAAGCAGCTCATGGGAACTCGACAGCGTGAGGCGCGGAACCACCTCGAGGCGCTCGAGATCGAAGTCCGGCAGGTAGAAGCGGTTGAATAACACCAGCGCGTCGGCCCCGGCCCGGTCGAGACGCCGTGCCAGATGGGCCAACGCGCTGAACGCGTGCCCGATTTTGACGGCGACCGGGAACTTCACGCTCGACTTTACGTCGCGAACCAGGCCGACGTACATGTCCTCGACCTGGACGGCCGTCATCTCGGGATCGGTGGGGACGTAGTAGATGTTGAGCTCGAGCGCATCGGCACCCGCTTCCTCGATCTTCTTTGCATGGGTGATCCAACCGCCGGTGGACACGCCGTTGAGGCTACCGATCACGGGGATCGCCACCGCGGCCTTGACCCGCCGGATGTGCTCGAGATAGGCGTCGGGGCCTAGGTTGTAGCTCCTCATGTCGGGGAAATAGGTCAGGGATTCCGCGAAGCTCTCGGTACCGCGAGAGAGATGCTGGTCGAGATAGTCGCTCTCCAGCGTGATCTGCTCCTCGAAGAGCGAGTGGAGTACGACGGCCGCGGCCCCGGCGTCCTCCATCCGGCGGACATTGCCGATCTCCTCGCACAGCGGGCCGGCCGAAGCCACGAGCGGGTTCGAGAGCCGGAGCCCCAGGTAGCGCGTGCTCAGGTCAATCATGGTCGCCCTCGGACGCCGTGTCGGATGTCGTCTCGTTCACTGGCAACCCTGCCAGGTGCTCGTAGAATCGCCAGCGCACCCGTACATCTTCCTGCGCCTCATCAAGCAGACGGCGCGCCGCCTCGGGATTGCTGTGGGCGAGCATGGTGTAGCGAGTCTCGTTGTAGGCGTACGTCTTGAGCGGCAGGCTCGGCGCCTTGGAGTCGAGCTGGAGCGCCTGCTGGCCATCCTTGGCCAGCTGTGGGTCGTAGCGAAAGAGCGGCCAGTGACCGGATTGGACCGCGGCCTTCTGCTGGTCGATGCCGTGGCGCAGATCGTAGCCGTGGGCTATGCAGTGGCTGTAGGCAATGATGAGCGACGGCCCGGGGTGGGCCTCGGCCTCGCGGAAAGCCTTGAGGGTCTGGGCATCGCTGCCGCCCATGGCCACTCGGGCCACGTAGACCGTGCCGTACGTCATGGCCATGAGGGCCAGGTCCTTCTTCGCTCCCGGCTTGCCGCCGGCGGCGAACTTGGCCACCGCGCCCCGCGGGGTGGACTTGGACATCTGGCCGCCCGTGTTGGAGTAGACCTCGGTGTCGAGGACGAGCACGTTTACCTTGTGCCCAGAGGCGAGCACGTGGTCGAGACCGCCATAGCCGATGTCATAGGCCCAGCCATCGCCGCCTACGATCCAGACGCTCTTCTTTACCAGGGCATCGGCTACGCTGAGGAGTTCGCGCGCCTCGGGACCGGCGAGCCCGCGGAGCGCGTCCTTCAGGCGCGCCACGAGCGCCCGCTGGGCTTCGATGCCACTTTCGGTGGACTGGTCGGCGCCGAGCAGCGCCGATGCCGTCTCGCCCAATGCCGGGCGGAGTCGAGTGACCAGCTCTCTCGCGTACTCCGCCTGCTTGTCGAGCGCCAGGCGCATGCCGAGGCCGAACTCGGCATTGTCCTCGAAGAGCGAGTTGGCCCACGCCGGCCCCCGCCCCTCCCCGTTGACCGTCCAGGGGGTGGTCGGCTGGTTGCCGCCGTAGATCGACGAGCAACCCGTGGCATTGGCAATGACGGCACGATCGCCGAAGAGCTGGCTCAAGAGCTTGAGGTACGGAGTCTCGCCGCAGCCTGCGCACGCTCCGGAGAACTCGAACAAGGGCTGGAGGAGCTGGACGTCCTTGACCTGGCCCGCGTTGAGAGCGTGACGGTCTGCTTCCGGCAGCCCGAGAAAGAACTTCCAGCTCCCCACTTCCTGATCGTGCCGCGGTGCCTGCGGCATCATGTCGATGGCCTTGTGCCGGACCTCGCTTTTGCTTTTGGCCGGACACACCTCGACACAGAGCGCGCAGCCGGTGCAGTCCTCGGGCGCGACCTGGAGCGTGAAGCGGGCATCGCCGAACTCGCGCCAGCGCGCGGGCGCGGACTTGAAGCCCGCGGGCGCGCCCTCCAGCAGTCCGGGCGCGTAGACCTTCGCGCGGATCACCGCGTGGGGGCAGACGAGCACGCACTTGCCGCATTGGATGCAGAGCACCTCGTCCCACACCGGGATCTCGAGCGCGATGTTGCGCTTCTCCCACTGCGCCGTGCCGGTCGGATAGGTGCCGTCGGACGGCACCGCGCTGACGGGGAGCTCGTCACCTTCTCCCGCAATCATCCTGGCGGTGACCCGCTGTACGAACTCGGGAGCCCCGGCGGGAACCGTAGGTCGCATGTCCCTGGCACTCGTCACGTCCTGCGGCACCGCCACCTCGGACAGGTGCTCGAGCGCGCTGTCTACCGCCGCCCAGTTCTTCCGCACGACCGCCTCGCCTCGCTTGCCGTAGGTCTTCTCGATGGAATGCTTGATGGCGGCGATGGCCTCCGCTCGCGGCAAGACCCCGCTGATGGCGAAGAAGCACGTCTGCATCACGGTGTTGACGCGCCCACCCATCCCCGCCTCGCGGGCCACCCGGTTGCCGTCGATGACGAAGAGGCGCAGATGCTTGGCGATGATCTGTGCCTGGACGGCCCGGGGCAGGCGGTCCCAGACCTCCTCGGGACCGAACGCGCTGTTGAGCAGGAACACCGCGCCGGGCTCGGCCAACCGCAGCACGTCGAGCCGCTCGAGGAACGAGAACTGGTGGCAGGCCACGAACGTCGCGCGGCTGATGAGGTACGTCGAGCGGATGGGCCGCGGTCCGAAGCGGAGATGGGAGACCGTCACCGACCCGGACTTCTTCGAGTCGTAGACGAAGTAGCCCTGCGCGTAGTTGTCCGTCTCCTCGCCGATGATCTTGATGGAGTTCTTGTTCGCTCCGACCGTTCCGTCTGCGCCGAGACCGTAGAAGACGGCGCGGACGGTCGTCGGCTCCTCGGTCGAGAAGGAGGCGTCGTAGGCCAGGCTGGTGTGGGTCACGTCGTCCTGGATCCCGATGGTGAAGCGGGCCCGGGGTCGCGCCGTCGTCATCTCGTCGAAGATCCCTTTCACCATGGCCGGCGTGAACTCCTTGGATCCCAGGCCGTAGCGGCCGCCGACGATGCGCGGGACGCGGCCGGGAGCCGCGGCGGCGCTCACGGTCGCCATGACATCGAGGTAGAGGGGCTCGCCCACGCTGCCGGGCTCCTTGGTCCGGTCGAGCACGGCGAGCGTCCGCACGAACGGCGGGAGGGCCGCGAGGAAGTGCTCCGATGAAAACGGCCGATAGAGCCGGACCTTCAGTACGCCGACCTTCTCGCCACGGGCCACCAGATGCTCTACCGTCTCCTGAACCGTCTCGGCCCCGGAGCCCATCAGCACGATCACCCGCTCGGCATCCGGCGCCCCGACGTAGTCGAACAGGTGGTAGTGGCGCCCCGTGCGCTCGGCGAGTGTGTCCATCGCGTGCTGCACGATGGCGGGGCAGGCCAGGTAGTACGCATTGACGGTTTCCCGCGCCTGGAAGTACACGTCCGGGTTCTGGGCGGTGCCGCGGATGACGGGATGCTCCGACGACAGCGCCCGTGCGCGGTGCTCCCGTACCCGGCGGTCGTCGATCATGGCGCGCAGGTCGCCTGGCGTGAGCTGCTCGACCTTTGCCACCTCGTGAGAGGTGCGGAAGCCGTCGAAGAAATGCAGGAACGGCAACCGCGCCTCGAGCGTGGCCGCGTGGGCGACCAGCGCCAGGTCCATCGCTTCTTGCACCGAGCCCGACGCCAGCATGGCGAAGCCGGTGGCACGCGCGGCCATGACATCGCTGTGGTCACCGAAGATGGATAGCCCTTGGGTCGCCAGCGAGCGAGCCGCGACGTGGAAGACCGTGGGCGTCAGCTCACCCGCGATCTTATACATGTTGGGAATCATGAGCAGCAGGCCCTGGGATGCCGTGAAGGTCGTGGCCAGGGCCCCCGTCTGGAGCGCTCCGTGAAGCGCCCCGGCCGCACCCCCCTCGCTCTGCATCTCGACGACGCTCGGCACCGTGCCCCAGAGGTTAGGCCTGCGCTCGGCAGCCCACTGGTCCGCCCATTCCCCCATCGCGGAGGACGGCGTGATCGGATAGATGGCGATCACGTCGCTGAGTTGATAGGCGACGTGGGCGGCGGCCTCGTTGCCGTCGAGCGTGACGCGCCGCCGCCCGGTCGACGTATCCAGGGTCTTCGTCTCCGCGATTGCCACTTCGACTTCCCTCCTCCTTGAGGGCTCGCCCTCGGCAAGACCGGCTCGAGCCGGGTTACGCCGCTCGACTACCTTCAGGCAATGCGTGTGCCAGCCAGAAGTTGAAGACGGACCACTCGGCTCTCTCGCCCGTAGATCCATTGAGCCGAGGAGTTAGAGCGTTTGCGCTATGGCGACGCCGGCACGCGGCAGGTGCTTGATTGGGCGGCGCCGGGGCGTAGAGGCCCCACTGAGTCACCGCTTCCCCTTTCGGCCAGGGATCCAGCTTTAGTCGCATGGCGCCTCCGGTTTAGCCGTCGCCCTCACGTCCGCTCCTCACCTGGCCGGTCGCGTAGGCGACGGCCTCCAGCCGGCTGTGCACGGGCTCGTAAGAGCAGAGTGGGTCCTCGGCCATGGGATCTCCCGTCGCGGCAAAGGCGCGGGCCCGCGAGCCGCCGCAGGGCTCGGCGTATTCGCAGCGGCCACAGCGTCCGGCCAAGAGGTCAGGACGGCGCAACGTCCGAAAGAGGCCGGAGTCGCGGTAGAGAGAGACCGGATCCGCCGTTCTGGCATCACCGGCCGACAGCGGCAAGAATCCAGAGGGATGCACCTCGCCCGTGTGGGAGATGAACATGATGCCGTTGCCGTCGCGGATGCCCGCGCCGTGTCCCATATTGCCCCGCGGCAAGGCCGCCTCGCCGCGCCCGGCCCGCCGCGCCCGCTCGAGGACGACGCGCCGGAAGTGGGGTGCCTCGGTGGTCGTGATGATGGGGCCGCGCCCGGCGGCGCCGCCCAGGTCGAGAAGCCGCTCGAAGAGTCGCTCACAGGCCTCGGCGGTGATGGGTTTGAGCACGGCACCACGACCGACGGCGACGAGAAAGAAAAGGCTCCAACGCACGGCGCGAAGCTCGGTGGCCAGCCGATAGATCGCGGGCAGATCGTCGAGCGTCTCCTCGTTCACCAGTGTATTGACCTGGAAGGGCAGCCCGACGGCGACGCAGGCCCGCGCGGCGACGAGCGTTCGATCGAAGCAGCCGTCTATCCGGCGCAGGGCATCGTGGCGGGCGGCCTCCGAGCCGTCCAGGCTGAGTGAAATGGCTTCCACCCCCGCCGCCTTGAGCCGCGCAATGATGCCGGCGGTCAGCAGCGGCGTAGCGCTCGGCGCCACGGAGACGCCGAAGCCGCGGTGCCGCGCCGCGGCGATCAGGGTGAACAAGTCGGAACGCTTGAGCGGATCGCCACCCGTCAAGACCAGGTGGGGCAGCGGCGGCCCGAACTCGGCAAGCTCCGAGATGAGCCGCAATCCTTCCTCCGGATCCAGCTCGGTCGGGTCGGGCTCGGGAGCAGCCTCGGCGCGGCAGTGGCGGCACGCGAGGTCACAGGCCCGCGTGACCTCCCAATACACGCGCCGGGGCGCCCTGTCGAAGCGCAGGCTCGCCCTCATGCCCGGCGCCCCCGCGCCTCCTCCCTCTTGCCCATCTCGACGTATGCTCGCTTTCCGGATCCGAGGTAGAGCTGGCGCGGCCGAGCGATCTTCTGCTCGGGGTCCGCGCGCATCTCCTGCCATTGCGTGATGTCGTTCATCCACCGGTCCATCTCGGCGAGGGTCGGCAGCTCGCCGTGCAGCACCAGGTAGGCGACCTCGAGATAGCTGGAACGCTCCGCCAGCTCCTCGATGGGATAGCCGCGGTAGCGGAGAATGCCCCGGTCGCCGTCGATCTCCGAGATGCGGCTGATCGTCGACGCGGTGTTCGTGAAGGCCGGGTCATAAGAGAGGAGCCCGAAGTCGTCGGTATCCGTGCGGATCTGGCGGAGGTCCATGGCGCGGATGGCGCCGTTGGCGATCGGCAGCTCGTAGGCCTTGCCCGTGCGGTTGTCCGTGATCGTCAGCGAGTTGGCTGGCATGGTCGTGGTCTCCTTCCGCGTTCAGCGGGTGAGCGCTTGAACCCTTCGAGTAGCCCCGTCACGTTTATCCAAGCACCCGATCAACACCACGGTCCGGACCTTCGCGGCGCCAGATCAGATCCTCGACGAGGCTCGAGAGCTCGGCGATGCCGAACGGTTTAGCGAGAAAGGCACTGGCGCCGGCGTCGAGGGCCGACTGACGCACTTGGCGCGACGAGAAGGCGGTGATGGCGATCACCGCCGGGGGCAGGTCGAGCTTATGAGCAGCTCGGATGATGTCGAGCCCGTCGCCGTCCGGCAGCCGGAGGTCGGAGATGACGAGCCACGGCCGCAGGCTCTCCAGTAGCCGCATCCCCTCGACGCGCGAGGCGGCCCTCACGACCCGGTGCCCCGCGCGGCGGAGCAGTCGCTCGTAGGTCGCCCCCATGTCCGGCTCATCCTCGACGACCAGGATCTGGTTCACGTCGTCTCAGATCCGCCCGGCGGGCTCCGGAGCCCGCGCGAACGCGCGCAGGATGTCGGTCTCGGTGAGGATGCCGATCAGGTGCTCGCCGTCGAGCACGGGCAGGGCGCCGATCTTGTGCTCGAGCATGAGCCGCGCGGCCGCCCGCGCTTCCTGGTCGGGGCCGGTGATGATCACACTCTTGGTCATGACCTCGCCCACGGTGAGTCGCGCGAGCAGATGGTTGACCTCCCACACCGAGAGGCTCGTGGCCTGCGAGGGCAGGTTCAGGCGAATGTCGCGGTCCGTGACGATGCCGACCATGCGGCCGCCCTCCGTCACGAGCAGGTGCCGGATGCGCTCCTTCAGCATGGTTTGCCGTGCCTCGAAGACGCCGGTCTGAGGGGTCACGGTGATCAGGGCGCCCGTCATGAGTTCACGAACTTTCATGTGTTGCTCCTTTCCTTGTCGGCCCGACCGCGGGCCGCCCGCTCCAATCGCTTGGCCAGCCGGAATACTTCCTCTACCGAGATCGTGAGATCGGGAGCGTGAGTATGGAGACGAATCTCCGGGCACAAGGATTCCTCGTATGCGAGGGCAATGTCGGGGGCGGCTGCTCCCTGCCCAGCGGGGTCCAATCGAGCGCCTCCCAGATGCCAGCGCGCGGCCCGCTCGCGCGTCGCGCAGAGCTCGGCCGGGCAGATGAGCTGCACCTCCGCGAAGTGGGCGATCCACTCGCGCCCAAGCTGCCGCCAGGCGCGCCGCGGCGCGGTGGCGTCGAGGATCACGGCCACGCCGGCTTCTGTCAGGTGCTTGGCGGTGAGCGCCAGAGTGCGATGGACGACCTCCTCCTGGCTATCCGTGGCCCACTCGCGTCCCGCGATGAAGCGGCGGGCGAAAGCCAGGTCCAGGACCGTAATGGGCACGGGCTCGGTCGCGAGAAGCTCCGCGACCCGATGGGCCAGTGTCGTCTTGCCGCTGCCGGGCCGGCCGGTGATCCAGATTGCCCACCGCGTCACGCCTTTTCGGCCGGCCGGCGTGCCGAAGGCGAGATGCTCGGCCAGGAACGCGACGGCGGCCGCACCAACTGCCACGTCCTGGCGCGCCGTGTCGATGGCGAGCTCCGGGGCGAGCGGCGGCTCATATGGCTCGGCGACGGGCACGGACGGTGAGTGGCCTCTGGCCCGGGTCCGCTCACGCTCCCGGCAGACTTCTACCGGACACAGGAGCTGAACCTCCGCGAAGCGTCGGATGGAGGCTCGCGCAAGCTCTCGCCACCGCCGGCGGTGCGCTGTCGCGTCCACGATGACGGGAACGCCCGCCTCCGTGAGCTTGGCCGCCATGTATCCGAGGGCGCGGTAGACGAGCTCACGTTCGGTCTCCGTGTCCTTCGGATCCGGTATGAGCCGAGACAGGATGGTGTCGAGTTCGAGTACACGAACCGGCTCGCCACGCGCGTGGAGAAGCTCGGCGGCGGCGCGCGCCACCGCCGTCTTGCCGCTTGCGGGCGGGCCGCTGATCCAGATCGCCCAGCCCACGCCCCTCTCAGCGGTTCCACCGGCATGCGCTCCGGATCGAGCCAGATCTCGAATCGGTGCGGTCTCGGTCATGGTTCCTATTTCGCCGGCGGCTGCGGAGCACCCATCGGACACTGCATTCCCATCTGTTCGCGGTGCTGCTGCATCATGCCCTGCATCTGCGCCATCATGGCCATCAGCTGGCGCATGTCACCGCGCCACGTCGGCCTCTGTCGACCGCATGAGGAGGACGGGCAGCTCGCTCTCGCGCAGCACCGTCTCGGCGACCGATCCGAAGAGCAGCCGGCCGAGCCCGGTCCGCCCGTGCGTCGTCATGGCGATGACATCGGCCTTCGACTCGCGGGCCGCTTTCAGGATCTCGACCGCCGCCGCGCCGCGTCGCACCTCCGTTTTCACGCGGACACCCCGACGCCGAAGGTCTGCCGCCAGCGGGGTCAAGTACTCCTCTGCGTCGACGCGCGCCGATTCGGGATCCTCGAACATCGGCTGACCCGCGCCTTCGACGATCATGGGCCGCACGGGCACATTGACCCGGAGGAGCGTCACTTCGAGAGGGCCGGCAATCTCGAAGATGAAAGGCATGATCGTCTCGGCGACCTCCGAGCCGTCCAGGGCGACAAGGGCACGCCTATACATGGACGCCCGCCTTTCCACTACCCGGAGTGGCTTGGCCTTGGGGTGCTTCGAGGGGCGCGCCGGGTGAGCGAACGATGCAGACGGGCACGGTGGTCCCGCGCAGTACCGACTCGGCAACGCTCCCGAGGATGAGCCGGCCCAGACCACTTCGCCCATGGCTCGACATCACGATGAGGTCGGCTTTCTGGAGCCGGGCGCCCTCGATGATGGCGTGGGCGGGCGCGCCGTACCAGACACTCGTCTCGACATTGGTGATGCCCTGCTTCGCCAGGTCATCCCGCACGGAGGCGAGATACTCCTCGGCTTCGTGGACCACGTTCACCTGCATCTCGGTAGGATCCACGCCGGGCAGCGCATGCGCCTCCGCCGCCCTGAGGAGCACGAGGCTGAATGGGGCAGCGGCAAGATCGATGGCCGTGTCGATGGCGACGGCGGCCCGGCTCGAGCCGTCGAGCGGAACGAGAATCTTCGTGAGTTTCATCGTTCTCTCCTTGTGAAGTAGGAGCTTGGCAACTGGTTCACATCGCACAGATGTGCAACCGGAGTGCCACGAGGAGAGTGAGTGCTAAAACGATGAGTTACACGGGTGAACCGGTCGAGGAGTGGGGACGCGCTCTCCTTCGCTGGGTCACCGCCGCCCCACGCCCGCGGGCGACCGCGTCACGCCCGGAGCGCGGCGACTACCTGAGGTCGTGCTTGTTGATCAAGCGGTGAAAGGTCTTGCGGTCTATGCCCGCGGCCTTGGCGGCCGCCGAGATGTTGCCGTCATTTCGCGCGAGGAGGTCGCGGAGGTACGAGGCCTCCAATACGGCCATCCAGCGCTCCTTCGCGTCCTTGAGCGTCAGATCGGTTCCCGACTCGGGCATGGCGACGTCCGCCCCCGCGGGCGGGGCAGGCCGCGGCACCTCGCCAACGCGCAGCACGTGGTCCGGAAGGTCGCGCCGGCAGATCGTCTCGGTGTCAGCGAGGGCGCAAGCTCGCTCGATGACGTTCTGGAGCTCTCGCACATTGCCCGGCCATCGATAGCGTTCGAGGGCGGCCATGGCCTCGTCGTCGACGCCTCTCACCCGCCCCTGCCCATACCGCTTCAGGAAGGCGTGCACGAGGAGCTTCACGTCGCCGGCCCGGTCTCGGAGCGGAGGAAGCTGGATGGCGATCACGTTGATCCGGTAGTAGAGCTCCTCGCGAAACTGCCCCTTGACGGAGGCCTCGCGAAGATCGCGATTCGTCGCCGACACCAGTCGCACGTCCACATCGACGAGACCGGTGCCGCCCACGCGCCGGATCTGCCGCTCCTGCAGCGCGCGCAAGAGCTTGACCTGAAGACTCAGGGGCAGCTCGCCGATCTCGTCGAGAAAGAGGGTGCCGCGATCCGCCGACTCCACGAGGCCCTGCTTGGTGCGTATGGCGCCGGTGAAGGCGCCCTTCTCGTGCCCGAAGAGCTCGGACTCGAGGAGCTGCTCGGGCAACGAGGCGCAGTCCACGGGGACGAAAGGCTGCGACACTCGCGGACTATTGGCGTGGATGGCGCGCGCGACCAGCTCCTTGCCCGTGCCGGACTCTCCTATCACCAGGATATTGGCCTCGGAGCGCGCGGCCTTGCGCACGAGCTCGAATATCCGGCTCATGGCTGGGCTCCGGCCGATGATGTTCTCGAGTCCGTAGGTCTGGGCGAGCTGATCCTTGAGACTGCGGTTCTCGCGCTGCAGGCCCCGGTGGCGAAGGGCCCGATCCACGGCCACGCGCAGCTGGTCCACCGAGAAGTTCTTCGGCAGATAGTCGAAGGCGCCTTCTTTGACGGCGGCCACCGCCGACTCCACGGTGGCAAAGGCGGTGATCATGATCACCGGCAAGGCGGGGTCCAGTTCATGAGCGCGGTGGAGCAGCTCCATGCCGTCGACGCCGGGCATCTTCAAATCCGACAGCAAGAGATCCGGGCGCTCGCTCTCGAGCATCGCGAGCCCCCGACGCGCGTCGGTGGTGGTCAGACACTCGTAGCCGGCCGGCTTGAGGATGCGGACGCAATTCTCAACCATGTCCGGCTCGTCGTCCACTATCAGGACGCGGGGGAGGGTCACGCCGGCATGCCCTCCCTCGCCGTGGGAAAGGTGAGGATAAAGGTGGTCCCTCCCCCGGGCGCCGATTCGACATCGATGGTGCCCTTGTGCTCACTCACGATGCCGTAGGAGATGGACAGACCGAGCCCCGTGCCGTCGGGCTTGGTGGTGTAGAAGGGATCGAAGATTCGGGGGAGAACGTCGGGCGAGATACCGGGCCCCGTGTCGCGCACGGTCAGCCGGACCCTCCCCTTTTCGCCGGGCACGACGCAGGTCTCCAGCGAGATTTCCCCACCCCTCCCGAGGGCGTCTCCCGCATTGGTCAAAAGGTTCATCACCACCTGCTGGAGGGCGTTGGGGTCTCCATGAACGGGCGAGAGGTTCGGGGTCAACGATCGCCGGATCGTGATGCCCCCCTTGCCAAGGTCCTTCTCCATGAGCAACAGCGTCTCCTCGACGACGTGGTTCAGATCCACCGGTTCCTGGGCGGCCGACGACTCTCGGGCGAAGGAGAGGAGCCCGTGCGCAATGCGGGCCACCCGCTGGGCCTGGCGATGCAGCACCCTCAGGTCCTCGGTCACCGTTCCGGGCAGCGGCTGGGCCTCGGCGTCGAGCAGCATGATCTCGATGCGCGATGAAATGATCCCGATGGGATTGTTGACCTCGTGCGCGATCCCTGCCGACAGGCGACCCAAGGCTGACAATCGTTCGGCCTGGCGAGCCGCCCGCTCCATGGCCTGCCGCTGCGTGATGTCGGTGACGAAGGCGAGGGCCCGCAGGCCGTCCTCCGTTTCCATATAGCTCAGGGAGATCTCCACCGGAAACTCCGTGCCATCGCCTCTCCTTGCCACCAGGTCGAGACCACGGCCCATCGGTCTCGCGTGCGGCTCCTGGAAGTATGCCGCGCGATGACCTATATGCCGGCTCCGCAAGCGCTCAGGCAACAGCATCTCGAGCGGCTGTCCCAGCAGCGCCTCCCGCGGATAGCCGAACATCTCCTCGGTCTTTCGATTGGCCGATGTGATGATCCCGCTCTGATCGACGATGAGGATGGCGTCCGACGCGGCTTCGAAGATCGCGCCAGTCTGGGCCTCGCTTCGATGAAAGGCCGCGGCGGCTCGCGTACGTTCCGTGATGTCTCGGGCGATCTTGGAGGCGCCGATGATCCGTCCCTGCGCGTCCTTGATGGGCGAGCAGGTGAGCGAGATGTCGATCCTCCGCCCCCCCTTCGTCACGCGCACGGTTTCGAGGTGGTCGACCGTCTGCCCGCGCCGAATGCGGGCGAGGATTTCTCCCTCCTCGGCCCTACGCTCCTCGGGGATGATGCGGGTGATGGACTGGCCGACCATTTCGGCCGCCGGGTAGCCGAAGATCCGCTCAGCGGCCGGATTCCAGGATGTGACGATCCCTTCGAGCGTCTTGCCGATGATCGCGTCGTCTGAACACCTGACGATGGCGGCAAGCCACGCGTCGCTCTCCTTATTGAGGCCCGTGTCCGCCGTCATCCGAGCACCCTCCCCCGGCTCGCGCATCGCGTGGATGGTACACCGGCCGATGGAAGTGAACAATCGCGAGGAGGTCCACCGCGTGCCTCGGCGCCTCAGTGGGGCGCGGTGGCCTCGCTCCGTTTGCCAATCTCCTCAATCCATCCGCAGCGGCTCCCTGCCGAACTTCGCCCGAATCGTGTCGAGGGCCCGCCTCACGCCGCGTCTCCTCGCGAGGGTGCGCTCGAGTCTTCGCACTCCTGGAAGGTCGGTCAGCATGAGCCCGACCAGGATGGTGAGGATGCCCTGACCGGGGATACCGGGAAGGGAGAGGACAATGCCGACGAGGACGAGGGCAACCCCGGCGAGGTTCTTGAAGATCGCAATAGCAAGACGCACCCCGGCCGGCCCCGCAGGCGGCCGACGTCCGGTCGAGAAGTAGTCGGCGGGAATGCGCACGACGAAGAATGTGACCACGGCGAGACTCGCGGCACACGTCACGACAAACACGGCCACGAAGGTGCCGACCCCAGCTCCGGCAAGACCGACCCGGCGAGCGAGGACATCCAGGAGATCGAGCAAAGGAATGGAGCCCTGGCTCCCGTCGATGCTAGCGGACGAGCAGGACACCCACGGGACATCGATTCAACGCCCCTTCAGCTATGCTTCCGAGCAAGAGGCGCTTGACGCCACTCGTGCCTCGTGCGCCGACGCAGAGCAGATCCGCCTTCGACGCTTTCACGACCTCGAGCAATCCTCGCAGCGGTACGTCCAGGCGGACCTGTGTGCTCACTCTCCACCCCGCCTTCTTCAGCGTCGGCGCAATTGCTCGAAGCTCCCGCTCCCCTTGGCGAATTCGCGCCGCGTTGACCTTCGCGGCTTCGCGAGTAAGCACCGATCGCACCGTGCCCGGGAGCAACCCGGCCGACGGGACGGTGACGGACTCGACGATGTAGGCCAAAACGACGCGGGCGCCTCGGCCTGGCTTCAAGCCCGCCAAAAATGTTGCGGCCTTCCGAGCATTGGGCGACCCGTCCACACCGACAACGACAGTCCGGATGTCACGTCGACGCCGGACGACGAGGACCGGACAGAGGGCATGCCGGACCACCCCGCGCGAGACGCTGCCCATCAACAGACGAGCCACCGGCCCGTAGCCGCGCCAGCCGAGCACAATGACCTTCGCTCTGAATCGTCGTGCCTCTCCGACGATTGCCTCGACAGGCAGAGCGTCGACCGCCGTCGCGTCGGCGTTCGGCCATGTCCGGCGCAAGCTGCGACGTGCGCCGGCGGCCACGCGCTCGAAATGTCCACCCAGCGCACCGATCACCGGCCGCCCCTGTCCGCTCCAGCGAGAGCGGCGCGCAACCACCGCGCGGACTCGCGTGTCCGACGGCCAGGGAAAGGTGCGTGCCATCGCGACCGCGGCCCGGGCGTCCTTCGACCCATCCGTCGCCACCAAGACAAGAAAGTTGCTCGGCTCAGGCATCACGGTCCTCGTTGCAGTCTAAAGACGCCACGCTGCGCAGAAGCAAGGCGGAGTCATACATCTGAGTCCTGGATCACACGTGTCCGTGAAGCCCTGCAGCGAAAGCTGCCGACTCGCGTCCGCGCGCGTATATTACATCAGGAGCGATGACCATCCTCAAAAGGGGCCAAGCTGGGCGATCTTCCCGTCGAACAGCCTACGAAGTTCGAGGTGGTCATCAATCTCAAGACCGCCAAGGCGCTTGGGCTGACGATCCCGCCGTCGCTGCTCCTGCGCGCGGATGAGGTAATCCCGTAAGTGAGACCGCATGGCTCTCGACATTTGATCTCGACCGGGCGTGAGTGAGGAGACTTTGATGACCCCTGATCTCGTGCTGTACACCACCGATGGCAAGATCGGTATCGTGACGGTCAACCGTGGCGACAAGCTCAACGCGATCAGCCCCGAGCTCAAGCGACGGCTCGTCGAGCGTCTGCACGAGGCCGACCGCGATCCGGCCACGAGCGTGGTGGTGCTGCGGGCCGAGGGACGGTCGTTCTCTGCCGGGTACGACATCAGCCCCAACCCCGCTCGCGCCGCGCGCAAGGGCAACGCGCTTGCCTGGCACGGGTCGCTGACCGACGACGTCGCCCTGGAGATGACACCGTGGGACATGCGCAAGCCCGTCATCGCCTCCGTGCAGGGCCATTGTCTCGGCGGTGGCTGCGAGCTCGTGATGATGTGCGACATCACGATCGCGGCCGACGACGCGCAGTTCGGAGAGCCGGAGATCCGGTTCTCCAACGTGGGGCCGGCGCTGATCATGCCGTTCGTCATCGGTTTCAAGCGAGCGCGGGAGATCCTCTACCTGGGCGACCCGATCGACGCGCAGACGGCGCTCGCCTACGGGATGGTCAACCGTGTCGTCCCGCGTGCCGACCTGCAGGCCGCGACCCTGAAGTTCGCGCGCCGCATGGCCCTCATGTCGCCGGAAGCCCTCATGGCGACCAAGCTCGCCATCAATCGCGGCGCAGACGCCGCCGGTTTCCGCAACGCCATCCGCAGCGGCCTCGATGTGCTTGCCGCGCTCTACGCCGCCCGCACCGAGGTCGGCACGAAGTTCGATGAGATCCGCGAGAAGGAGGGGCTGGGGGCCGCCCTACGCTGGCGGGCGGCGCAGTTCAAGGAGTAGGCGGGTTCTGCAGAAGCCGTTCACGCCGGACGCCCTCGTTCGCAAGGTGCGCGACGCGCTGGCGATGCCGCGGAGAACGACCAGCCGGTAGGGCGCCCATGCCGAGACCCGCGCCTGTCAGCTCCGATGTGGAGACCGAGGGGTGCCCCTAAGGGCCGGGCACCTCCCCCTCAGGCCAGAACGCGAAGCTTCGTGTCCGTGGGCTTCGGCCTTAAGCTACACGGTGGGCTGGATTAATGGGTAACCCGCAGGCGGTCCTCTCGTTCCTCCGCGCCTTCCTGGCTGCCAAGAAGTCCCTTGCCCTCTATCCCCCAGGCAGCAAGGTGGCGACCGAGAGGTTCCGCCAGGTCCGCGGGCCGCTTGACAACCTCTTCGGACAGGACCCCGTCTTCCCGATCCGGGTGGGCCGGGAGTGCTTCGTGTGGGCGGGGGGAGATCTCGTGAGCACGGACCCCGCGCTCGAAGCGCTGCGTCTCGACCTGCAGGCCCACGGCATCGCCGAGTTCAGCATCGACTCGGCCGTCGAGGACCGGGAGATCCAGGAGTTCCTCGAATTTCTCAACCGGCCGCCTGAAAAGATCCTCACCGTCAGCGATGCCCCGGCATACCTGCGGGAGCGAGGCGTGGTGCATGTGAGAGTGGCGGCCCCCGGGGGGCTGGGCTTGCCGGCTGAGCCGGAGGATCTGGCCGCCACCCAAGGCCCTGGCGCAACCGACGACACCGAGGGGAGCGCTCTTCTGGGCGCCCGCCGCGGGAGGAATCCCGTGGACCTGCTGGTCGACGCGATCCTCGACAGCGTCGACGAGCGGCTCACCGGCCTCACGTACGATCGCGCGGGCCTGCTCCAGTGGTTCCTCGCTATCTCGGCGGAGGGCGGGATCGAGCGACTATTCGTGGCGGCGAAGATGCTGGTCACCATGGCCGAAGGCCACGGCGACCGGGAGGTCCGCGTGCGCACGACGCTCGAGGCGCTGCTGCTCCTGCCGGAGGCGACGCTCAAGCCTCTCCTCTCCGACTGGATCGTGCCCCAAGGCGCCATGGACCTCGCCGTCTTCAATCTCTTCACCCAGGTGACAGAAGACGAGCTGGCCGAGATTGCCCGCCACATTCCGCCCGAGCAGCTCATGACGCTGACCTCCGACCTGCTGGAGTTCCCGTGGGAGGAGGGCAAGCGACGGCGACTCGTTCAGGCGATCACCGACACGGTCCGGGCGGGCGGTGAGACGGGCGCGCCCAGCCCGCTGCTCGGGGCCGATGAACCTCTCCTCGCGGAGCTGCGGCAGGAGATCATCGACGCCTGCCATCCAGACGTGCTGCTCGAGCGGAGCGCCGATCTCCTCCTCGCCTTGGTCACGACCGGGGACAGGGACGAACACCTCGGCTTCTCCATCGAGGCCTTGGGGGAGGTCGTCGCCGAGGCGCTGGGCCGGGACAGGCTCTCCCTCGCCACGCGCGTGCTCCAGGGCCTCGGCGCCGGCGCAGAGCGCGCGCCCGACCTGCCGTCCGAGGGCTCCGATACGTGGATCGTGCGCCTTCGCCGCAAGGCCGCCGATCGCACCAACATCACGCAGGTGGTCGGCCTCCTGCGCCAAGGCTCCGCGCCCCAGCAGATCGACGACGTGGCCGCGTACCTGCGCCTGATTCCGGAGGAAGGCCTCAGAGAGTTCGCCGCGCTCCTTGCCGACGAGCCCGAGCGGCGCACGCGGGTGCGCATGTGTGAGGTGCTCGCCCGGGTTGGTCCCTCGGTGATTCCCGTGCTCGTGTCCAGGCTCGGCGACCAGGTCTGGTTCGTCGTCCGGAACGCCCTCTACATTCTCGGCAAGATCCGGCAGGCCTCCTCCGCTCTCCCCTCCATCCTCGCCGCCGTGGACCATCCTCATCCGCGGGTGCGGGTGGAGGCGATACGCTCGGCCAGCCTCATTGGCGGTGCCGGCTCCGCCGCGCGTCTCAGCCGATGCGCCCGCGACCCAGAT
>Ga0137407_10001122_pt1 | contig 17521 bp, 16 predicted proteins | sample CZOMad2_2_16fung_FD_108410 | JGI IMG/M metagenome (GOLD analysis project Ga0137407, IMG submission 108410) | Vadose zone soil fungal communities from Angelo Coast Range Reserve, California, USA - CZOMad2_2_16fungal (Illumina Assembly) | ecosystem: Environmental > Terrestrial > Soil > Vadose... | reverse complement strand
GTGGCGGTGCTGGCCGGATTCCTGTTGAGTCGCTGGATCCGCACGTCGTGACCGTGGGGGCGGCGGGCGATCCCGCCCCGGTGGGCGCGCGCGCTGCGGGCCAAGACTCTTCATGGGCGGCGCTCGGCCGCAGCATCCTCGAAGAGGTTGCGGCGGTCGTGCGCGAGCGCCTGCACCTGCTGGCGCTCGAAGGCCAGCAGTTCTTTCTCGTTGCGGGACAGCTGCTTACGCTGGGCGTGATCGCAGCCGTGTTTGTCCTGACGGCGTGGTTCGTACTGGTCGGCGGCATCCTTGCGTGGATGCTGCAACTCGGTATGCCATGGATCGCGGTCATTGCTGCTGGTGTCGTCGTCAATCTGGCAGCCGCGTTCCTGGTCTGGCTTGCCATGCGCCGTCTGCTTTCCTTGATGATGTTTCCCGCGACTATCCGCCGCATGCAATTTGCGCGTCAAGCGGCGCCTGCTGCGGCCGCAAGCGACGCGGCTGCGCTTTCCCAAGAGACTGAAGCGGCGCGCACGTCCGGCGAGCGGGCGGCTGCGGCGGCAGATCATTCGTCGCAAGCAGTTCCTTGAGCATGTCGACCCGGCGCGCATTGAGCGCGGCGATCGCCGCGCAAGAACAAGCGGTCGAGGACGCAGACAAGCGGCTTGCGGAGCGGCTCGCCGCAGCAGCAAGCCGGATGCGCGGCTCCCGCTCGCCACTACGCAGCGTCGGCCTGTCTCTGACCTCGCTTGCTGCCGCGTGGGTTTTCTTGCGTGCCGGTCGCAGTCTCGTAGCGCGTGTGGGAACCGGTGCCAATCGACTCTCGCTCTTGCTGAACGCCACGCTGCCGTTGCTCGTGCCTGTCATCGGAGCGCGCGCTGCGGCACTTCTGGCCGCACTTGCTGCGGCGCCGGCGAAGATCTCGGCGCCGCAGCCTGCCGTTGCGCGGCTGATTGATCTGACCTGCTATGCGGGCACCTGGTACGAAATTGGGCGGATCGCGTCGCGCAACGACCAGTTGAGCGACGATGTGACTGCGACCTACGTTGCGGAACGCGCCGGGCTTCGGGTGATCGATCGGCGCCGCCGCGCCGATGGTCGGGTTGACGTAGCGCAAGGGCGCGCGCGCGTGATCGACCCGGTTTCGCAAGCCAAGCTGAAGATTACGTTCGCGCCCGCGCTGTTGCGCTGGCTACCGATCTTCTGGACCGATTACTGGATCCTCGACGTAACCCCAGATTATGGCCGTGCGCTCGTCGGCACACCCGATCGCCGGTCGCTCAGGATCCTCGCGCGCGAGGCATCGATTCCAGCTTCCGACTATCACTCGATGCTGCTGCACGCAGCGGCACAAGGTTATGACACGGTGCACATGCGCATGACCGCGCATCATTGCCTCGCGTGACTGCGGCGCGATCTAGATGCGAGCAACCGGCGGCGCTGCCGGCGACACCAGCTCGGGTTCGGCTCGAGACTTCTGCCGGCACTTCGGCATTGCGCGCATGGCTGATGGCGAGCAGCGTGCAAGCGGTAGAGAAAGCGTTGCGGCTCGCGCTCGATCGATCGGAGTCGTACTCAGACGAGGTTCGTGTCAAATGTCCCTAGGGGCGTGCGGTGGATCATCCCCCAGGCCCGAATCACACGCGATCGGGAACCGTCCCTTGCCGCCGACACCGCGCCTGTCGCTATTTCGTCGCCGCGCGTACCTGATCGCGCAACCGTTTGATTTCGTCGTGATTGCGCTGCACGCCTTCGGCCTGGCGCTTCACCACCGCCAGCACAGACGAGGGAAGGTCCTTCTTGAGAGCCTTGCGGTAACGGTCACGGGCTGTGTCTTCGCCGCGCTCTGACTCCTCGAGCATGCTCAGATCGTCGCTGAGAGCGACCTTGCCGCGCACTGCCAGCCAGCCGCGATGCATGGCACCGCTTACCGTGCCCCCGGTTTCGGGCCTGCCGCCGTATTCCGCGACGAAGGTCTGCAGCTCCTGCGCAGCGGCACGGCACTCCGCCGAGTGGCGCTCGAAGATCGCCCTCAGTTCGGGCGACCTGCAGTGCTCAGCGCACATCCGGAAGCCGTATTCCCCGTCTTTGCTGGTCTCGACCAGGTCGTTGAGAACGTCGACCACATCGTCGTCGGTCATCACGGTCGTTGGGTTTGATTGCGTCTGCATTGGTGCCTCCGTCACATCAGGCGCGCAACTCCGGTCCTCCGGCGCGCGTTGGTTGGTGAGGCAGATGAGGTGCCCGGGAGGTCGGCGCACCGGCAGGGCACCTCGATTGCTACCGACTCGAACAACGTTGACTCGAGGAGAGCGGTCGTGCCCGGACACCTGCTTGACGTAACAATGTTCTGGGGCCCGCAGGGCGGGGGCGTCCAGCGGTATCTGCGGACCAAACGCCGATGGGTGGCGCGTCGGACCACGTGGTGTCACAGCATCGTGGTGCCGGGCCCTGATACCGGTGAGGTCTACGGGCTGCCGTCGCTGCCGATGCCCGGTAGCGGCGGATATCGGTTTACCTGGCAACGTCGTGCCTGCGCCAAGCAGATCGAACGCCTCGCACCGTCGGTGATCGAGGTCGGGGATCCGTATCGGCTCGCGTGGTCGGCGCTGGATGCGGGCCAGCGTCTGGGAGTGCCCGTTATCGCGACCTGCCATTCGAACGTGCAGATCCTTGCAGCGTCACTCGCCGGCCAATGGGCCGGCCGTGCTGTCGCACGTTATCTGCGTCACGTATATGCCGCGATGGACCTCGTCCTCGCGCCGAGCCGCTGGATGGCGCGCCAGCTGCGCGAGGTCGGCATCGACCGCGTCGTGCATCAGCCGCTCGGAGTGGATTGCAGCGTGTTCCAGCCGCAGCGGATCGACCGGCACTGGCGCGACGCGCTCGAGTTGCCGCCTTCGGCGCGAGTGCTGGTATATGCCGGGCGCTTCGCGCAGGAAAAGAATCTCGACGTGCTCGTAGGCGCGGTCGAACTGCTCGGCCCTCCCTACGTGCTGGTTCTGATTGGATCGGGACCCGCCACGCCGCATGTCAGTTCACGCGTACGTGTGCTGCCCTATCAACGTAGTGAATTCCTGCTTGCGGGCGCGCTCGCCGCGGCCGATGTGTTCGTGCATGCCGGCGATCAGGAGACCTTCGGCCTCGCATTGCTCGAGGCGATGGCTTGTGGCACGCCCGTCGTTGCACGCTCGGCGTCCGGCCTTGCGGAGTTGCTGACCCCCGATGCTACCGTCGGTGTGCGCAGCGGAACCGCGACCGCGTTTGCCGAAGCAGTGCGCTCGCTCGAACGGCGCGACATGGATGCGATGCGCGCGGCGGCGCGCAGGCGCGCGCTGCACTACGACGCGAATCGCGTGTTTGGCCGCCTGTTCTCGCGTTATGCGGTGATCACCAATACGCTGACGCCGGCGCTACGCCTGGAGCCCGAATTCGCGGGCTGAGACCGACGCTACAGAAAGAACTCCATCTTGCGCGCGACCCACTCCTTGAGCCGGTGGGTCCACGTGCGGCTGTTCCACTCGTCGAGCGAAATCGGACGGCTGCGCGCCAGCTGATCGGCGTGCAGCTGAGTCAATTCACCCGCGAGCCGGGGATCCACTCCAATCACGTTGACTTCCGCGTTGTGCAAGAAGCTGCGCCAGTCCATGTTGCTCGAACCGACCGTCACCCAGGCACCATCGACCACCGCGCTCTTGGCGTGCAGGATCGCATCGTGGCACTCGTGGACGTGCACGCCGGCGCGCAACAGGCGCCCGTACAGCGACCGGCCGGCGGCAAGCGCCGGCCATGAATCGCTGATGCCCGGCAGCAGCAGGCGCACATCAACGCCGCGGCGCGCGGCGCGCTCGAGCGCGCGCAGCAGCCGGCGTGGCGGGACGAAATACGCAGTGGTAATGCAGATGCTGCGGCGCGCGTTGCCGATCGCAGCGAGAAGCGCGGTGTAAAAGGGATTCCTCCGTCGACCAGCGTCACACGCGGCAACGCCCAGTTGAGCGCCGCCGCTGGAAGGCAAAGCCGGGAAGTAGCGCGCCATGCCAGGAGCGCGTCCGGTCTGGCACTTCCAGTGCTCCAGAAAGACCTCCTGCAACTGGGTCACGAGCGGTCCTGCGATGCGTACGTGAATGTCGCGCCATGGCGGCTGTTCGCCTGCGATGCGTCTGCCCGCCGAGCCGAACGCGTACACCGAGCTGAAATTGATGCCACCGACAAACGCGATCCGGCCGTCTACAACGAGCAGCTTGCGGTGATCGCGCAGGTGCAACGCGCGTTGCAACGGCCGGCGCCACAGACTTACCGGGTTGTACTCGCACAGCGCCACGCCAGCCGCCTGCAGGCGGCGAAAGTATTCCGCCGAGGTGCGCAGCGAGCCAAAGCTGTCGAAGATCACGTTGACACACAAGCCCTGGGCACGCTTGCGCAGCAGCAGTTCAGCGAGTGATTCGCCCGGTCCCTCTGCCTCGAGGATGTAGCTCTCCAGGTTGATGTGATCGCGGGCGGCGGCGATCGCCGCAAACATCGCTTCGTAAGTTGAGGGCGCGTCGACCAGTACGTCGACCCGGTTTCCGCCGACCAGTGGACGGCTGAGCGTGCTGGCAAGCGCGCGAACGTGGAGCCGCGCAAGCGCCGCGCCGTTCAGCGGGGCAGCGGGGGCAGGTAGGCGCGGCCGAAAAAGCGGTGGGAGCCGCAAATTGCGCGTGCGCAACGACGCAAGACGGTCGGACATCGCCGCAGCGGTCGCGGCGAGCGGCTGCGGCTCGGCGAGCCCGGTGCTAACGCGCGCGGGCATGCGGAGTAAGCAGCCTCGGCTCGGCTCGGCGACGCAACACTGATCGCCGAGTGCGCACGGTTGGATGGGGTGTCCGCTCCTGCGGGTCGAGGTTGGAGTGGTCGGACCGCTCTGGTCGAGGCCCGTCCTGGACGTGCGTCTTCTCGCTGCCCGGACGCGCCGAGCCATTGTCGAATCGTCGCGCCATCGGACGCTCCTGAGGATTGGGGTCGGCTACGGGCGCACGGTGCGGGCCTGCGGGGAGCGGGACACGACCGGTCCTGGGAAGAAGTTGCCCGGAGCCGACCCTCGTGGGAAGCAAACGGTATTCCCAGCCAATGCGGCGCCTTGCCTGACGCGAGCGACCCGCGCGGCGGCAAATCGTTCCAGGCCGGCGCAGGGATTGCCGATCGACTGCGCGCAACGCGGCGAATCCCCGGCCAAGCTTTCCCGCTCCGGCGGCACGCGGGTTGCCGGTTAACGCCACGCGCTACGGCACCTGGAGCAAGAAGTTCAAGTTCTGAGAGCCCGCCGCGGACGGGACGTCGTAGCGCTCGCGCGGCGTCGTTCGCGGCCCGAAGGAGATCCGAATTGAGTTCAGATGACCGTGTAACCCTTCCCAAACTGCCCTGGAAGCCCGACGCACTCGATCCGACCATTTCAACGCGCACCATCGAGCACCACTACGGCGCGCATCACCGCATGTACGTCGAGAAGACGCGCGAGCTGGTGCGTGGATCGGAGCTGGAGGCACTGCCGCTCGAAGCGATTGTCCAGCGCGCACATGAGCAGGGCAACAAGCAGCTCTTCAACAACGCAGCACAGGCGTGGAATCACACCTTGTACTGGAACAGCCTGCGTCCCGGCGGCGGCGGCAGGCCGGGCGGCGCGCTGGCCACCGTGGTCGAGCGCGATTTTGGCAACGTGGATGCGCTGCGCAAGAAGTGGGTCGAGCTGGCGAAGAACCAGTTCGGATCCGGCTGGGTCTGGCTGGTTATTCGCAGCGGTGGTCGGCTCGCCCTTGAGGCAACCAGCAACGCCGACACGCCGCTGGTACGGGGCGACGTGGCGCTGCTGACCATCGACGTGTGGGAGCACGCGTATTACCTCGATTGGCAACAGCGCCGGCCGGAGCACGTAACCGCAGTGCTGGAGAAGCTGATCGACTGGAGCGCCGCGGCGGAGCGCTACGCCGCCGTGGAGCGGGCCCTGGCCTAGAAGTCATCCTTCGGTGCCTGGCGTGCGGCGCCGGCGCCGGCGCCGGCAATTCCGGGTGCTACGCCTGGCAGTGCCGCGCGCACCTGCGATCGCGGCGTGCGCATGAGGCTGCGCAACGATGGAATGTCGCCGCCGCGATCGAGATACGCCGCCCACTTGCGCATGCCACGAATCCGATGGCATGCGATGCGCAGGCACAACAAGGCCGGTACTGCGATCAGCGCCCCAGGTATTCCCCACAGCCAGCCCCACAGCAGCACCGTGATGAATACGGCCAGCGGGTTCAATTCGAGGCGGTGGCCGACGATCAGCGGCGAAGCGATGTTGGTCTCGATCGCGTGCACCGCTATCAGCGCCAGTGTTGGAGCGACCGCGGCTGGGAGCGTGTCGAAGGTCAACACGCCGGCGAGCAGCATCATCACCGACGCGGCCAACGGACCGAGGTACGGGATGAAGTTGAGCACTCCGGTTGCGACCCCCCACAGGAGTGGATTCGGCAACCCGAGCCACCAAGAGGTCGCGGCGACCGCGATGCCGACACCGCAATTGATCAGCAGCTGGGTCGCGAAGAAGTAGGCGATGTCGCGTTGAGCGCGCCGTACGCCGGATAGGAGCAGGCCGCGGGCGCGGCGCCGCGGAATTGCCTGCACCGTACGCGCGATAAGCCAACGCTCCGACGCGAGCAGGAAGTAAAGCAACATCACCGTGGCGGCGGCTGAAACCGCGAACGACGTGAACTGCAGCAGCAGCAGGCGCGTGAACGCCACACTCTCGCTGGCGAGTCGATCCTTGAGGGGATCGGCCGGCGGAAGAGCCGGCGGCGCATTGCGCGCCGGGCGCGTGCCCTTGGCCTGCGGCGCGGGCGGCGCCAGCAACGGCATCGAGTTGCGCAAACGATCGAAGGCATCGCTGAGTTGCTGCACGTTCTGCGGCGCGCGTTCCCACCACGAAAGCGCCGGCCCCGCCAGGGCAGAACCGATCAGCCCAAGTCCCGCCAGGACCGCCGCCACCACCAGGGCTGCGCCGAGGGCATCGGTCACGCCGAGGCGGCGCAGCTTGCGCACTGCGGGCGCAAGCATGAGCGTAAACACCACGGCAAGGACGATTGGGAGCAGGACGGGGCGCGCGTGTTCGACAGTGAAGATGAAAGCCAGCACGAACAGCGCACGCACAGGCCAGCCTGAGCGCGCAAGGACGTTCGTGGCGCGCGGCCCCGTGCTCACTCTGGCACCTCCTGTCCGATACCTTCGACAGGAATCGCTTGCATCGCGGGCCGGCAGCTAGCGAGGGTTAAATTGGCCGTTGCCGTCCGAGAACACGAGCTCGACGCGCCGGTTCTGCTGCCGCCCCTCGGCGGTGTTGTTGTCGGCGACCGGAAAGGCCTCGCCGTACGCGCGCGTTTCCACTCGCCGATCCGGCAGACCGAGCGCTTCAAGCTGGTCCTTGATCGCGTCGGCGCGGCGGCGCGAGAGCTCGACGTTGTAATCCTCCTTGCCCTGGCTATCGGTGAATACCTCGACCAGGACGCGACGTTCCGGGTAGTTCTTGAGCACGCCGGCGACGCGCTCGAGTGATCGAACGCCCCCGCCGCGCAGCCGAGCCTTGCCGACTTCAAACACCACATCCGGCAGCGTGACAACGATGCCGCGCGCAGTCGACTTTGCAGCAAGCGCCTCGAGATCCTTCTGCATGTTGGCAACCCGGTCGTGCTCCTGCTCGAGCTGGCGGGTCTGAGCCTCGGGGCGCTCGCTGGCCGCTTCAGCCCGTGCGTGAGGATCGGCGGCCTGCGCCTCGGTGTTGGTACTCCCGGCCTGAGAATCGGCCGGCTGCCCCTGTACGTTGCTCGACTGTTGGGTCGCATCGGCGGCGCGCCCTCCGGCCAGCTGCGCGTCGCTGGCGCGTACGTCAGTGCGGCCGGGTTCGCGCGCCGCCCCGGTTTGCGCCGCGCTCTGCTCGGCGCCGTGTCGCGCTCCAACTTCGGAAGCGATACTCGCGCGCTGTTTGGCGATGTACGCACGCGAGCGCGTTTCTTCTGCATTGCGTGCCCGCCAGGCCTGCTCCGCGACGGCGAGCGCATCACGTGCGCGTTGAAGCTCAGGTGCGGCGCTCGCGCTGACCGCGGGGTCGGTGCTCGCGGCATTGACCGCGGCGCGTGCCTCCTCGAGCGCCGGATCTGAAGGTGGTGTTGTTTGACCATCGCGCGAGAGCGCAGTGGATGTCCTGGCTTGCGCGAGTTGCGCGTCGACGAGAGCTTCATCGGCAAGGCGGCGTGCGCGTTCAACGTCATTGCTGGTCGCCGCCGACTGTGCGGCCATCAGCTTTTCCCGCGCCTGCGACAACTCCTGCGGTGCGACCTTCGCAGCGCCGGCCATCTCCGCTGAGTCGATCGCCGCCTTGGAGGCGGCAAGTTGCTCGGCTACTGATGGAAAGGTGGCGCATGCGGCGAGGGCGAGGGCGACTCCAACTGCGCCCGGGTATCCATAACGACGAGGCAAGCTCATGGAATTCCTTTCGGCGAACCCATCGCCCGCGGCGCGCCACACGCGCGATCGAACCATTCGCGTGGAGTGCGTGCGGCTGCGCGGCAGATTTCGTGCCTTGGTTTCTCCTAGTTGGCTGCTGCGCCGGGCATGGTGCGTGCCGGACCGGACGCGACGCGAACACACATGGGATACCTCGACTGAACTCGCACGGAACAATTGATCACGCGCAACACGCGCGTAGCGCCTGGTCGGTGGTGCCTCGCTCGGTCGCGCGTGCCTTGGTAGCGTGGTTCGAACACGATGGGCCGCAGCTTGGCGCGGCGGTCGCTTTTTATTCGATTTTTGCGCTGGCCCCGATTCTGGTTGTCACGATCGCAGTGGCGGGGGCCGTGTTTGGAGCTGACGCCGCGCGTGGCCACATCGTGAACGAGATTGCGGGACTCGTCGGAACGCCAGCCGCTCGCAACATCGAAGCGATGATCGCGTCCGCTTGGCATGGCGGGGGCACCGGCACCGCTGCCGCGATCGGCCTGGTGACGCTGCTGATCGCGGCTACGGGCGTATTCACCGAGCTGCGACGCGCGCTCAACGTGATGTTCGCAGTCCGTGCTTATCCGTCCGCGTTGCGCGGAGCCGTACACGCGCGCGTAATGGCGTTCGCGCTTCTGCTCGGTTTCGGCTTTATCCTGATCGTGTCGTTGATCCTGAGCGCCGCGCTTGCAGCCGCAAGCCAGATATTCGCAGCGCGTTACCCATTGGCGACAGGTGCGCTCGCGATTGCCGACATGACCACGTCGGTGCTCGTGATCGCGCTGGCGTTCGCCGTGATCCTGCGTTGGCTTCCAGACCGGCCACCATCGTGGAGGGCGGTGGCCGTGGCCGCGGTTACGGGCGCGGTGCTGTTTTCAGTCGGCAAGCACCTGGTCGGCCTGTACCTGGTGAGTGCCGGTGTCGCAACGAGCTACGGCGCTGCCGGATCGTTCGTTGTGGTCATCCTGTGGGTCTACTACTCGACCCAGGTCCTGTTGATTGGTGCGGCGATCGGGCGCCACGTCACCGCCGCATACGACACCGGCCGAACCACGCGGGAAGAGCGCTGATCCGGCCGGCCGTTCCGTCGCTTAGCCAGTCGGCGAGCGCACGATGATGTTGTTGCGCACGTTCTGAACACCCGGCACCTGTTGTGCGACTTCGGTCGCGCGCGACTTTTCGGTGGAGCTGGTGGCGAACCCGGAGAGCTGCACGACGCCCTGCAGTGTCTCCACGTTGATGCGCATGACGCTCACCTGCGGGTCCTCCGCAAAGCGGGTTTTTACGCGCGTGGTGATGGTCGTGTCGTCGACGTAGTTGCCGACCGAGCTTTGTTTGCTGGCCACGGAGCAGCCTGCAATGGTGGCCATGCCGGCTATCGCCAGCATCGATGCGATGAGAACTTTCTTCATACAAGGCCTCAAGAGGTTGTTGAGTGTGGTGCGGCACAAAAGGCCGCTTGTAACGGAGAAATCGCAACCCGCATGCCCAATTGGACCGCGCGAGCAGGCACGCGCGCTGCTCGTTTTGCCTCAACGACGACAGTGAAAAATGAAGCCGCGACGCTCTGTTTTGACGCATGCCGCAAGGCGCATCGTTCCGCCGGTGAGCCCGGTGCGCTTGCCGCACGAGGAAGATGAATCCAGCCGGCAACCGTTGGCGGCCGAGACACGAGTGATAAAAAAGGCGCACCGCGACATTGCGACCGGGCTCGTCGACACCGACGAACGCGGTATCGCGGCCGGACGAGCTTTCCGCCGCGCGTTCGGAGGCAACGCAAAAGCAGGGTCGGCGGCGACCGCGCCGGCGAAAAAGCGTAAGCACGCGCGTCCGTAGGAATTCCCTTCACTCGGTAAGAAATTCCAACACGCGCCGACGTCAGCGTGCGGCCCGTGCGCGCAAAACCTTGATTGCGGAGCGCATTCACCCGCGCGCCCGGAAACGCGGGATGCGACGTTCAGCTGGCACGAATTCTGAGTTCGTCTCGTCCATCCACTTCGACGTCGCGCCGGCGTCGACCTGATTCGCGCCCGGGAGCGAGCATGAGTGCACCAGTCATTCGTCACGAGCAACGCCAAACACAAACCCTCACGCCACGCCTGCAGCAAGCGGTGCGCTTGTTGCAACTGTCTTCTCTCGAATTTGCGCAGGAAGTACAGCAGGCGATCGGTTCCAATCCGTTCCTCGATGCCGATGAAGCCGAAGGTGAAGCAGCGGCGACGAATGCCGAAAAGGCGACCCACACACCCGCGCTCGACGCCGATGGCGAAGTGACAGCGGCGGTGGTGGCTGTGGAGGAAGCGCCGGCGACTCCCGAGCAAATAACGCAGCTGGAAGCTGCGGATGCGCCTTGGGAGGGCGAAGCGTGGAGCCAATTCAGCCGTGGCGATGGACACAACAATCCGCGCCTGTTCGGCGGACTCGATGCGGATGTCGGCGAACTCACCCCGATGCACCTCACGCTGCGTGATCATCTGCATCGCCAGATCGGAGTCAAACCCCTTTCGCAGCGTGATGCGGTGGTCGCGGGAGCAGTCATCGAGTCGCTCGACGAGGATGGTTACCTGCGCATCGACCTTGCGGAAATCGGACGCCTGACCGGACTGGACCCGGTGCCGGAAGAAGAGGAGATGCAGATTGCGCTACGGTTGGTGCAATCGCTCGAGCCGGCAGGCGTCGCGGCGCGCGACCTGCGCGAATGCCTGTTGCTGCAATTGCAGGACGATCAGCTCGTGCTCAACGGTCGCGCAGAACGTCGTGTGGTCTTCCCCAAGTCCGGCAACGGCATCTCGGAAGAGCAGATCAGACAGCTTGCACGCAACGTGGTCGATCGTTATCTCTCCAACGTCGCGGCGCGCGAGTTCACCTGCATCGCGCGTGAATTAGGCGTGCCCGGACGTTGCGTCGATCTTGCCTGCGAGTGCATTCGCCATCTCGATCCGCGTCCGGGATGGCGCTTCGGTGCGTCCGACGCGCGCTACGTCACGCCCGACGTCGTCGTGCGCAAGGTGCATGGGATCTGGGCGGTGGCATTGAATCCCGCCGTCGTGCCGCGAGTGAGTCTGAACCACACCTACGCGGCGTTGTTCCGCCAGCATCGGGATTCGCGCCACGCCGACCTGGCAGCTCAGCTGCAGGAAGCGCGCTGGATGGTGCGCAATGTCGAGCAGCGCTTCAGCACCATCCTGCAGGTCGCCGAGGCAATCGTAGCCAGACAGAAGCAGTACTTCGAGCACGGCGAGCTGGCAATGCGGCCGATGGGACTCAAGGAAATCGCCGACGAAGTCGGGATGCACGAGTCGACCGTTTCGCGGGTCACCAACAACAAATACATGGACACGCCGAACGGGATTGTCGAGCTGAAGTTCTTTTTTTCGCGCGCTCTTCCGGATGCGCAGGGCGGAAGTGCGTCCGCCACCGCGATCCGCGGCGTGATCAAGGACCTTATCGCGGCTGAAAATCCGCACGCGCCGTTGTCTGATGCCCAGATCGCTCGTTTGCTCGCACGGCAGGGTTTGCGCTTGGCGCGGCGAACCGTTACCAAGTACCGTCAGATGTTGCAGGTCCCGGCTGTCGAGTTACGCCGGCAGCGCGCTAACCTGCAGTGATGCCCCGCCGCTTCAGCGACTAGCCGCTACTTGTTTTGGTTTCGTGCGGTTCGCAGCGGGTCGCGCGTGGCTTCCGTGATGTCCTGCGAGCTGGCTTCCTGAGCGGTGGCGCTTCCCGACGCGCCGGACGACGACTCGCGGTTCCTGCGCCAGGAGTCGAATTCCTGGACGAACTGCTTGTACCGGTCCCGGCGGTAGCAGAAGTAGTCGTTGTCGAGGTTGCGGATCTGCTCTGCGCGCCACTGCAGGTAGTCCGGGTCGAAGCGATGCTGCTCGCGCTCGTGCTCCTGGTGCCAATCTGACTGGCCGTACCCCTGGCGCCCGTAACGATCATCGCCACGCTCGTAGCCGTAACCATCTTGGTACTGCGAGCGGCCGTGGCCGCTGGCGTCGCCAACGTGGCTTGCGTTGCGCGGATACCCGCTGTCGTAGCGTGGGCCATAGACGCCGTAGTCCGTCTCGCCATACTGCGAGCGACGCGGATCGCCCATCGGCTCATGAGCAGGCTGCCACGCCGTGCGATCGCCATGGTCATTCAAGTTGGCGCGATGATTCTGGTCGCGACCACCATAGTGCGCGCCGCTCCGGCCGTACGGCCGTTCGAAACGATCCTGCTCGGTACCCGGCTCACGCCAACGGCTGGATCCCGGATCGGATCCATATGCAGATGATTCATGGCTGGCGCCGCGCTCGTGATCCGGTTCGCGCCGGCTGCCAAGCTCGTCGCTGCGATACGCAGCGTGAGAGAAACGGTCCTCGTTGCGCGCCTGCGAGCCGCGCTCATCGCGGCCGCGTTCGTCGTCGCGATCCCTGTTCCTTGAATACCGTTGCATCTGTGTCCCCTTGCGCATTCGTGCGGCCGCGTCGAATTTCAGCGGCCCGCAGCTGCGCTGGTCAGGCAGCCGCACAGTGGGGCGGCAATCGGGATTCCCGTGCCGACGTCCTAGCTTCGGTTCGAAGCGGTGATACGCGGAAAGCGCACTTCGAAGCGGCTGCCGCGGTCGATGCCGTCGCTGATCGCCACCACCGAGCCGCCATGCAGTTCTGCCAGGCGGCGCACAAGGGTGAGGCCGACACCGAGACCGCCGTGGCGCTGCGTCGATCCGCGCTCGCCCTGAACGAAAAGATCGAAAACGCGGTCCAGCATGTCCGGATGGATGCCGACGCCGGTATCGCTGACCGCAAACAACGCTTGCTCGCCCTCGGGCGCAACCTTGACGGTGATGGTGCCTCCGGCCGGCGTGTACTTGGATGCGTTGGTGAGCAGATTCGACGCGATCTGCTCGATGCGCACGCTGTCGGCGCTGATCCACGCGGGCGCAAGGTCCAGCTCGAGACGATGCTCGCGCAAGCGACCGGTCACGTTGAGCGCCGAAGCCGCGCGTTGAACCGCGGCGGCGAGATCGAGCGGGGCGCGTGAGAGCACGATCTTGCCATTCACGACCCGCGTCACGTCGAGCAGGTCCTCCATCATCCGGGTCAGATTGTGGATCTGGCGCCGGATCACGTCGCGTGCTCGAATCTCGTCTGGTTGCTGGCGACCGAGGCGGTGCAGTACCTCGGCCGCAGCCGCGATTGCGCTCAGCGGATTGCGCAACTCGTGACTGAACATCGCGAGAAACTCGTCCTTGGAACGATTCGCACGCTCCGCTTCCTGCCGTGCATGCTGCTCGCGCGCCAGCAAGACGGCGCGTTCGCGATCGGTGATGTGCTGTTCCGTGATATCGACCGCAGCACCCACCATGCGCTGCGCGGCTCCGTCCCTGGCGTAGAGCAGCAGGGCCCGGCTGGCAAGCACGCGAGTACTTCCATCGCGATGGCGCGCGCGATACTCGTAGACGACAGTGCCGGCGCGCGTTGCGACCGCCGCATCGAGGGCTGCGCGTACCTTGAGAGCGTCCTCTGGCTCGACCAGCTCGACCCACGCAGCCCAGGTTGCCGCAAACGCCGCCGGATCGATGCCGAACAGCTTTCCCATGCCCGACGTCCAGACGCTGAGGTCGTGGACGAAGTCGTATTCGAAAAATCCGACCCGTCCGACTTCCTGCGCCAACTCTACCCGTTGCTCGCTCGCCTCCAGCCGCACCTGTGTCTCGCGCAAGTGCAAATCCTTGCGCGTGCGTTCCGTGACATCGATGAACGCTCCCACCGCGCCCCGCGGCGAGCCATCGCTCGCGCGCAGCGGTGCCGCGTAGGCCAGCAATTCGACCGTGCGCCCGTCGACGAGCACGGCCGTGTACTCAACGCCCTGCGTCTCTTCGCCACGCTGTGCTGCGCGACGCAGCGGCAGATCCGCCAACGGCACCTCGTGTCTGCCGGCGAAGAACTTGAACCAAGCGGGCGCTTCGCCCGCGGGCGGCGTCGCCGAGAAGTTGCTGTCCGGCGGCACACCGAAGAGCTCGGCGAGCGCGGCATTGCCTATGACATGACTGCACTCGCGATCGGATGCAACAACCAGCCCGACCGGTGTACGGCGAAAGAGCGTCTCGAACTCATCGGCCTTGGCCTTGAGCGCCGCGCGATCGGCATCGCGCTCGGCTTCGGCCGCCTCGAGCGCCTGGGAAAGCCTGGCTATCTCCGCGACATTCGATCTTTTGCTGCCGACGGGTCGCGGCCAGAGCCCCTGCGCCAGGCTTGCCAGCGGCGACGTGACCCCGCGGCTCACGATCAGCGCGCTGATCAGCCCGACCGCAAACGCGAGTACGCCGCCCAGCACGGCGGCCGTGATGGAATTGCGTTGGTGTCGATCCACCGGGCCCGCCGCTAGACCGACCGCGGCGCCCCAGCCGGTCGCGCCGATGCCATTCCAGGCGAGGTAGGCCGAAGCGTCATCGGACCTTTCGACGCGCTGTACACCCTGCGTGCGCGCCGGGTTGGCAACCCCTTCGAACAACTCCGCCGCCGGGAGGAGGGCGCCGGGGTCAGATCGGGTCGCGCGCGCAATCCAGCGTCGATCGCGATCGAAAATTCCCGCGAAACCTTCGGCGTTCGGGGCCTGGCGATCGAGCAGGAGCTGCCACTTGTCGGGTTGGAAGATCGCTCCGAGAGTCCAACGCATGGCCTTGCCTGATGTGGCTGGAACCACGACCGCTGTGAGGTCGTTCTGTCCGACGCGTTGACGCAGCAACGTGAACGCATCACGCGTGCTGTTGGGCTCGAACCTGACCTGCTGCAACGGGCGTGAGTTCACCATCGCCAGCGCGCGCTCGTCGCCGCGCGCCACAATCACTGCGCCGTCGGCGTCGAGCAGGAACACGCCAATCCAGTCGGCGCGTCGCGCCAGCAGTCGGGTCATTTCGCGTTCGATCGCGGTACGGTCGGTGGCGCGCATCGCGTCGGGCTCGCCGAACGTGCGCAGCACCTCGGTCGAGGTTGCGAGGTCGCGCTCGACGGTCAGGGCAAGCGCGCTTGCGGCCGCGCGCAGGTTGCGCTCGAGTTGCGCTTGCGCGGCCAGCGACTGCTGCAGCACCAGGTAGGCAGCGAACATCGCGAGCGGCACCGTCGCAATGCTGATGATCGCGATCAGGTACCAGCTCAGTGGAACCGTGCGGTGGCCTTGCCACCAGCGAACTGATTCAACTTTCTCCAAGAGCCACACTCTTCGACCCGCACATCAGGACGCAGCGCATCGTTCTCGCTGCGCTGCGATTATGAGCAGTGCCGATCAACGAGCGGGGTCGCAGGAAAGCGTTACCGCTGCGAGCGAACTTTCGTGTTCGATCGCGTGCACGTTCTCAAGCAAACGCCACGCCGCCGGCCTGGGTTTCCCGTGCCGTCTCACGACACAGGTTCGCGCATTGGACGCAGGCGTCGGCACACTGGCGGCATTGTCCGACATTGTGATGGCTGCACTCCACCGCGCAAGCGCTGCAGACGTCGGCGCATGCATCGCAGACCGTGTCGACGAACTCGCTTTGGCGCGACATCAAGGCGGCCGCGCTGCGGCAGAGCTGCGCGCAGTCCATGACCAGGCCGACACATCGCGTCATCGCCTGCGGGTTGTTGCCTTCAAAACAAGCAACGGCGCACCGATCACAAAGCGTCGCGCAGGCGTAACAGGCGGCAATGCATTGGCGGTAAGTCTCAAGGAACATGAAGCTCTCCTGGATTGCGGCGGAGTCGCGCGAGCCGACGTCTGGTCGGCTCGTGCTGTCTGCGGGCGGGTCAACGGCGCGTTGGCATGGACGGTTGCGAAACGTCCCCGAGGACGCGGTCGGTGGGTGTCGGCTGGCGTGTCGCCAGGTCGCCCAGCGAGACGATGCCGACCACGTGCTTGCGAGCGTCGACGACCGGCAGGCGGCGAATCTGTTCATCACCCATTTTTTTCAATACATCGTCGACCGAATCGTTCTCATTGCACCAGGTCGACGCGGCGGTCATCACTTCCGCGACCGCGATGCTTTGCGGCGCCTTGCCGCTCGCTGTGGCGCGCAAGGTGATGTCGCGGTCGGTGACCATGCCGACCAGCGCCTCGCCATCACATACGGGCAGTGCGCCGATGTTCAGCTCGCTCATCAGGCGCGCGGCATCCTGCACCGAAGCCTCGGGCGCTATGGTTTCGACTTCGCGGGTCATCACTTCAGAAATGACTGCCATCGTGATCTCCTCAACCAAAAAACAATCAGTGCGCGGCATCGGCAACGAGCGTTCCCGGTATGCGAGATGGCTGCGTCGTTGCGCGCTTGTTGCGCGGGTCGATCACAACGCGGTGAACAACGTGCAGCTTGCGCACTGCGGCGGCTGACAGAACAACGGATAAAAATCCGGCTGGCCCATGCTGCGCGACGGTTCGTTCAACACGGTCGCGAGTTCGACCCATGCGTTGACGAAGCCGAGAAATGCCGAGGTGTCGCGCGGATTCGGCACAACCGTCTGCGCCAGGGCATCGGCTTCGAAGTGGTCGAACGTCGCTTCGATCGCACGCGCGCTGACGCCGAAGCTGAGCGCGGTGTCGAGTGCGTCGATCATGAGCAGGTAGTGAGCCCATGTTTCCGCCCAGTCTTCCCAAGGGTGCGCGCTCGCGTAAACGGAAACGTGCGCATGCGTCCAATCCGCAGGCGGTCCGCCGTCGTAGTGCCGCTGAAGCGCGGCCGCGTAGTCGGTTCGTTCGTCGCCAAATGTCGAACGAAAGGCCGCGTGCCACGGTAGTTGTCGATCAAGCGATACCAGTAATAGTGACCGACCTCATGGCGCAAGTGACCGAGCAATGTGCGATGTGGCTCGCGCATCGCCGCGCGGCGCTGCTCGCGTGTCGCGTCGCGGCTTCTTCGATGTCCAGCGTGACGATGCCGTTTGTGTGCTCCGTGATAACCCGCGGGCAGTTCGGTTGTGACCGAAGGAGGTCGAATGCGAGGCCGCGCACCGTGTCCTCCGATGCCCGCGACGGCACGGGAAGGCCAAGCGTGATGAGCGTTGAAGTGACCTGGCGCTTG